>Ga0187893_10009621_pt1 | contig 14786 bp, 17 predicted proteins | sample MA1701074metaG_FD_139574 | JGI IMG/M metagenome (GOLD analysis project Ga0187893, IMG submission 139574) | White microbial mat communities from a basaltic lava cave in the Kipuka Kanohina Cave System on the Island of Hawaii, USA - MA170107-4 metaG ...
ATTACGCTGATTGAACTGGAAAGGGGCGAATCGTAATATCCATACAGCAATTTTATGTTTTGTGGTAAATTCCATCCTGAAAACATCCATGGAATAAAAAATCCCGATCAGTAATCCTGCATAATATACTTTTGCTGCCGGTAATTCAGTAACCATTATGGATATGAAAATTAACTCCTTTGTAAATAATTACTATTCTTCTTTCCGGAATGCCATTGCAGATATTGTGGTGACAGACGGCCGGCATAAGGAAATTGATTTTTCTATAGCAACCGAAAAGATTGTAGCAATGCTTGAAAAAGCGATTAAAGAAAATAAGAAAGTGATGATGGTCGGAAATGGCGGCAGTGCTGCCATTGCCAGCCACCAGGCGGTGGATTACTGGAAAAACGGAAAAATAAAATCCACTGCATTTAATGATTCTTCACTCCTTACCTGCCTTTCGAATGATTACAGCTATGCTGAAGTTTTTTCAAAGGCAGTGGAAATGTTCGGGGATCAGGGGGACATTCTGTTTTGCATAAGCAGCTCCGGAAAATCGCATAACATTCTGAATGCAGCAGCGGAAGCAAAAAAGAAAAAGTGTTCGGTGATTACTTTTTCAGGGTTCGAAAAAGGTAACCCATTACGAAAAGCAGGAATTTGTAATTTTTATGTTCCAAGCAAATCCTATGGCTTTGTTGAAATTATCCATTTGCTGATCATTCATTCCATTCTGGATGCTAAAATGTATTGCAGGGATGGGGTGGATGTTTTTGAGAAAAACAAAAAAAGACGGGCTGCGATTTCCAAAAAACACTGAGCCGGGATTGCGCTTTTCCACCATAAAAATAATTTTGTTTGTCTGCACATTATGGGTTAAAAATATTTCTGAACCGATGCGCCCGCCTGGTTATTACTTCCTTTAACCGTACAGAAATAACCATTGATTGTTGCCTTCCATTTTGAAACCCTGCAGCCCGTTTGAACCCACATTTTATTTTGCGGATACCAGTAATAGTTCATGCCGGTGAGTTGTTTATTAAAACCAAATGAAATGATTCCGTCAATACCATGTGTAATTTTTCGCGAAAGAGATATTTCATTTTGCAGAAGCTGCGTTTTAAGAATATCGTACTCATACACAGAAGTCAGCTTTATTTCTGCCGGCTTTAACTTCAGAACCACATCGGCTATTATATTGTTAGCAGAACAAACCAGCCGAGCATTTTCGATCAGCACAAAAGGGTTGGGGCTTAACAACCGCACTTCTTTTGTCGTAAGGTAATTGCGCCTTTGAAAAAGCATTTCAATTCTGATTTTTTCTTTAGCTGATGAATACGATATTTTTCCTCCATAAGTCGTAAGAATGTTTCCGTCACCGCTTGTAAAAATTTTACCTTGATCATAAGGGAAATCCGTATAGTATTTTGCCACATTCATCAGCAAATAAATCTGCGAGTGTGAAATAATCCGGAACGAAACATTTTTAATAATCTGAAAATTCCGGCTTTCTATGCGGGCAATATACCGGGAGAATAATCCAATATTATGTGAGGAATACCAGTTTTTCCAGGGAATCAGTTCCTTCTGCACCTCTGAGTTTTCATAGTAGTGCGGTTGTAATGCCGCTTTACCGTAATAGCTAAAATGCCTGCCGAGATGCAATTCCCGTGAACGGTACGAAATACTGCCAAGCATATAATATAAATTATCATTCAGCTTGCCTGCAGATGCATTCCAGTAAATATGGCTGTTAACGCTTTTTTCGAGTTTAACATCCGAGTAGAATGTTTTGTAGAATGGTGAATTGAAAGCGCGAGTTTCGGCAGCACTTAAAATATTTTTGTCGAGCAAATGTCCTTTATCGGTTTTCAGGAGCATCAGTGGAATAGTGTGGTCTTTCTTCTGATCAAATTTCCAGAGTCGGATGTCGGTGCCCAGATTATTTGGCGTTTCAATCCCTTCCTGGTTTTTCCTTTCATACACGCGTCCCCAGTCGAGGTCGTATCCGTTGCGTGGATTGTGAGGATCTATCATCAGAACGGTTACATGCTGCGATAAGGGGGTCATCCATCCCTGTATAAAAATAAAATCATCGGGATTGAAATTATTTTTCTGCATTTCATTATAATAAACTTCAAATGACTGCCTCATGATGCGAAGCGCTAATTCCGAAACATCCCTGCAGGCGCCAGACCTGATGTCCAAACCGGGGTCACGGTGAGCATTCACAATATCCATGGGGGTTACAATTCCTTCTGATTCGCTGCTGAAAGGTTTGACCCTTCCGCCCTGGTACTGCCTCTCATGATGTTCTGCCAGAATCCTTGCGAGAAAGGGCATAAAATCATTTTCAAAATCATCATATCCCAGGGCAATGAAATCGCGCGAAATGCTTTTTGAATTAATATTTATTTCTTCTTCGCTTTCCGAAGAAAATAATTTTACCGAGCTGAGCGAGTACAACACATCTCGTTCAATATTGTCGCTGATGGCTTTCCGAGCATCTTCATTCAGCATGTTATCGTGGTTTATCTGCAAGCTGGCATGAAGGGAATCAGCCATTTGTGCCACTGAAAAATTTTTCACACTACCGAATTTCGAATTGCAATAATTATTAATTATATAATTGATGCGATGTATTTTGGATGCATCTGTAAAAGGGTAGTAGGCAATTAATTCAATCCTTCTGATGTTTCTGGAAAACTCCGGCACCGATTGGAAATTCAGTGTGATATTTTTTGGAACTGAATCTGCCTCCTGGCATTTTGCATCAACATGAAAAAAAACAAATGCGGAAACTAAAAGACAATTTTTCAGACGACAGTCAGGCATTTTGAATAATAGGAATAAAACTTCTGCTCTTTTCCTGCATTAAGTTGCCAAATTAATATTTTTAATTATTCCGAAACCGGACAATTCTGAAGACTTTGTTGAAATTATTCATTGGCTGATCTTTAATCACGCTGTTGACGCAAAAGTGTTTTTCAAAGCAGAAGCGGATGTTTTGAGAAAAATATTAAATTGAATAAAACTTTGTAAATTTGGCTTAACTTAGTTTAAAATATTATGAAAAAAATTGGGCTGACTCTTTTAGTACAACTTGTATTAATTCATTTCACATTATGTCAAAATTATTTTTGGCTGCAATATGGCGGAAGCACTGATGATGATGCATCCATTTCGGTTTCTTCGGATCAATTTGGAAATGCATATGTGTGTGGAACATTTAAACTTTCTATGTTTTCAGGTTCAAATCAAATTACATCCTTTGGTGGTGCTGATATATTTTTAGCAAAGTATGATAATAACGGCACTTTATTGTAGGCAAAAAGCGGAGGTGGATTAAATAATGATGGTTATGGTTTATACGCTAAAACTGACGATTCCGGAAATACATATGTCATTGGAAATATTTCGGGAAATGCCAATTTTAGTGGAGTAAATTTATTTGGGCAGAATAATCAGATAGTACTATTAAAATATGATTATTCAGGAGATTTGAAATTGGCCAAAACATATGGTTCAACAAATAATGAGGTCGGATATAATGTAGCTATTGATAAGCTTTCATATATTTATATTACTGGATATTTTTATGGAAATATACAATTTGGATCTACCATTTTGAGCAGTTCTGGAAGCCACGATATTTTTTTAGCAAAACTGGATTCTTCTGGAAATGCAGTTTGGGCTGTTAAAGCTGGAGGAAATAGCTATGATAATGCAGCAGGCATTACAATTGATCAAAATGAAAATATTTATTTAACTGGCTATTTTAACAATACCGCGAATTTTAGCGGCATAATTGTTAATAGCCTTGGAGGAGATGATGTTTTTGTTGCAAAGTATGATAGTTCTGGAATTATCCAATGGGTTTCAACCGCAAATGGCCCAGGAATCTATGATATAGCGAATAAAATTGTATGTGATAATGGACAGTACTTATACATTTCCGGTCAGTTTGAAAATACTTTGAAATTTGGACAGGATTCGATCATTTCAAATGGATTATCTGATGGTTTCATTGCGCAAATTGACCTTAATGGAAATTTTGAATGGTGCAAAAATTTTGGTGGTTCTGATTCGGATATTGTAAGTAATATTTCAATTTCACCCATGGGAACGCTTTTTTGTGTCGGATATTTTAAAGGTTTTGCTGATTTTAATAATGGACAGACATTGACATCATTTGGTGGAACAGATATATTTTTGCTTCAAGCAGACAATTTCGGAAATACTTTTTGGGCAATGCAAGCAGGCAGTATTTTGGATGATAAAGCATGGGGGTTAAGTACAGACATGAACAATTTTGGTTACATTTCAGGATTTTTTAGCGGAACGGCCAATTTTGCAACTAATATTATATTTTCAAATGGTGGATTTGATTTTTTTGTTGCAAAAATAGATTTGTCAACAGACATACTTGAATTTAATAACAATCATTATCTTATTAATTTTGTGCCTGACATTTATTTCGAATCTTTTAAATTTTATTTAACCCTTACTGATTGGGATGAGAAAAATATTTCTTTATTCATTTATGATAATCAAGGCAAAATTTTAATAAATAAAAATAAAGCTAAAATAAATTTAAATAAAAAAAGTATCGAAATAGAATTGTCACATTCCGATTTTCCAAAGGGTATATATTTTTATAAGCTATGCGATAGAGAAAAAATTATTGCAACTGGCAAATTTATTGTCAATTAAACTTGTTTTAACCAGTAATTCAAAACAGCAAGTCGCCAAACGAGGAGCGATCCGGAATTATTTCCTTTTTCATAATCGTTCAGAATTTTCAGACACTTTTTTTTATTCAGAAAATCAGCATTGACCAATTCAGGATCTGTCAGATGTTTCAGCGGTCCGCGCAGCCATTTGGTTTCGCCAGGAGTTACAAATCCTTTTTTGTCCTGCCGCATTTCAATGGCTTCCGGAATTATACCCGATAAAGATTTTCTCAATATATATTTAGTTTCCGTTCCGCTCACTTTATCATCTGTGGAAAGTTGAAAAGCAAATTCCACGAGCCGGTGATCCAGGAAGGGCACGCGCGATTCCACAGAAAACGCCATGCTGTTGCGGTCTTCATAATGCAGCAGGGACGGAAGACTGGTTGCTGACAGCAGGTGATACAAAAAATTTTCCGTCCGGTTTTGCGATTTGACGTTAAGCAGGAAGGGCGGGTGCAGCGATGAAATATTCATAAGGAATGGAAAATAATTCCTGTATTCAATGGTATAAAGGCATTGTTCATCATTTAAAGCGCTTAATATGCTTTTGCCGAAATGAACAACAGAGTCAGCAATATTCTTTTGCAGCTTCTTGTTTATGGATGACGTCAATGAAATTGCATTCACAAACTGAAAATTCCTGATATAATCGGCAATAATCCGGTAAAAGGTATGCATATACCCCCCAAGAAATTCATCACTTCCCTGCCCGTCAAGCACCACTTTTATTTTATGCTGCCTGATCAGCTTCATCAGAAAATACTGCGACACGAATGACGATCCGGTGCAGGGAACATCGGTATGATACAATGCATGATGAAAATATTCTTCTACATCTTTGTCAGAAGGAGAAAAATAATTTGGCTCGATGGAAGGATATTTTTTTATCACCTCATCAATGAATGGCCGTTCGTCCACATCATCTTTTCCTACATAATAAACGGAAAGTGATTTGTATTTCATTCCCGGATTCAGATGCTGCACCATGCTGACAATGGCAGAACTGTCAATCCCCCCGCTGAGGCAGCTTGCAACGGTGACGTCACTCCTCAAATGCATCTTCACGCTTTCTGCAAACATTTCCCGGAATTTTTCCTTCTTCTCATCAAATTGTAACTCAGATTTTTTTGATAAATCAATATCCCAATATTTTTCAATTGTGCATTGTGCATTGTACATGGTGAATCGCAGATTATGCGCTGCCGGAAGGGCTTTTATTTTTTCGAAATACGTTTCATCATGATAACACACCCAGCCCAGTTGCAAACCGCGTGAGATTTGATTCAGGTTCAAATCGTTTTTAAACAGGGGGGACAGCTTCAGCGGTTTGTATTCGGAACCGAAATAAAATTTATTTCCCTCATGAATATAATAGAGCGGTTTTATGCCGAATCGGTCGCGCGATGCGAAAATTTCTTTTTTGGTCTTATCGTAAATAACAAATGCCCACATGCCCATGAATTCTTGCACGCAAGCCGGACCCCATTCCTTGTATGCAGCAAGAATTACCTCTGTATCTGATTGTGTTCTGAAGCGATAACCCTTTTCGGTCAGCCGGGTTTTTATTTCAATGTAATTATAAATCTCTCCGTTATAAGTGATGACCAGGTCCATGTAATGAAACGGCTGGTTGGCTTCCTCGCTCAGGTCAATGATGGTTAGCCGGTTGTGCCCGAGATGAACCGGATTTTCGGAATACGACATACGCGCATCCGGACCTCGGTGTGCAATGCTGTCAAGCATCCGGGTGAGCAACGAATCAGCATCGGAGGGAGAGAGGGAAGGATCAATAAATCCTGCTATGCCGCACATTAAAAAAAATAATTGATTAAAATATTTTACAATGAATATTGATGTTGAAAATTTCAAATATAAATGTAATTCAATAATCCGGTTAAATTTACTTTTGGCAGATGAACCATGTCCACTTTATCGCCATCGGGGGGGCAGCGATGCACAACCTTGCACTGGCATTGCATAAAAAAGGATTTGAGGTTTCCGGCTCTGACGATGAAATCAATGAACCTTCTTTTTCACGATTGAAGAAAGCAGGAATTCTTCCTGCTGAAACGGGATGGTTTCCCGAAAAAATTTCTCCGGGGCTGCATGCTGTCATCCTCGGCATGCATGCGCGTGCTGACAATCCCGAACTGCTCGAAGCGCAGAACAAGGGAATAAAAATTTATTCTTATCCCGAATACATTTTTGAGCAATCGAAAAATAAAAAGCGCATTGTAATAGGAGGGAGCCACGGAAAAACAACCATCACTGCCATGATCATGCATGTATTGAAATTTCATGAATGGAATTTTGATTATATGGTCGGTTCACAGCTTGAGGGATTTTAAATGATGGTTAAACTGACTGATGATACTCCTGTCATTATCCTCGAAGGCGATGAATACCTTTCTTCTCCCATTGACCGCAGGCCTAAATTTCACCTCTATCACCCGCACATTGCATTGCTGAGCGGAATTGCCTGGGACCACATCAATGTTTTTCCAACGTTTGAAAATTATGTTGAGCAATTTGAAATTTTTATTTCCCTCATTGAATCCAGCGGAGCATTGATTTATTGTGAAAACGATATTCGGGTGAAACAGCTTGCCGTAAAATCAAAAAACGATATAAGGAAAATTCCTTACGATATTCCTGAATATGAAATAAGAAACGGCATCACCCATTTATTGGATGCAAATTCCAGAAAGGAAATTCCATTGCAGGTTTTCGGGGAGCACAACCTGATGAACCTCGAAGGCGCAAGGAAGGTTTGCAATGAAATTGATATTTCCGATGAGCAGTTCTATGCAGCAATAGCATCTTTTAAAGGAGCCGCAAAAAGACTGGAGCTTGTGGCAAGGAATGAAAAAGGCGCCTTTTATAAAGATTTCGCACATTCCCCCTCCAAGCTCAAAGCCACCATTCATGCCGTGAAGCAGCAGTTTGAAAGATGGAAAGTCATCGCCTGCATGGAGCTGCATACCTTCAGCAGTCTGAATGAAAATTTTCTGTTGCAATACCATGGCTCGATGGATGAAGCGGATGAAGCCATCGTCTATTTCAATCCGCATACTGTTGAACACAAAAAGCTGAAACCGGTATCGGAAAATCAGGTTAAAGAATCATTCGGACGCGGTAATCTTATTGTTGTGAATGACTCTAAAACTTTATTTGAAATACTCGCTGGAAAAAATTATGATCATGCAGTACTGCTGATGATGAGCTCCGGAAATTTTGACGGGATGGATTTACATGGATTGTTGCCGAAATTATTTTCTTCCGATTAATATCCGCACAATCAGAACAAAGTAATCCGTCCGGGAATTTCTTAGGAGTATTATTATTTTTGTACAAATAAAATAATTGCATGTACACTACATTCAGAATTAAAAAGAAGGATCTGAATAAAAATTTTTTGGATATATTAAAGTCTTTATTCAAATCCGATGAATTGGAAATTTCAGTTTTTCCTGCAGATGATACGGCTTATTTGCTCAGATCGGAAGCGAATAAAAAAAAGGTATTGAAATCCGTTAAAAATATCCGGAAAGGTAAAAATCTCGTGGAAGTAAATCTTAAAAGCTTCAAATGAGAACTGTTTTTTTCGAAAAGCAGGCATATTCGGATTTAGCACATTGGTCAGATACCGATTTGAAAATTGTTCATAAAATTATTGACCTGATTTCAGATATACAGAAACATCCTTTTGAAGGAATCGGAAAACCCGAACCGCTCAGGTATGGGCTGCATGGGTTTTGGTCGCGCAGAATCACAGATGAACACAGATTAATTTATTCCGTTAATGATAAAAGCATTTTCATCGCTTCTTGCCGATATCATTACCAATAGAATTTATTTTTAATTTTTGTAAGCCCATCAAATCTCCAACACCATCCCGTCAAAAGCGCACCGGATATTTTGCGGAAGCATTTTATTTACATCTTCATGCCTGCCCAATTGATGGCTGATGTGTGTAAGCAGGCCCGTGCCGGGATTTAAATCGTGCATCACTTCTACGGCTTCTTCGAGCGTAAAATGTGAAACATGTTCTTTATGCCGCAGCGCATTCAGTACAATGTATTTGCATCCCCTGATTTTTTTACGCTCCCTTTCATCAATGGATTTTGCATCAGTGATGTAAGCAAAATCTCCTATGCGGAATCCGAAAACGGGCAGCAGGTAATGTTTTACTTCCACCGGGATGAACCGGATGCCTTCCACATCAAACGGCTTGCTTGTAATTGTATGGAGATTAATTTCAGGAATGCCGGGATATTTCACCTCATCGAAAATATACGGGAACTCCCTGCGGATTGCTTCCTGCACCAGCCCGGTGGCATACACATCCACTTTTTTCTGATTCACAAAATTAAAAGCCCGGATGTCATCCATGCCGGCAATATGATCTTTATGTTCATGCGTGAATACAAGCCCATCGAGGCGTTTCACTCCGGCTCGAAGCATCTGCTGCCGGAAGTCGGGACCCGAATCAATCACCACTACCTTTCCATTTTCTTCAATCATTACAGAACAGCGCAACCGTTTGTCCCGCTCATCCGGTGAATTGCAAACATCGCACGGACATGCAATCACAGGCACACCCTGCGAAGTACCGGTTCCCAGGAAAGTGATTTTCAATTTTTCAGCTTTACAATTCGTTTGCCCTTCGGCTCATCCAGCTTCTGAAGCTCTTCCACAGCATCAGGCGACAGGGTTTCTTTTTCACCGATTTCTTTCAGAATTTCTATCAATGCATTAATCCTGCTTTCAACCGTTGCGAATTTATTCACCATAATGATGCGTTGTTCCTGCAGGACGCAAGTGCCGGATTTGAAATTGCCTTTCTCATTGCGGATGGTGTAATTATTTTCTTTCAGCAGGTATTCAAGCTTCTGAAGGTATGCCGGAGTATATTTAATCATCAGGTGTAAAATTTTTTGGTTTACAAAGATGAAAAAACCATTTTTTACAGATTCGTTTTTCAGGATTTTATTTAACATTTTTTTCCATGCCTTCCCTCAATGTACCGTCAGCAAAAGCCAACGGAGATGTGATTCTGTTGTTTTAACCTTATATGTTTGAGCGAGTTTGTGTGCAAGAAAGAAGTAAATAAAAGAAGAGCCTGTCCCGCCCCTTAGCGGGGAGTCCTTTTTTTTTATTTCTCTTAATTTTATTGTTATCGGAAAACTCGACTACGCGCATTATTTTCTCACCATAATATTACTTTTATTTTTCGTTCCCATTACATAATTCTTATCAAGTTTGCTTTGGTATTTTGTTCGTTCGTCAACAAGCAAGTTTAAATTCTCTACTTTGATGTTGGCAACCCTAAAAAAAGTTACTTCTAAATCTCCTTGATTAAGTTCATTTCTGGCATATATCCCCGCTGGCTGCTCGTAAAATGAGATTGATGAATAATCAAAAAATACTTCAAAATATATTTTTTGACGGTAGTTATATTTTAATAGATTTTTATTTCCCAATCCTTCGCTTAGCGAGCATGTTTAAAATACTGTCTCTATCCTGATTATTAAAATCAGGATTCATTACCATAGTCTCAAGGGTGTCAATTATAAACTCAGCCTCCGAAATTAGATAGGTATAGTAAACAGACATACTTTCTTTTGTAACATTCCGCTCCTTTGTCCAGCCATTATCTGGTCTATTGTAGTTAAATTCTACATCACCACTTGCTTGCATATTACCCCAAGCCACACCGTAAATTTGATTTTTAAATGGAAAATCTTCCGTTCTTTCCAAATTCATCGGCTCGTATCAAATTCCTTTTTTATTAAAAAGATTAGCCATTGAGTCTTCAACTGCAATAGCAATACCTCTTTGTAATTTAATATCAAAAGGCTTTGTAAAATTTAGGTTTACAAGGCTATCAAAATAACTGTCATAGAAAAATAATTTTTTTTGGACTCTCGAAATAATTATTTTATTGAGTGGTAAAATATTAATACTGTCGTTATACCACATTTCATAACAAGTAATGACAAAATTATTTAATGCCGTGTCTTTTCTAACAAAATAGAGGTCATGCTCTGTATCACTGAATGTACCTTTAACTGCAAGATCAGGAACATAATTTTTTTTAAAAATCCTTACATGCTGAAAATCTGAAAGCTGACTGATTTTTATTGAACTTAATTTTATTTCATAATCAACCGCATCCTGCACGGTAATACACGTTTTGCAAAAATCAAATTTATAATGTGTGGGATATAAAACTTTTTCTTTACATCCATAAACACAAATTATAAATAAAAGCCAAACTATTTTTTTATTCATGATAATGAGGATGTGACATTTTTAAGTGCGCTCTCTATTAATGCGATTTTGAGTTTGGCTTGATTAGGCTCATTTCTCGAAAATTTACTGCGGGGCTTGCAGAATCAGCTACGGAGAATTTTATATTTTTCTTTTACTCCGGGAAATTATATTTTTCACGAAAGCTTTCATCGTAGCGACTGAGAAAATCTATTTGAAAATATATAGCCATATCGTCTTCATTAACCATGCGTTCTGAAGCATATAACATCGCATGAAAAAGATTGTAATTCAATTCTAACCCAATTGCATCTGTTTTATAACCCCGAGTCCAAATACGTCCATATATTTCATCTTTTAAGTTAAAATCTACAGTTCGTTTAAGATTTAGCGGTTCATACTCAACCGATTTAATATTTAAAGAACTATCCAAATAGTGTTTTATATATTCTGCAAAGGCTTTTAAGTTTGCAAAACTATTGGGCTTTAAGAAAGCTGAGGGGTAATGTGCATTAGGAACTGAGTCCAATGCAATGTATTTAATAATAATTTTATCTAAGTAAATTTTATCTGGCGGAAGTTGGTCTGCCTTGCGGCCGTTTCCAAAACTATAAAATGTAATTTTTCTTAAGCCGGTGACAGAATCCATATTGATGAAAAAAAAATTATTTTTTGTTTTTGAGTATAATGTATCATATCGCTCTCCCGGGAAGTATTTTATTTCAAAAATTCTGTAGTACTCAAAGTCAGTAAGAGCGGGAATTTTTAATCCATTGATTGATTTTTCGTATTCTAACACATCTGCCGCAGTAAGGCAGGTGCTGCAATAATCAAAAGTAAAGTTTAAATTATTTATTTCTTTACAACCTGATTGTGATAATAAAAGTATTAAGATAGTAATTAAAAAAAACTTTTGAAATTTTATGAGATAGAATTTATGACGGTGTTGTTGGCAGCATTAATAAGAGTTTCTTTTAACCGTGCTTGAATAGGTTCGTTTCTGGCATAATTTACTGTGGGGCTTGCAAAATCTATTATGGAAATGCCATCAGTGGCTAAACTTGTTGTTGCGTCACTTTCGGCTTGACTTTTTATTTGACCTTTCATAACAGAATTGAGAATAGTATTCAATAGTTTGGCTACATAATTTGCTGAAATGGAAAAATTGTTGATTATTTTTTGCTTAATATGGCAAATTGTATTTATCTTTTAAGCTATCAAGATAATTACCATAATAATTTAATTCAAAATAAACAGCCATATCTTTTTCTTTTATTTTATGGCTTTTGCCATCATAAGCAATTTCATTGGAGAGATGGTAATTCAGTTCGAGACGAATAGCGTACTTATTTGGATCAGTCCAAATGTAGCCGTACATATCATCTTTAAAAGGGAAGTCTGCTGAATTTTCAATATTAAGAGGTAAATATTTTTCTGTCATTATATTATTTATGCTATCCATAGCGTATCTAATAGATTGCGCAAATAATTTTAGTTTTTCATAATTAAATATTGTATCATTTTCTTTAGGCAAGAAATTGTTAAGATAATCATCCTTATATAAATATTTTATATTAATATTCCATAGAAGAATTTTATCATTAGGTACTTTACTAATTAAATAACCATTCCAAAAAGAATAACATTTGGCAACAATGCAGTTAAGAGATGTATCTTTTGATAGAAAAAACAAGCGAAAACGTGTATCATGGTAAGATGTATCAAGCCCTGGAGAAGTGTTAAAACCTTTTTTAAAAATACGAATATATTCAAAATCTGAAAGAGGGGGAATTGCTAATGAGTTTAACTTCTTCTCATATTCCAACACATCTTTTCTGGTAGTACATTCTTTGCAATAATCAAAAGAATAATATACTTCATTGATGCTTGTGTTTTTACAAGTAATTTGAGAAATAAAAATCAATATTATTAATATGCGCAATATAGATTTCATTTAAAGTTGTTACTAATAGTAGTTTGAGCAAGGTCTATAAGTGATTTTTTTAAGCCTGCCTGATTAAGTTCATTTCTTGCCGTGTTTACAGCAGGACTTGCAAAATCAATAATGGGAATGCCCAAGTGAAAATTACGAAATCAGTATTGTTCAAATGTTTTATGAATATTCTCAAGACTATCCAGATCATTCAGATAAAAATATTGATATTCAAAATATACTGCCATATCTTCTTCTTGAAGAGTTGCTTTAGATTCATATTTATTATTATGATTCAAGGTATAATTAAACTCTACACTTGCCCCCATTTTCATTGAACCCCATGCAATGCCATATATTTCATCTTTTAACGGAAAATCGGCTTCGTGTTTTAAATTTAATGGCTCATATTTCACCCCTTTTTGATTCATAAAAGCAGAGAGTGAATCTTCAATTAATTTTGTCAATCCTCGTTGTAGTTTAATATTAAAAGGTCTTGATAATTCAGGTTTTATTATGCTATCAAAATAAGAATCATGATAAAAATATTTTTTTTTGACTGAACTGACAATAATTTTATTTAAGGGTAATACTGTCAAACTATCGTCATATTCCATTCCATAACATGCAACGACAAAATCATTTAAAGTTGTATCCCTTCTTAAAAAATATATATTGTGTTTCGTTTCTTTATATGAGCTATCCAAAGCTAAATCGGGAACAGCTTTTTTCTTAAATACACGTACATGCTCAAAGTCGGAAAGAGTACTTATTCTTTTAGAGCCTAACTCCGTTTCAAAATTGATAACATCATTAACAGTGATACATTTTTTACAAAAATCAAATTGGAATTTAGCAGGTATGGTAAATGGTTTTTTGCAACTGATTATTAAAAGAAAAAAGAAAAAAAGATAATAATATTTTATATTCTTCATGATAAGTTTGATTTAACATTATCAAATGCTCTTTGTATTAAAGTATTTTTAAGACTTGCCTGATTAGGTTCATTTCTTGCAAAATTTACAGTTGGACTTGCAAAATCAATGATTGAAATACCGTCTGTGAGCAGGTTTATTGTTACTTCACGTTCTTGTTCGCTTCTTATTTGTCCTTCTTCACCTGCATAGAGAAAAGTATTTAATAGGTCAGAAATATAATCTGATACAACAAAAAAATTGTTGGGTTTAAATTCAAATTCTTCAGTTCGTGCTTCAGGCTCTCTTTCTTGTAATCTTATGCCTACAATGTTTTGATTTAGCTGTCCAATATTTGTTGATTCTGTTGCTGCGACATCAAGAGTAAGCTGAGTTCCCTGATAAAAAAGCTGTTCAGATGACAGTACATCGAAAGCATGTATTGGTAAATTATTGAGCATTCCTCCGTCAACGTACAGTCCTTTGTATGCTGCATTATAATTAGCATCTTTAGAAGCGTTAACAGTATGATCCACAAAAACAGGTTTGAAGATGAATGGAAAATTCATGCTAATTGCAACGGCTTCTGTAACCGGAAAATCAGGTGTATGATAAACCGAAAAGTATTTAGGTTTATGCAATGAAATATTGGATGCTGAAACTACAAGGTCAACTCCTGTCATTGAAAAGAAATCAAGAAAGGTAACATCACCCGCTTTCTTATATCCGCCAATGGGTTGAATTAAATTGAGTGCTTTATAACGAACAATAAAGTTATTCATGATTTTTTCAAAATATTTCCTGACTGCAAAGCCACTGAATAAACCACGGTTGAACAGCATACTATGTAAATAGGTAGATGAATTCAGGGCTAAAGGATTTGTGACTCCACCTGTTTCTGAAAAGAAAATCCGCCTTAAAAGAATATTGCTTGTATTCATATTAGCA
>Ga0187893_10009622_pt1 | contig 14783 bp, 17 predicted proteins | sample MA1701074metaG_FD_139574 | JGI IMG/M metagenome (GOLD analysis project Ga0187893, IMG submission 139574) | White microbial mat communities from a basaltic lava cave in the Kipuka Kanohina Cave System on the Island of Hawaii, USA - MA170107-4 metaG ...
AACCCGATCATGTGGTTCACCGTGCCCGTCGACACGGTCCTGTTCCCGTTCGAGCTCTACCACTTCATCAGCACGGACGACTCCTGGCAGCCCTGGTCCGCGGACGAGCAGCGCTGGGAGTACGTCGACAAGTACAAGCCGACCCGCTAGTCCCTGGTGCCGGCCCGGAGGGCGCCCTCCCGATGCGGGGGGCGCCCTCCGTTTCGTTTCCGGCCGCGTCGCCGGGTCGGCCGGCGGACGGTTGGAGTGAATCCTTGGAACGCCGCTCGGCGCCCCGGTACGCTCTGCCTCTCTCCTCCCCGGGGCTTCGATCGGGATCCCCTTCCCGGGGGGAGCGAAGGAAGGACGGGGTGAAGGGCGATCGCCCCGGGGACGGGAAGGGCGCGGGCGGACCCGAGCGGTTCCGCGGCTACCTCCGCTACCTCCACCTCGGCACGCAGATGGCCCTGACCCTCTGCGCGGGGGTCTTCGGAGGCCTCTGGCTCGACGGGCGGCTGGACGCGACCCCGGTCTTCACGGTCGCGGGCTCCCTCCTGGGCATCGGGCTCGGGATGGGGATCGTCATCCTGGAGTCCGGGAAGGGCAGGCGATGACGGCGCGGACGACCGCATTGACCACCCTCGCGGGGATCGCAGTGCTCGCGGCCGTCGCCGCGGGCGTGGTCGCGTTCCGCGGGGACGACGCGGCGGTGATCCGCGGCGTCGCCCTCGGCGCCGGGCTCGGCGCGGCGGGGTCCGTCGTCGAGGCGATCCTCGTCCACGACGCCCTCCGTCGGCCCCGCGGCCAGGCCCTCCGGATCGTCCTCCTCGGGTTCGGCCTCCGGCTCGCGTTCCTCCTCGGGGCGACCCTCGCCCTCGACGCGACGGGCGTCGCCGACGCGGCCTCCTTCGCGCTCTGCTTCCTCGGGGGCTTCCTCGCGTCGCTGCCGGCGCTCGCCGCGGCGACCTCGGGCCGGGCGATGCGCAACGGGGGGGCCGCCTCGTGAGCCCGCTCCCCGTCCTCGCCGCCGACCTGATGAGCCACGTCACCAACTCCGACGAGCTCCACTTCGGGCCCTGGCACTTCGGGATCCCCGGCGTCAACAAGCACGTCACGATGATGCTGATCGCCGCGGTCGTCGTCGCCGTGTCGGCCATCGCCACGGCCCGCGCCGCGGCGAGGGCGCAGGGCCGCGGGCTCCTGGCGAACAGCGTCGAGGCGACCTGCCTCTTCCTGCGCGACCAGGTCGTGCGGCCCGGCATCGGCGAGCACCACGCGTCGGCCTACTTCCCGCTCTTCGCCACCTTCTTCTTCTTCATCCTCGTCAACAACCTGATCGGGCTCCTGCCCCCGCCCCTCGGCGCGACGGCGACGGGGAACATCTCGATCACCGCGGCGCTGGCGCTGGTGACGCTCGCGACGATGTTCCTCGGGGGGATGATCGAGAAGGGCCCGATCGGGTTCTGGCTCTCGCTGATCCCGCACGGGGTCCCGGCCGCCCTGGCGCCGCTCGTCTGGCTGATCGAGTTCTTCGGCCTCTTCGTCAAGCCCTTCGCCCTGACCGTGCGCCTCTTCGCGAACATGACCGCGGGCCACGTCATCCTCGCGGTGCTCGGCTCCTTCCTGATCGCGGGGAGCGAGGGCTTCTTCGCGGGGAAGCTGGGCCTGGCCGGGTGGCTCGGGCTCAAGGTCGGCGTCGGCCTGCCGACGCTCGGCTTCGCGCTGTTCATCGTCGTGTTCGAGACGCTCGTCGCCTTCATCCAGGCCTACATCTTCACGACCCTGTCGGCGATCTTCGTCGGGCAGTGCCTCTCGCACGAGCACTAGGAACCGGGAACGCGGCGGCCCCCGGCGGGGCCCCGCCCACAAGGAGGAAGCACAGATGCAGAGCCTGCTGTTCGCCATGCAGACCGCGGCCGCGGAGTTCACCCGTTGGGACCTCGCCTTCGCGGCGCTCGGGGCCGGCGTCGCGGCCATCGGGGCCGGGATCGGGATCGGGAAGATCGCGTCGGCGGCGGTCGAGTCGATCGCCCGCCAGCCGGAGGCCGCCAACGACATCCGCGGCACGACGGTCCTGACGGCGGCGTTCATCGAGGGCGTCTGCCTCTTCGCCTGCGTGATCTGCCTGCTGATCAAGCTCCTCTAGCAGCCGAAGGGAGGCCGGGATGCCGCACGGACTGGCCGTGATCCTGGGGGCCGGGGGGGGAGAGGAGAAGTACGGCCTCGTCCTCCCCGTCCAGTGGGAGACGATGATCTGGGCGTGGGTGATCTTCGCCCTGCTCTTCCTCGTCCTCCGCAAGCTCGCCTGGAAGCCGCTCCTCGCCGCCGTGGAGGCCCGCGAGAAGCGGATCGCCGACAGCCTCGCGAAGGCCGAGGAGGTCGCGCGGGCGTCCGCCGAGATCGCCCGGAAGCAGGAGGCGGCCCTCGCCGAGGCGCACGCGAAGGCCAAGGCGGTCCTGGACGAGGCGCGCGTCCACGCCGAGGAGTTCCGCAAGCGGGAGCTCGAGAAGGCCCGGCAGGAGTCGGAGGGCTTCCTCGAGAGGGCGAAGAAGGAGATCGCCCTCGAGGAGAACCGCGCCCGCGACGCGCTCCGCCGGGAGGTCGTGGACCTGACGGTGCAGGCGGCGTCGCAGGTGCTCGGGCGCGCCGTGACGGGCGCCGACGACCGGCGCCTCGCCGACCAGGCGGTCTCCGAGATCGTCGCCCGCCGCGTGGGGACCGGCCGGAATTGAACCGCTCCGACCCCGCCGCCCGGTGCTACGCCGAGGCCCTCCTCCTCCTCGCGAGGGAGAAGGGGCGGCTCGAGGCCGTCGTCGAGGACCTCCGCGCGGTCCTCGGGGTCTTCCACTCCGACCGGCGCCTCTGGAGCCTCTTCACGACGCCGCGCATCGACCGCGAGGAGAAGGAGGCGTTCGTCCGCAAGGCGTTCCAGGGCCGCGTCGGCCCGGAGGTCGCCGGCCTCCTCGTGGTCATGGTCCGCAAGGGGCGCGAGGCGATCTACGACAACGTCGTCGACCAGTTCGAGCGCTTCCGCGACCTCGAGCAGAGGCGGATCCACGTCCACCTGGAGTCCGCCCGCGAGGTCGACCCCGCCGTCCGGGCCGCCCTGGAGAAGGCCGTCTCCGATGCCTCCGGGAAGACCGTGGTCCTCCACGAGAGGATCGAACCGTCGCTCCTCGCGGGCCTCGTGGTCCGCGTCGGCGACGTCCTCGTCGACGGGAGCCTTCGCTCGAGGCTGCGCACGCTCGGGAGCCGGCTCGCCGGCGACCGCGCCTAGGACACCGAGGAGCCGCCATGAACATCCGCCCCGAAGAGATCACCAGCGTCCTGAAGAAGGAGATCGAGAACTACGACTCCGCCATCCGGATGGACGAGACCGGCACCATCCTCGAGGTGGGCGACGGCATCGCCCGCATCTACGGCCTGGAGAACTGCATGGCCGGCGAGATGCTCGAGTTCGAGAACGGGGCCTTCGGCCTCGCGTTCAACCTCGAGGAGGACTCGGTCGGCGTCGTGATCCTCGGCCGCTTCCAGGACATCAAGGAGGGCCAGCTCGTCAAGCGGACCGGGCGCATCCTCTCGGTCCCCGCCGGCGAGGGGCTCATCGGCCGCGTCGTGACGCCCCTCGGCGAGCCCCTCGACGGGAAGGGCCCGGTGAAGGCGACGGAGAACATGCCCCTCGAGGGACGCGCGCCCGGCATCGCCGACCGCCAGGGCGTCAAGGTCCCGCTCCAGACCGGCATCAAGGCGGTGGACGGCATGATCCCGATCGGACGCGGCCAGCGCGAACTCATCATCGGCGACCGCGAGACCGGCAAGACCTCCGTCGCCGTCGACACGATCATCAACCAGAAGGGCAAGAACTGCATCTGCGTCTACGTGGCGATCGGGCAGAAGGCCTCCACGGTGGCGGGCGTCGTCGACAAGCTCCACCGGAACGGGGCGATGGAGCACACCATCGTCGTCTCGGCGACGGCGAACGACCCCGCGCCCCTCCAGTACATCGCGCCCTACGCCGGCACGGCGATGGCCGAGTACTTCATGTACCGGATGAAGATGGACACGCTCTGCGTGTACGACGACCTCTCGAAGCAGGCGGTCGCCTACCGGCAGCTCTCGCTGCTGCTGCGCCGCCCGCCGGGCCGCGAGGCGTACCCGGGCGACATCTTCTACTGCCACAGCCGGCTCCTGGAGCGCGCCGCGAAGCTCTCGAACGAGAAGGGGGGAGGCTCCCTCACGGCGCTCCCGATCATCGAGACGCAGGCGGGCGACGTGTCGGCCTACATCCCCACCAACGTCATCTCGATCACCGACGGGCAGATCTACCTCGAGCCGGACCTCTTCTACGCCGGCGTCCGCCCCGCCATCAACGTGGGCATCTCGGTCTCCCGCGTCGGCGGCAACGCGCAGACCAAGGCGATGAAGAAGGTCGCCGGCACGCTGCGGCTCGACCTGGCGCAGTACCGCGAGCTCGAGGCCTTCGCGCAGTTCGCGTCCGACCTCGACAAGAACACCCAGCGCCAGCTCGCCCGCGGCGAGCGCACCGTCGAGATCCTGAAGCAGGGCCTCTACGCCCCCTGGCCCGTGGAGGAGCAGGTCGCCGTCCTCTACGCCGCCGGGAACGGGTACTTCGACGAGGTCGAGATCGAGCAGGTCAAGGCCTTCGAGAAGGCGCTCGTCGAGGCGCTCCGGACCGGCAAGGCGCTCGGGATGATCGCGGAGCAGAAGGAGCTCAAGCCCGAGGTCGTCGAGGCGCTCAAGGCGGAGCTGGAGGCGTTCAAGGCGCGGTCGAAGACGGCGGCGGCGAAGTAGCGGGGCGGCGGGGAGCGGGAGACCGACGGAATGCCCGTCAACACGAAGGCCATCCGCAAGCGGATCAAGTCCGTCTCCTCGACGCGGAAGATCACGAAGACGATGGAGATGGTCGCCACGAGCAAGCTCAAGCGGGCGCAGGACGCGGTCCTCTCGAGCGGGCCCTACGCGGACCTGCTCCTCTCCGTGATGTCCGAGGTGGCGGCCCGGGTCCCCGACCGCTCGGCGTTCCCGCTGCTCCGCGAGGCCCCGGAGCCGAAGCGCACGCTCGTGTTCGTGGTCACGGCGAACCGCGGGCTCTGCGGCGGCTTCAACTCGAACCTCATCCGCAGGGGACGCGACGCGGTCCGCGCCGAGGAGGCCGCGGGCCGCACGCCGGTGGTGTACATGGCGGGGAAGAAGGGCGTCGCGGCGTTCCGGTTCCAGGGCATCCCGATCGAGCGGAAGTTCACCGACCTGCCCGACCGGCCCGGCTACGAGGACGCGGAGCGCCTCGCCGAGGCCCTCACGGGCCCGTTCCTCGCGGGCGAGGTGGACCGCGTCCTCGTCGTGTACCCGGAGTTCCGCTCGCTCGCCTCCCAGCCCCCGACCGTGCTCACGCTCTGCCCGGTCGGCGGGAAGGCCGCCCCTGCGGGCGGGAAGGCGGAGGCCCGGACGGGGCAGGAGTTCCTCTTCGAGCCCTCGCCGGCGGCGATCCTCGGGAGCCTGCTCCCGCTCTGCGTCCGCACCGCGGTCTACCGCGTGCTCGTCTCGGCGGTCGCGTCGGAGCAGATCGCGCGGCGCACGGCCATGAAGCTGGCGTCGGACAACGCGGGCGAGATGGTGACGAACCTGACGCGGGCCTACAACAAGGCCCGGCAGGCCCAGATCACGCAGGAGATCGCCGAGATCATCGGCGGCGCGGAAGCGCTCAAGAAGTAGGAGGGGCACGATGCCCGCAACGGCGGACGGGAAGATCGCGCAGGTCATCGGGAACGTCGTGGACGTGGAGTTCCCGGCGGAGGCGGTGCCGGAGATCTACACCGCGCTCGAGATCGAGCGGAAGACCGACAGGGAGTCGGTCCGGATCGTCTGCGAGGTGCAGCAGCACCTCGGCCGCAACCAGGTGCGCGCGGTCGCGATGTCCACGACCGACGGCCTCGTGCGCGGCACGCCGGTGAGGAACACGGGCGCTCCGATCTCGGTCCCGGTCGGAGACGCCTGCCTCGGGCGCGTCTTCAACCTCCTCGGCGAGCCCGTGGACTACGGCAAGCCGCTGCCCGCGAACATGGAGCGGCGGCCGATCCACCAGCAGCCCCCGAAGTTCCAGAACCTCTCCGTGAAGACGGAGATCTTCGAGACCGGGATCAAGGTCATCGACCTCATCCACCCGTACGCGAAGGGCGGCAAGACGGGGCTCTTCGGCGGCGCCGGCGTCGGCAAGACCGTCGTCATCATGGAGCTCATCAACAACATCGCGAAGGCCCATGGCGGGTACTCGGTCTTCTGCGGCGTCGGCGAGCGCACCCGCGAGGGCAACGACCTCTGGGTCGAGATGAAGGAGTCGGGGGTCATCGACAAGACGGTGCTCTGCTACGGGCAGATGAACGAGCCGCCCGGGGCGCGCCTCCGCGTCGCGCTCTCCGGCCTCACGATGGCCGAGTACTTCCGCGACAAGGGCGGCACCGACGTGCTGCTCTTCGTGGACAACATCTTCCGCTTCTCGCAGGCGGGCTCCGAGGTCTCGGCGCTGCTCGGGCGCATGCCGAGCGCCGTCGGCTACCAGCCGACCCTCGCGACGGAGATGGGCGCGCTCCAGGAGCGCGTCACCTCGACGGACCGCGGCTCGGTCACCTCGGTGCAGGCGATCTACGTCCCCGCCGACGACCTGACGGACCCGGCGCCGGCGACGGCCTTCTCCCACCTCGACGCGAAGACGGTCCTCTCCCGCCAGATCGCCGAGCTCGGCATCTACCCCGCGGTCGACCCGCTCGACTCCACGAGCCGCGTCCTCGACCCGCAGTACGTCGGCGACCGCCACTACGGCGTCGCCCGCGACGTGCAGGGCATCCTCCAGCGCTACAAGAACCTCCAGGACATCATCGCGATCCTCGGGATGGACGAGCTCTCCGAGGAGGACAAGCTGGTCGTCAACCGCGCGCGCAAGATCCAGAAGTTCCTGAGTCAGCCCTTCCACGTGGCCGAGCAGTTCACCGGCATCCCCGGCAAGTACGTGAAGCTCGAGGAGACCATCCGCTCCTTCGAGGAGGTCGTGCAGGGCAAGCACGACTCCGTGCCGGAGCAGGCCTTCTACATGAAGGGCGGGATCGACGAGGTCCTCGAGACCGCGGACCGCCTGAAGAAGGACTCCGCGTAGCGTGGCGGAATCGGCCCTCCAGGTCGAGCTCGTCTCCCCGGCGCGGCCGCTCTTCCGCGGCCCCGCCGCGGCCGTCGTCGCCGAGGCCCACGACGGCGAGATGGGGATCCTCCCGGGCCACGCGCCCCTGGTCGCCCTGCTTGGAACCGGCGTCGTGCGCGTGCGGACGCCCGGGGGCGGCGGGACCGAGGCCTTCGCGGTGCGGGGCGGGTTCGTCCAGGTGCTCGGGGGCCGCGTGTCCCTCGTCGTGACCCAGGCGGTCGCGGCCTCGGACGTGGACCGCGCCGCGGCGGAGGCGGCCCTCGCGAAGGCCGTCGAGGGACTCGCCCACCCCCGCGGCGACGACGAGTTCGCCCGGCTCCTCGACGAGCGCCGCTGGTGCGAGGCGCAGATCCGGATCGCCGGGGGCCGCTGACCGCGCGACGGGCGGACCCGGGGGTATGCTCGCCCCGCATGGAGGTGCGCCCCTGCCGGCCGGCCGACGCGGACGCGGTGGCGGCGTTCTTCGCGTCGGCGCACCGCGCGGACCCGGCGGTGGAGTTCGTCCCGGTCGGGGCCTGGCGGGCCTTCGTCTCCTACCCGGCGAACCGGCGCGGCCGGGACTTCCGGCTCGCCTGGGATCGCGGGCGGGTCGTCGGGGTCCTGACCTCGACCCTCCTCGAGGGGACCCGCCACGGACGCCGGCGCCGCCACTTCCGGATCGTCGTCCACCCGGAGTTCCGCGGCCGCGGCGTCGGCGGCGCGCTCCTCTCCGCGCTCGAGGGCCAGCCGATCCCCCGGCCGCGCCCGACCCTCCAGACGCTGGTCCCCGGGTCGTGGGCCGTCGCGCGCGCGTTCCTCGGCGCGCGGGGGTTCCTCGAGGTGCACCGGGACGTCGAGATGCGGCGCGGGGGCAGGCCCGTCCCGGCCCCCGAGCCGCCGCGCGGGGTGGCGATCCGCCCCTTCGGCGCGGCGGCGGACGCGGCGGGCTGGATCCGGCTCCACGACGCGGCCTACCGCGGCGAGTTCCACTTCGAGCCGATCACCAGGGCGGGGATCCGCGCGGAGCTCCGCGCCCCGGGCGCCTTCGCGCTGGTGGCGGACGCCCGGGGCCGGCCGGCGGGGCTGGTGCTGGGCAGGGACCACGGGGACGACGGGGCGACCGTGCAGAGCCTCGTCGTGTCGCCTCGCCGGCGCCGCCGCGGCGTGGGCCGGGCCCTCCTGCGCGCCGCGCTCGGGGAGATCCGCGCCCGCGGCCGGCGCTGGACGGCGCTGGGCGTGGACTCCGGGAACGCGGCCGCCCGGGCGCTCTACGCGTCGGAGGGGTTCGTCCCGGCGCGGGAGGACGTCACCCTCTGGCGCGAGGCCTGATCGGTCAGAGACCCTCGCGCCTCTCGTCCTCGCGGAACACCGCGACCGCCTCCTCCGCGGTGCGGGCCGCGGCCAGCGCGCGCTTGGTCCGCTCCTGGTTGAGGACCCGGGCGACCTGCGCGAGGGCGCGCACGTGGGGGCCGGCGCTCTCGGGCGGCGACAGCAGGAGGAAGAAGATCCGGCAGGGCTCCCCGTCCACGGCGTCGAAGGGCAGGCCGTCGGGCACGGTCCCGAACGCGCCCATCAGCCGCGGCGCGACGGGCGTGCGGCCGTGCGGGACCGCGACGCCGCGTCCGATGCCGGTGCTGAGGACCGACTCGCGGTCGAGCACCGCGGCGACGGCGGCGGTGCGTCCCGGCTCCCCGTTGAGCGGCAGGAGGGAGATCAGCTCCTCGATGGCCTCGCGCTTGGACTTCGCGGCGAGCCCGATCCGGACCTGCGCGGGCGGGATGAGGTCGGAGAGGCGCACGGGATTCCCTTGATCCTATCGAATCGGTGCAACGGGAGGGACGGGATCGGGGGCACGGCGGGCGTGGACGGAGGATCCCCGCGAGTCGAATCGACGGGGCCCCGCCCTCCGTGGCGGCGCGAAGCGCCGCGCAGGAGGGTGGGGGCAAGGGCACCCGGGCTGAGCCTGGTGGTCCCCTTCAAGGCTTCAAAGCGCCGAGGGCTGCGAGCCGCCGTCGCCGGCGACGCGCCTCCCCTCCTGGTCTTGCCCCGTCCCTCGGAGCGTCCGCATCGCCCGTCTAGCCGCGTTCTGGTTCGCGGCTCCCTCCCTGCCGTTCCTCCGGCTGCGAGGTCTTCGACGCGCGACACCGTCCGGGGCCATGGCCCCGGCTGCTCCCTCGGACTTGGGCGTCCCTCCAGGGTATGACCCTTCGGCCTTCGCCGCCGCGCCGCGAGGACGCGGCGGCCGCCTTCTTGAGGTTCCGCGCCCCTACAGCGGTCACGACCTGCCGGAGTCCACGTTGCCCGGAGGATCCGACCTCCGGTTCGTTCCGTCCTCGGCGTTTCCCACGCCCTCGACGGCTTGCTCCTCCGACAGGCTCCCGGCCCTTTTCAGGCCGGTGCCGCTCCTGGGGTTCTCCCTTCAGAGCCTTGCTCCTCGCGGGCAGCCGCACGCCTTCCGGCGCCGTGACCCTCCTGCCGTTCCTAGAAACCGCTGTCCTCCACTCTGAGGTTTTCCGGAAGATCGCGGTTCTCCGCAGCTTCAGGGTTTTTCTCCGCCCGTCGAGTCCGTACCCCGCGGGGCTGCCGCCCCGCCGTCAGGCCGATGCTCTCTTGGGATTCCGCCTCTCCAGGGCTCTCTCCGGAACGCCATGGCCAGCGCCTCCGCCGACCTTCCTGCACGCACTTCGGCTCGGCCGCGCCTCGCGAAAGACGGGGCGTCGCCTGTGCCTCCAGGCATTCCTGTGCGTCCCGGTCAGGGGATCCGTCTCCGGACCCCCGGCCCTCTTGAGGTTTCCCACCTGATCCCGCCCTAGGTGCCCCCGTGAGGCACCCAGGCGTTTCCGACCGGGCTGAGCCCGGCCGGCGCGAGGGGGGTTGCCCCCCGTGGACGCAGAACCCGCAGGCCCCGCGCCCGACTCGCTGCCTGGTTGTCAAAGAGGCACTTCGGACAGGCGAGACCGAGGCGACAGGTCTCAGAAGCGCCCTTGCCCACCGAGGGACAAGTCTACGCGGCGCAGGGCCACCGTCAAGGCCGGAAACACTCACAATCCATTTCAGGTCAAGGAGTTGTGACCGATGCGGCTTGGGGAAAAGTCGGTGGAGAACGCCCCAGGTGACGCCCGGGCAAGGAGATGCGGACGACGGCGACGGTGGACATCGTCCGGCTGCCGGCCGATGTAAGGAGGATGAAGCCGGGAGACGGCATCCCGGATCCGGGCTCGCCGCCCCGGATCTCCACAGGTTGTGGAAAGGCGCTCGAGGCCGGAAGGCGCTTGAATCCGCGGTAGGAAGCACTATCCTTGGGGTGTCGAACCGGAATCGGCCCAACATCTGGCGGCTAGGACCCTACCGAAAAGGCGGTTTCTCTGAGGGCCGCCCTGCCGCCCGGGCCGGACGAATGCGATCACCCCCCGGCTCCCGGCCCGCGCCGGGCACCGGAAGTCGGACGCCGGGTCGCGAGGGGGTGTTCTTGAGCCCGATCCCGCAGACGAGCCGCCGCCCCTCGCGGGCCGCGGCCGCCCTCCTCGTCGCGGCGCTCGCCGGCTGCGTCTCGGCGGAGAGCCCGCCTCCGCGCCCCCGGGTCTACGAGCCGGTCGAGCTGATCTACACGACCAGCGCCGACGCCCTCGCCGCCGAGCTCGGGCTCCGCGTGAAGGCGGAGCCGGCGACGCGCACGCTCGCCCTCGAGGGGGACATCGGCCGGGTCGTGTTCGTGGACGGCACGAGCACGATCGTGGTCGCCGGCCGCACGCTCCACGCCGCCCACCCGCTCCGCGTCGAGGGGGGGCGTCTCCCGCTCGCGAAGGTCGACGCCGAGGCGGTCCGCGCGGCCTGGAGGGAGGCGATTGCCGAGGCGCCGGCGCCGCCGCCGTCGGCCCCGCCGCCCCGCGGCCCCTCGGCCCGCGCGGCCGCGGCGTCGGGGGACCCGGCCTGGAGGGTGCCGCTCAAGAGGAAGTGGGAGGGAATCCTCCTCCACCACTCCGCGACGGACTCCGGCAACATGGCACAGTTCGACAAGGAGCACCGCGAGGTGCGCGGCTGGCTCGGCGTCGGCTACGACTTCGTCATCAACAACGGCCGCGGCGCGCCGGACGGGCTCGTCGAGACGACCTTCCGCTGGAAGCAGCAGATCCAGGGAGCGCACGCCGGCGCGGGGCAGAAGCGGCACAACGAGCACTGGGTCGGGATCTGCCTCGTCGGCAACTTCAACGAGACGCGCCCGACGGCGCGCCAGATGGCTTCGCTCCGCCGGCTGGTCCGGTTCCTTCAGGACTACTGCGACATCCCGGACGGGAACATCCTCGGGCACAAGAACGTGCGCGAGGGCCCGACGGACTGCCCCGGGACCCGCTTCCCGATGCACGAGATCCTGCACGACCCGCCGCGGGCCAAGTAGGGGCGGCCGGAGGCCGCCCGACGTCGCCCCGACGGTGCGCGCGCGCGGGGAGCGGCATCCCGGACACGGCTGGAAGCGGGCGAACTGCGCTGGGGATCGTCGGGCGGGAGGCGTGACGGATACGGCTGGAAGCGGGCGACCTTCGGTCGCCCCTACATCGGACCACGCATCCGCGGGGGCGGTGCGTCTACTTCTTCGCGGAGCCCAGGATCTTGTACATCCCCGTGCCGCAGGTGCGGCACTTGCCCTTGACGGCCTTCTTGCCGTTGGACATGGTCACTTCCTGGGCCTCGACCATCTCCGACTTCTTGCGGCACTTGACGCAGTAGGCGTCCTGGGCCATGGGCTCCTCCTGACCTTCGGGGTGCGACGCGGACCCCCTCGGGGGGGCCGATCCTCTCTATCGTCCGTCCGGGGCGCTTCCCGGAGCGGCGGACCGCCTACCGCCGCGCGGCGGCGGCGATGGCCGCGGAGTTCTTCGAGAACCGGATGTCCCGGCCCTCGGCGTACTCGAGCAGCTCCTCCACCATGGACTTGTGGATCAGTCCCTCCTCCGCGAGCAGGCGAAGGAAGATGCGGCCCTCGCGGTTCTCGATCTTCCCCGACGCGAGCGTGAAGAACCGGTTGGACTCGTCCTCGGACTCCATGACGCAGTCGATGGCGACCTGGAGCGTCGGGCGGTCGTTCACTTCCAGGAAGGTGAACCGCGCGCGCTGGGTCTTCACGTCCTCCTCGGTGAGCGTGGTGTCGCCGCGGCCGCAGAGCTCGCGGCGGTACTTGCGGAGGATCTTCCGGTGGTCGCGCTCCTCGCTGGCCATGAGGCGGAAGCGCTGCTTCATGATCGGGTCGCCGACGACCTTCGAGAGGAACTCGTAGTACTGGGAGGTCATCGTCTTCCAGGACACGGAATAGTCGAGGATCCGCTTCGTCGTGACCCTCTCGTCGGCCTGACCGAAGAAGAGCATGGATGCCCTGGGCGCCTCCTCGAGCGTTGCCTGCATGGCGGGTTCCTCGGCCGTGGTTCCGGGTAAAAGCCCGCGAGTATAGCGTCGGCCGCGGAGGAATCCATAGAGCAGGGCCGGGGTGGGGGCGTTGCGGCCGCCGGCCGGGCTCGGGGTAGGGGGGAAAGCCCCGCCCCGGGGTCCCTCCGATGGTGCGGAGCCCGGGGTAGTAGGCTCGTTGTGGAGGGGTCGGGACGGGGCAGGTCGTCGGCTCAGTTGCGGTCGGCGTCTCCCCGGGGGACCCGGTCCGGCGCCGGAGGCGGGGGGGAGGGGACCCGGACCCGCCCCGGCACCGGGGGGTGCATCCGACCGCGCCCGTCGCCGGGGCCGAGGGTCGGGATCTCGATCTCGGGGATCAGGGAGGGGGACCGAGAGAGACCCGGGGGCCCGTCCGCGGCACTGCGGGGCCGCGGCGGCTCGACCGGCCGGACGACGGGGTTGCGGTGGACCATGACGGGGGACCCCGGGCGCAAGGGGCGTGCCGCCGCCCCCGAGCCTGCCGGGAGCCCTTCGGGGGCCGCGGCCGTCCCGCCGCGCGACGCCCCCTGTCGCGGATTGCGACGGCTACGCCGGCGTCCCCTCCTCGGCGGCGACGCGGGAGCGCTTGCGCTCCTTCTCGTCGAGGATCCGCTTGCGCAGCCGCAGCCCCGCCGGCGTGACCTCCACCAGCTCGTCGGTCTCGATGTACTCGAGCGCCTCCTCGACGCCGAAGCGGCGCGGAGGGGTCATGCTCTCGAGCCGCTCGGCGCCCGCGGCGCGGATGTTCGTCAGCTTCTTCGTCCGCGTGAGGTTGACGACGATGTCCCCCTCCTTGCAGTGCTCTCCGACGACCTGGCCGACGTAGACGTCCTCGCCCGGGAGGATGAACGACGGGCCGCGGTCCTTCAGCTCCTGGATGGCGTAGGCCGTGGCGCGGCCCGCGGCCATCGAGACCTGCACTCCCTCCGTGCGGCCGGGGATCGGGCCGCGGAACTCCCCGTAGGAGTCGTGGATCGCGTGGAGGACCCCCTCGCCCCGCGTCGCGTTCAGCACCCGGGTCCGGACCCCGATCATCCCGCGCGACGGGACGAGGAACTCCATGTGCATCCGGTCGCCCCGCTTGTCCATCCGCAGGAGGTCGCCGCGGCGCCGGCCGAGGATCTCGACGACCCTCCCGGCGGTCTCCTCGGGGGCGTCCACCACGACGCGCTCGAGCGGCTCGAGCCGCTTCCCCCCCTCCTCCCGGAGGATCGGGATCGGCTTGCCGACGACGAACTCGTAGCCCTCGCGGCGCATCGTCTCGACGAGGATGCCGAGGTGGAGGACGCCGCGCCCCGACACGGCGAACTCCGAGGCGTCCCGGGTGTCCTCGACCCGGAGCGCGACGTTGGAGAGCGTCTCGCGCACGAGGCGCTCGCGGAGGTGGCGGCTCGTGACGAACTTCCCCTCCCGGCCGGCGAGGGGGCCGCCGTTCACCCCGAAGACCATCCGGATCGTCGGCTCCTCCACGGCGATCGGGTCCATCGGCTCCGGCAGGGCGGGGTCGCACACCGTCTCGCCGATGTCCACGTCCTCCACGCCCGCGATCGCGGCGATGTCGCCCGCGGAGACCTCCTCCGCCGCCTCGCGGCCGAGGCCGGTGAACGTGTAGAGCGCCGTCACCCGCCGCTTCACCACCGAACCGTCGAGGCGGCAGACGGCGACGTCCTGCCCCGCGCGCGCGCGCCCGGCGTAGACCCGCCCGACCCCGATGCGGCCGACGAACTCGCTGTAGTCGATGGAGGCGACCTGGAGGCGCAGCGGCGCGGCGGCGTCCCCCCCGGGCGGCGGCACCGCGCGGAGGATCGCCTCGAAGAGCGGGCCGAGGTCGGTCATCGGCCCCTCGGGCTCGAGCCGGCAGGTCCCGTCGCGGCCGACGGCGTAGATCACCGGGAAGTCGATCTGCCGGTCCTCGGCGCCGAGGGAGATGAAGAGCTCCAGGACCTCGTCGAGGACCTCGCGCGGCCGCGCGTCCTGCCGGTCCACCTTGTTGATCACGACGACGGGGTGGAGGCGGTTCTCGAGAGCCTTGCGCAGGACGAAGCGCGTCTGCGGCATCGGCCCCTCGGCGGCGTCCACGAGCAGCAGGCAGCCGTCGGCCATCCGGAGGACGCGCTCCACCTCGCCGCCGAAGTCGGCGTGGCCCGGGGTGTCGATGATGTTGATCTTCGTCCCGCGGTAGGTGATGGAGCAGTTCTTC
>Ga0187893_10009623_pt1 | contig 14783 bp, 11 predicted proteins | sample MA1701074metaG_FD_139574 | JGI IMG/M metagenome (GOLD analysis project Ga0187893, IMG submission 139574) | White microbial mat communities from a basaltic lava cave in the Kipuka Kanohina Cave System on the Island of Hawaii, USA - MA170107-4 metaG ...
AAATTCTGGAAGGTATCGTGAGACTGGATCATCAAGCGAAAGTTTGGCTTCCCCTACCAGCGACATAACGACCGCACCGGAGAGCCACTTTGAAGCCGAGGCGATCGGCACCACCTTATCGGCACCGTATTTCCCGAAGTTTTTTCGATAGATGACTTCGCCGTCTTTAAACAAGACTAACACGCAACCACCGAGTTTCGGGGCAAACTCCTCCAGCAATGAGTCGACAGCGGTGAAGTCATATTGTGGCGAGGCTCGGGGAGTGGGAGCGACAGGAGCCGGGGTTGAGGCCGGCTCCGGCGCGCTGCAACTAACTAAAACCAATAAGCCACCTATACAGAGCAAGTGGCGGGTGATCCAGGTAAGGCAAAGGCCTGTCTTAGCTTGCTTTTGTCGCTTTGGCTTCTTCAAACACCGTCCAGGGACCGCCATCAAACGAACCTTCCATCTTGAACGTGTACACGGTGGGAGACTGTTCCGTGATGGTGACCTTCATCTTCATCGACTTCCCTTCGACCGGCATTTCGGCATCCCAGGTCCAGACCGCATCGGTGACATTCCCTCTAACGAAAAACCCCTCGCCAATGCTATTGATCGCGTAATAGGTGTAGGTCCCGGCGGTAGGGTCATACCCCATGATCGATTGACCCTTGGCCTTGCCTCGGGGGCCGGTGAAATCATTATGGCAAACGAGATGGAAACCACCCTCGTACCAGCTACAGTTCTCGGTTCCGGTTACCTTACCACCCGGACCCATTGGTGAAGGTTTTGATTCGCCTTCCCAGTTCCATTTTCCCGCAAAGTAGCCGATGCGCTTTTGCTCAGGGCCAGGTTTGGGGGCGGCAGTCTGGGCAAAAGCCCCGGTTACGAAAATGCCGACTATTACGGCAACGGCAAGTCTTTTCATAGCACCTCCTCGAAAATAAATTGTTAAGGATTTCCGAAAACGGAAGTTGCGGCGGATTTTATCTACCCTCAGCTCAGGATTCAACCAGGGTCGAAGCCCAACGAAGGCTCCGCTGGGAAGATTTCCTTCGGTCAACGTCCTACAATACACACCAACATGCTTGGGAAAGTTTTTGAAAAGGATTTTCTTGGCTACTTGGCTGCCAGCCTGGCGGTGGCGTTTGTAACCGTAGTGTTAAAAAGTTTTGGTAGCCATGTGAATGCGACGACGGTCGCCTTGTCGCTGCTTCTTACGGTGCTTTTTGTCGCTACGAAGTGGGGAAGCCGCACGGCATTGACTGCTTCCGTTCTGGCAATGCTTTGTTTCAATTTTTTCTTCCTTCCTCCGTTTGGCACCTTCACCATTTCTGCGCCGGACAACTGGATTGCCCTGGCAGCGTTTTTGATTGTGGCAGTTACCGCGGGCCAGCTTTCGGCCCGAGCCAGGAAGCGCGCTGAAGAAGCTGAGAGAGGCCGGCGAAAGATCGAACAGTTGTACGTGGAATTGCGCGAGGCCTTTGAGCGCGCCAGTCACGCCGAAGCTTTGCGACAAAGCGAAAAACTAAAGTCGGCCTTGCTTGACGCGGTAACGCACGACCTGCGGACCCCGCTGACGTCGATCAAGGCGTCTATCACAACGTTGCTCGATGAAGTACGAGGCCGAGTTGACGGAGAAGAACGACCCATTTTAGACGAGGATTCGCGCCTGGAGATGCTGGAAGTCATCGATGAGGAGACTGACAGATTAAATCGCTTCATTGGGGGCTTGATCGAGTTAGCTCGGATAGAGGCAGGCGAGATGCACCTGCGACGCAACTGGGGAGCAGCCGACGAGATCATTTCGACTGCGCTCACTCGCGCTGAGCAGTCAACCAAAAACCATGAAGTTACGGTGCAGATTGAAAGTGAGCTGCCAGTGGCTCGGGTTGACGAACGAGCTGTAAGCGAAGTGCTCTACACGTTAATTGATAATGCTGCCAAGTACTCACCACCGGCGACGAAGATAGTTATTAAGGCTGAGCGCGGTGAAGGAGCGACCATAAGAATGAGTGTCGAAGATCGAGGTGTAGGTATTCCCGCAGAACTGCGTGACCGCGTTTTTGATAAGTTTTTTCGGGCTACGCGCGATGGGGATGTTCGGGCCAGCCATCCTTCTGGAACGGGATTAGGATTGGCAATTGCCCGAGGAATAGTCGAAGCCCACGACGGTCACATCTGGATCGAATCGGGGCCTGACGGCAGAGGGACTCGAGTTATCTTTACCTTGCCGATTGGTGATGAGGAAGCTGTCGAACCTCAGCGAGAAGTTGCTACTGGGTGAAGCTTTGTGAACGACAAACAACGCATTTTAGTGGTGGATGACGAGCCGCAACTAACGCGGGTATTGCGCACTGGGCTCAGTTCTCGCGGCTATGAGGTTCGAGTAGCGGGTGACGGATTGGCGGGCCTTGACACTTTTGGTGACTGGCAACCGCATCTGGTTATTACCGACTTGGCTATGCCGAATATGGATGGGCTGGAGTTGTGCCGGCGCCTGCGTGCAATTTCGCAAGTACCGATTATTGTGCTGTCGGCCAAAGGAGAAGAGAAGACGAAGGTTGAAGCGCTGGATCTGGGAGCAGACGATTTTGTAACCAAGCCGTTTGGAATTGATGAGCTGCTGGCACGAGTACGGGCGGCTTTGCGGCGGCTAACAAAACCAGCGTCGCCAACGCAATCATCATTTCATGAGGGCGACTTCGGCGTCGATCTCGAGTCCCGGCTCGTAAAAGTGCGTGGCAGCGAGGTTCACTTAACGCCCAAAGAATTCGACCTGCTCATCTATTTCCTCAAACACTCAGGTAAGGTTCTGACTCACCGAAACTTATTGGCAGCCATCTGGGGTGGCAATTACGTGGAACAGTACCAGTATCTGCGAGTCTTCGTAGGGAACCTGAGGAAAAAGCTGGAAACAGGCGAGCCACCCAAAAGTTACATTGTGACCGAACCCTGGGTCGGCTATCGCTTCCTCCCAGGCGGTTAAACCCTTGTAGGGCGGCCCTCCCGGTGGCCGCCCCTGGTCACAATTCACTCCTCGCTGCTGATATCCCACTCACTCGTGTTGGGCAGGTTTCGGCGAAGAAAGTTTGTGGCGTTGCCGTAACTCCAGGGTTTCAAAAACAAACCCCTCGGCTGAAATCAGCTTTCAGCGTTCAATCTTTAGAAACCACCTGGAAAACTTTAGAGAACACCAGGATCGAGCCTCCCGCGACCAGGGACGGCCACGGAGGGCCGCCCCTGCTGTTAGGTCTGCAGCTTCTTTACGAACAATTTATTAACTCTTTACACCTTTTTTATGTGTCAATGCGTAAGCTTCTGATGTTGATAATTCGGTTGCCGAAGCTGTTCACCTGAACCACGAAAGTCACAGAGGGGGACAGCGCGGGGGAACCAAAGGTTTCGCTTGGAACGAGACCCGGGGCGCATCGTGTAGTTTACGTAGGACACTTCCTGTTGGTCCGAGCCCGTCAGCTAACCTCGCAGGCTTTGGGAAGGACACGAATAGGCGTTTAGCAGGGCGCGAAGCGTGGCTTCGCGCCCTTTCTTGTTTAAAGTCGATGACTACTATTCATACATCAGACAAAGAGTTGCCGCAGCCATGTTCTATCGGCAATCAGCCCGAGGTTTCTGGCTGCAGGTGGCAGGTTTGGACTGCCACGATTGGGTTAAGCGCTGGCTTTATTGCACCGTTGCTCGGCTCGATTCTGGCTATCACTGTGTGGATTAACGGTCCTGTCTGGCATGGGATTTCGCTTCGGCACGCCAGCACCGCGCTTTTTCTTGTCGCCATTCCGCTTCTTGTCCTGGGCGCTCATTGTCTTGATCTCCTGGACATAAAGATCGATGAGGCGAGGCACGCACTTAAGACTGAACCGAACGCAAAGAGAAGTTGTGAGATACCGCCTAACCAGACGCCGTAATCTCTTAACTGCTGTAATGGCTCTTTTTCTGTTCGCCGCAATCACGGTATGCGGACAGAAGCATATATCCAGGGAAATTTTGAGGCGGCGTGCGGTTAACTGGATAGCGGATTGCCGGCTATTAGCGGCACTGTGCCTGGCCGAGTTCATCGTCTGGCGTACTCTTCGGCGTCAGCACAAGGAGCGCTCTCAGCGGCTCAAACACATTCGCTTGATGGCGCCGCGAGCGGTTGAAGCGCTGGCTAATCGAAAACATTGAGGAAACTGGTAATGCAGGATTTAGTTTACGTTGCCTTGACCGTTCTGTTTTTCGTTGTAGCGCTTGCTTATGTGCGTGGCTGCGAAAGGTTGCGCTAAGAGGTCTGAGATGGATCTTGAGAGTGTTGTGAGCCTGATGGTCTCGACATTATTGCTCATCTATCTGGTATATGCACTGCTGCGTGCTGAGAGATTCTGAAAATGACCGTTAATGGCTGGCTTCAGATCCTGATCTTTATCGCGATTATTGTGGCGATCACAAAGCCTCTTGGAGTCTTCATGACTCAGGTATTCAACGGTCAGCGGACATTTCTACACCCAATCTTTCGTCCGCTCGAGCGGCTGCTTTATCGCCTAACTGGGGTCGACGAACAACGGGAAATGCACTGGAGCGAGTACGCTGTTTCGATGTTGCTCTTCAGCGGCGTCTCAATGCTGCTGCTGTACTTCCTGCAACGTCTACAGGGTTACTTACCTTTAAACCCCCAGAACCTTCCGGGCGTTGATTCGAATTCCAGCTTCACCAGAGGCTACGTTGCCTCAGCCTTTAATACGGCAGCATCGTTTACCTCGAACACAAATTGGCAGAGCTATGTGCCAGAAGTCACGATGAGTTATCTGACGCAGATGTCCGGACTGGCCTATCAGAACTTTGCCTCCGCGGCTACCGGCATTGTCCTAGCAATAGCCTTCATCCGTGGGGTCGCTCGACGCCAGATGCAGACCATTGGCAACTTCTGGGTCGATTTTGTGCGCTGTAACCTCTATATCCTTTTGCCGGTTTGTGTGCTCGGCGCGCTGCTGCTTGTTTCGCAGGGGGTGATTCAAAACTTCCGGGCTTACGATGTTGCGACCCTGCTCGAGCCACAAACAATAGAAGTCGATAAGAAGGATGCGGCCGGAAACGTTCTCACTAATCCCGACGGAACAAATCAGAAGGAAACCAGGTTAATCACCCAGCAAACAATCGCCCAGGGTCCGGTAGCCTCGCAAGAGTTCATCAAGGAATTTGGCACTAACGGTGGCGGCTTTTTCAACACTAACAGTGCCCACCCCTTCGAAAATCCGACTCCGTTCACGAACTTAATCGAGCTGTTAGCCATCTTCGCTATCGGTGCCGGCCTGACCTATACGTTGGGCCGGATGACCGGATCGCAGCGGCATGGATGGGCTGTGCTGGCGGCTATGGTGTTGCTCTTTCTTGCCGGTGTACTCGTAGCCTACTGGGCCGAAGCCCTTGGCAATCCGCTCCTGGCTAATCTAGGTGTAGATCAAACAGCGAGTTCGCTTCACGCTGGTGGAAACATGGAAGGCAAAGAAGTGCGTTTCGGCGTTGCCAACAGCGCACTGTGGGCCGTAGTGACGACGGATGCCAGTTGTGGCGCAGTTAACTCAATGCATGACTCTTTCACGCCTCTCGGAGGCATGGTTCCACTGGTTAACATCATGTTGGGTGAAATTATTTTTGGCGGGGTTGGGAGCGGGTTGTACGGCATGCTGATCTTCGTTGTGCTCTCAGTATTCATAGCGGGACTGATGGTTGGGCGCACGCCGGAGTATCTGGGCAAAAAGATCGAGTCATACGACGTCAAGCTCTCGATGCTATATGTGCTGATCTTTCCGCTTTTGATCCTTGTGCTGACCGCGATCTCGGTTCTTTCCCCGACCTTTGGCACATCCCAGCTAAACAATATCGGGCCCCATGGCCTATCAGAAATTCTTTACGCCTTTAGTTCGGGCACCGGCAACAACGGTTCAGCCTTCGCCGGTATCTCCGCTAACACCTATTGGTACAACACGACTATTGGCATGGCGATGCTGGCAGGACGTTTTCTAACAATTGTACCAATGCTCGCAGTTGCCGGTAACCTGGCGAACAAAAAAATCGTACCCCCATCTTTGGGCACTTTTCCTGTGACAACCCCCTTGTTCACAGTGTTACTGGTTAGTGTAATTCTGATTGTTGGGGCGTTGACATTTTGCCCGGTATTGAGCCTGGGACCAATTGTCGAACACTTATTGATGTCTGAGGGACAAACTTTTTAAGAATTGCGAATTTCGGATTGCGAATGTCGAATTTCGTGTTTCATAAATCAATTTACTCGTTAGGATACGAAAAGTGCATTTCACGATCCAAACATTACCTCTAGTTATGACCACTCAAACTAAAAGAGCAATCTGGAACACAAGAATCGTCAGACGAGCCATTGTTAATTCTTTCGTTAAGCTAGATCCGCGGAAAATGATAAGCAAGCCTGTCATGTTTGTCGTGGAGTTAAGCAGCGTGCTGGTCACATTGCAATTGATTCGCGGAATCTTCGCTCCGAGTTCGGGCGTTAATACCGGTTTTGAGTTGCAAATAACCTTGTGGCTTTGGTTTACAGTGCTGTTTGCCAACTTCGCCGAGGCGATGGCCGAAGGACGGGGTAAGGCGCAAGCCGATAACCTGCGCAAATCACAGACTGAAACGATTGCCCACCGCCTGCTGTCAGGGGGCCAAATCGAAGATGTCCCGGCACCGCAACTGCGCAAAGACGATGTGGTTGTCGTTTCAGCTGGTGAGTTCATTCCTGGAGACGGCGAGATTATTGAGGGTGTCGCATCCGTGGATGAATCGGCGATCACTGGTGAGAGCGCTCCGGTCATTCGCGAGGCAGGAGGTGATCGGTCTGCTGTTACGGGCGGGACACGCGTTCTTTCGGACCAGATAAAAGTCAGAATTACTTCGAATCCCGGTGAAACCTTTATCGAACGCATGATCACGCTCGTCGAAGGTGCCAAACGACAGAAAACACCTAACGAAATTGCTCTGAATATTCTCTTGGTGGGGCTCACAATTATTTTTCTTCTGGCGGTGGTGACGCTGCAAGCATTCGCGATCTACTCGGGTGCTCGGCAACCGATTTTCGTTCTCGTTTCATTGCTGGTTTGTTTAGTCCCCACGACAATCGGCGGCTTGCTATCAGCAATCGGCATCGCCGGAATGGATCGCCTGATTCAGCATAACGTTCTGGCGATGTCGGGGCGGGCGGTGGAAGCGGCCGGCGACGTGAATACGCTGCTCCTTGATAAGACTGGAACAATCACCCTTGGTAATCGACAAGCGACTGAGTTCATTCCGCTGCCCGGGGTTAACGAAACGGAGCTGGCGGAAGCCGCTCAATTATCCTCACTGGCAGATGAAACGCCGGAGGGCCGTTCAATCGTAATTCTGGCCAAGCAAAAATATGGTTTACGCGGTCGGGAACTGGGAAGTCACGAGGCACGATTTATTCCGTTTACGGCCCTGACCAGGATGTCCGGAGTTGACTTTAACGGTCGGGAGGTTCGCAAAGGAGCCGCCGACGCAATTGAGAAGTATCTCAGCTCATTCAGCAAGCGTGTGCCTGGTGAATTGATGGGAATTGTCGAAAGGATCTCGCGAGCGGGTGGCACTCCTCTGGTTGTAGCCGAAAACCGGAAGGCTCTTGGAGTCGTCCAGCTGAAAGACATCATCAAGGGAGGCATGGTCGAACGTTTTAATCAGATGCGGCAAATGGGCATCAGGACCGTCATGATCACTGGTGATAATCCGCTTACTGCGGCAACCATTGCCCGCGAAGCGGGTGTAGACGATTTTCTGGCGCAGGCAACTCCAGAAGACAAGATGGCGCTCATCAAGCGGGAACAGGAGGGTGGAAAATTGGTGGCCATGACCGGAGACGGCACCAACGACGCCCCGGCGCTCGCCCAGGCAGACGTTGGCGTGGCGATGAATACGGGAACCCAGGCCGCAAAGGAGGCAGGGAACATGGTGGACCTTGACTCGAACCCCACAAAGCTGATCGAGGTTGTGGAGATTGGCAAGCAATTGTTGATGACCCGAGGCGCATTGACAACCTTTTCAATAGCTAACGATGTAGCCAAGTATTTTGCAATCATTCCCGCAATGTTTGCAGGTGCCTTTCCGGTACTGAATGCGCTGAACATTATGGGGTTGCGCACTCCGCAGTCAGCAATTCTGTCTGCTGTAATTTTCAACGCTGTGATCATCATTGCACTTATTCCGCTGGCCCTCAAAGGTGTCAAATACCGGCCGATGAGTGCGGCCGCAATGTTGCGTCGCAATCTGCTGATTTATGGCGTGGGCGGAATGATCTTACCGTTCATTGGAATTAAGATGATCGACCTGATCATTTATGCGAGCGGGCTGGCCTGATAGTAAGTTGGATGCCCTTGAAGAATCATCGATTAAGCACAGCGAAGCAAGGGTTACGAAACACGCACCAAGGAATGTAAATGAAGAATTTAATGACAGCGATTTTGATGACCGTCGTTACCACGATTTTATTGGGGCTAGGCTATCCACTGCTCGTAACTGGTCTGGCCCAGGTGCTTTTTCCAGATCAGGCAAACGGTCAACTAATAAAGCGAGCGGACGGCACTGTGATCGGGTCGCGTTTGATCGGACAGCCGTTTTTGTCGCCAGGATACTTTTACTCTCGACCGTCGGCGGCTGGAGCTACTGGTTACGATGCAAGTGCATCGTCGGGATCAAATCTGGGCCCCACCAATAAGAAGTTAATTGACCGCGTGAAAGCAGATATAGAGAAGTTGCACGCGGAACATCCCGGCAATCCTGTGCCAGCTGACCTGGTAACCACTTCCGCTTCCGGGCTCGATCCCCATATCTCTCCGGCTGCAGCAGAGTTCCAGATACCCCGCGTCGCGCGTGAGCGGGAGATGACTGAAGAGGAAGTGCGGCGGATTGTTGCAGCACACATTGAGGGAAGACAATTTGGTGTGCTTGGTGAACCAAGAGTAAATGTTTTGGAGCTTAATCTTGATTTAGATATCAAGAAGGTAATGCCGGTACGAACTGTTAATGAGTGCCAATGAGCGTGCAGCTGAAAAGATCCTCTCCGGAAATTTTGCTCGCCAACCTTAAAGCAGGCGCCAGGGCGAGCCTGCGTGTTTATATCGGCGCCGCTCCCGGTGTCGGCAAAACCTGGCAGATGCTCGAGGACGCTCAGGCCTTGAAGCGCCAAGAGGTGGATATCGTCATTGGGGCGATTGAATATCACGGTCGGGTTGAAACCGCCGCCCTGGCTGAAGGATTAGAGCGGGTGCAAATGCGGAAAATCGAATATCGGGGCGTCATGCTCCCAGAGATGGACCTCGATGCTTTGATAGCCCGCCGCCCCCAGGTGGCGATCGTTGACGAGCTGGCCCATACGGACATTCCCGGTTCCAGGAACCGCAAGCGCTACGAAGACGTGCTCGAGCTCCTCGATCAAGGTATCTCTGTAATCACGGCCGTTAATATCCAGCATATCGAATCGTTGAACGATGTCGTAGCACGTACCACAGGGATCCGCGTCCGAGAGACTGTGCCGGATCACTTCTTCCGGCGCGCGGATGAAGTAGTTAATGTGGACGTCTCCGTTGACACACTCCGAACCAGGCTGCGGCAGGGGAAGATTTACGAGGTGGAAAAGATTGAACAATCGCTAAACAATTTCTTCCGCAAAGGGAACCTTTCCGCCCTTAGAGAACTTGCTTTGCGCCAGGTGGCCCAGGAACAGGCGGTTAGGGCCCACGACTATCGTGAGCGCGAGGGGTTGAAGCAAGCGGTTATCCCCGAAAAGGTAATGGTGGCAATTGCTTCTAACGGCAGTGCCAAAAAGCTTTTGCGAACTGGTTCACGTATTGCTGGTCGTCTTGCCTCCGACTGGTACGCCGTGTATGTGGAAACACCCCGCGAAGAGATGGGGCGAATCAAACCCGAAGATTATGCGGCGCTTCAGGAGGCCATCAGGTTTGCTGAGGAACTAGGTGCCCAGGTAGTCAAACTTAAGGCACGTCGCGTGGCTGATGCGCTTATTGACTTTGCGCTCCGTGAAGGTGTCACTCATGTAATCTTTGGCCAGACATCCCGAACGCGTTGGGACATCTTGATTCACGGTTCAGTAATCAACCGGTTTCTTGATGAGGTGCGCGATGCCACAGTACAGGTGGTTCCGCTGGAAACAAGAGATGGTTCCGAGCAGCTGCAGGAGTGAATCTCCGAATCAATTACCAGGAAGTTCGTTTCTGCGTTCAGGTCTACCCTTCGCTGACCATTGTCGTTTGCGGCAGTACGACCCGAATGACTTCTGCCAGCCGGTCCGGCTCAATCGGTTTGACGAGGCATTGCTGATAACCTGCTGCTAAGGCTTCATTGTGATCATCTTTGCCGGCATAGCCGGTAATGGCGATCGCTGGCACGCGCCCGTAAGACTCCCTGACTTTTCGAATCAGATCTAATCCATCTTCATTGGGCATTCCAATGTCCGAAAGGAGTAAGTGGGGTTGCCAATCGTCGAGAATGGCGAGCGCCTCGCGAACGGTTGGCACGGCCTTAACGGTGGCTCCATACAGCTGCAGGGCCGTGCCCAGAGCCTCACGCGAATCCAGATCATCTTCGACATACAGGATCCGTAAGCCCGTCAGCGAGTCGAGGTATTGCTGCCCCGCCGTCAATGCCGGTGGATTTGGCAGCAAAAGGGTGTTTGGCGTCTCCAGGACCGGGATGGTAACGGTGAAGATTGCGCCCTGGCCTTCACCCGCGCTCGAGGCCTGGACGGTTCCGTGATGGAGTTCGACCAGATGTTGGACTATTGCCAGGCCCAAACCAAGGCCACCGTGCTTCCGCGTGGTCGAGCTGTCCGCCTGGCGAAACCGATCGAAAATGTGAGGTAGAAACTCGGGGCTAATCCCTTCTCCGGTGTCGCTGACCGTGATCTGAGCTGCGTTTCCGGTTTCTCTGATTTCGACATCAACCTGGCCTCCAGCAGGAGTGAACTTTATGGCGTTCGACAGCAGATTCCAGACCACTTGCTGGAGCCGTTGCGGGTCACCCGAAACCTGACTGATGGCCGACTTCATCGTCAGTCGAACCCTAATGTCTTTTGCTTCAGCAGCCGGTTGTACCGTCGCAATAGCCGCTTCGACAATTGTCGGAAGATCCACCGGTCGCACATCAATTTGCAGCTTCCCGGCGACTATCCGCGAGATATCCAACATATCTTCGATGATGCCGGTCTGGAGCCGCGCATTTCTTTTGATCACTTCGAGGGCGTGAGTGGTGAGCGATTCGTCGCGCTTGGGCGAAGCCAGCACCGTACTGGCCCAACCCAGAATAGCGACCAAAGGTGTTCGCAGCTCATGCGAGAGGGTTGCTAGAAACTCATCTTTGAGGCGATTGGCCGCTTCGGCATCCGCCCGGGCGGCTTGCTCGAGATTCAGAAGCTTTTCCCGCTCTTCTTCAACCCGCCGTCGCTCAGTAATGTCAAATGTCATGCCTAGCATCGAGACGGGCTTACCCCGGGGGTCGCAGATACACCTCCCGGTCTCTTTAAACCAGCGCCACTCGCCATCGGCTCGCCGCATTCGGAATTCAAAACCAAAGTCCCGAGCTTGGGCAATTGACGCCTCAAGTTCTTTCAGCACGGCGGGCAGGTCGGCCGGATGAACTAGCCTGGTCCAATCTTCGAACGTCGAGCCAAGGGCGGAAGGTTTCAGTCCGAGTAACTCATAGTACTCGTCAGACCACTCAAGGGTATTGTTAATCAGGTCTCGCTGCCAGGTTCCACCACGAGCAATCTTATGCGCCAGTTTCAACGCTTGCTGGCTGTTGGCGAGAGACTCCTCGGCCTCTCGTCTTTTGATGAATTCTCCGATCTGGATACCAATGCCACTGAACATTTCCAGCAGCGCGTGATCTGGTTCCCGGATCTCGGGGCTGAAGAACTCCATCACCCCCAAAAACTTATCTCCTGAGACGATTGGGAACGCAAAAGCTGCGTGCAGTCCCTCTTTCACCGCAATCGGTGCTCTGGGAAAGTTAGTGTCTTTGGTTACGTCTGGAATCCAGGCGGGCTTCTGAGATTCCCACACGCGGCCCGGAAGTCCCACACCCTTTTCGAACGTTCGCTCAAGGCTTATGGCCTTAAACTGGTCCACCACGACATCTGGAGCGTGCCAGAAGGTTAGGCAGCGCAAAACGCTCTCTCCGGATCTAACGGTCCACATGTTTGCGACCTGCCACCCAAAAGTCTCGGCAACGTTTCGAAGAATTCTGGGCATGGCGGCGCTGAGTGCCGGAGCTTCGGCCAAAATTCGGGTAACTGCCAGGTTACCCGCGAGCCGGCGTTCGTTCTGGCGCAGTGTATCGGCGGCGTACCTTCGCTCCTCGACTGCGGCCGCCAGAAAGAGAAACATTACCGCATTCGAACCCAGAAACATCTGCAACAAAAGCAGTGAGTCGTTAAGACTTCTGTAGACAAAAGGACCGAAACCCTGTGAAGTTCCCAAAATTGCTATCACCGACAAAAGGACTGTGGCCATCGTGACGCCCCGGATACCGAGGCGGAATGCGGCCCACAGAAAGAAGGGGACGATTAGTCTGGCGAGCGGGTAATAGAGTGGCTGCAGTGGGAATGGGCCTCCGAAAGTCGCCATTGCGGCGATGCACAGCAGCAACAACAGAATTGAGGCTTCGAGATACCTTACCCTTGTGAGTTTAAGGTTTGAGCCCGCTGCCCAGGTTAGTACGAGTGGCGTGATTACAAGGGCTCCCACCGTGTCACCAAGCCACCAGGTTAACCAGAGTTCCGGAAGGTTCTGAAATCTTGCAGCGCCTCCTAAATACAGACTCAGGTTGCCGATGGTGGCGCTGATCATGGTGCAGCACAGCACGGCAATTACAAACTTCAGAACATCGCGGGCGCGGTCAAGAGAGCTTCGGAAGTTGATTAATTGCAGGAGGAAGCCAGCCGCAATCGCCTCCAGCGTGTTACCAAGGGCTATTACAGGGGCGGTAAAAAGGGGGGCTGGCGTTACGGCGTTGGCCAGGAAAGCACCTAGAAGAATGCCTGGCCACACGCGATAGCCCAGTAGCAAAACCGCCGCAATGGCCACGCCAGAGGGTGGCCAAACCGGGGAAACGCTGGAGTGCAGGAAGGCTAGTGACAGGCCCAGGCGGGCGGCGAGAAAATAAAGGGCCGCGATCGCTAGCACCAGCAGGACGCGATTCAAAAAGGGATAAGCGCTAAAGAATTTTGGCGTAAGGCTTTGTGGAAAGCCGAGTTTCAAGAACGAGGGTGAGCCTTTAACGCTCGATTGTTGGGCCAGGCTCATTGAACTCTGGGTAGAGAACGTTTCGGAAGCAATTGGGGGAGGAGCTGGCGACGGAACGCTGCGCCTTTAGCAATCCCAAACTCTAACACGAAATCTGGATGATTAACAGAATCGTTAATAGCAGAACATTTCCACGAAACCACTCGTAGGGACACGAAATCTTTATCGAGATGTTTAGAGTCCTTCTTGAATTGTGTTAGTTCGATTCACTTTCAATTTTATGAAATGTGTGTTTGTGCGTTAATCTGCGGCGAAATGTTTTTTGGCGACCGTTCCAGTTTCGGTCGATCCGGTAGCGCGCGATAGGCTACAGAGATCTTCGATTGTCTGCATCAGGACTGAGATGCTGGTGGGTTTGACCAGGTAAACCTGGGCTCCGGAATTCAGCGCTTCCTGTCGGTCCGTGGCGTGAGCCAAGGCAGAGTAAAAGAGGATCGGGGTAACTGAATTGGTTTCCCGGATGCGCCGGCAAAGCTCCAGTCCCGACCCATCTGGAAGCCGGGAGTCCAGAACAAAAAGAGCAAAGCTCTCGGTGCTTACAAGGGTAAGTGCTCGTTCAAGGTCTGGAACGGCAACCACCTCGTAGTTGGACTGCTCAAAAAGCAGCGAAAGTAAATCGCGGGTATCCTGGTGATCTTCAACAAAGAGAATTCTTGGTCTGCCCGGTTGCATTGCTGTCCACCTCATCACTGCAAAATGCTGCGAAGCCAGCTCCGGCCCGCTAAAGCGATCAGCTCAATCGACAACCATCAAATTCTCGTCTGAGGGGCTTTTAAGCGAGGATCCCCCGCGGTCCCCCCCTTTTTGGCCCGCATTCTAACTCCAGAGCCTTGCCTTGTCAAGATAGTTGATACGATAACACTCAGCTTTCTCGTCTTCGTGTCCTTCCGTGTGATTTCGTGGATCGGTTCTGTCGCCGCATTAAACGATCCACGAAATCACACAAAAATTACACGAAACTTACCCCAAGTAGCCGTGGTGGTTTCTTGGAAGGGCCGCCCCTACAGTTTTTCTGGTTTTAGGGCCGCTGGAATCAGAGTCTTGACGAATCAAGAGTGCTGGGGTTGCGGACGGGTGATGCCCAGCTTTCGCATGCGGTGGTTGAGGGTGGTTCGATTGAGACCCAGGCGCGCCGCAGCGCCGTTGGGACCGCCTATAACCCAGTTCGACTCGGAGAGAATTCGGAGGATGTGCTCTCGCTCGACGGCCTCGAGCGAGGTTGCCCCGTTGGCGTGGTTGGCGACTTTGGTTGACTGCTTTAGCTCTGCCAGTGGAAGGTCCAGAGTTGTACCTCGAGAGAGAATGACTCCGCGCTCGACGAGATTCTGCAACTCTCGAATGTTTCCGGGCCAGTGATAACTGCTCAAAGCCGCCATTGTTTCCTTCGGTACAGTCTGGATCGACTTTTTCATCTGCTGCGCAAACTTCTGGGCAAAGAAGTGCACCAGAAGTGGAATGTCT
>Ga0187893_10009624_pt1 | contig 14782 bp, 24 predicted proteins | sample MA1701074metaG_FD_139574 | JGI IMG/M metagenome (GOLD analysis project Ga0187893, IMG submission 139574) | White microbial mat communities from a basaltic lava cave in the Kipuka Kanohina Cave System on the Island of Hawaii, USA - MA170107-4 metaG ...
AGCGGATATCTTTGACTATATCGAGCGCTGGCACAATCCCCGGCAACGGCGGAGACTGGCGCTCCAGCAGCAGGGAGAGAAACTCTTAACTCATCTGTCCGTGGAAACGGGGTAGAACCCACCCGATGAAGATCAAGAGTAACTTCCACCATGGGAAACCTATGGAAGGTCTTTAGAGCCTATGTGGTTTTGTTTGATCCTGCCCTAGGGTATATCCCAGTGCCTCCTCCCCATTTCGCCTGGGTAGACTGAGCCTCCTGCGCATACGTAATGAACCTATTGGCCTACGAGAGGAGGTCGCAATCATGTCTATGACGGTTAAGTACTGTCCAACATGTAGTAATAGGTTGTCCTTCGACATCCCCAGGAATGAAGACGAACGAATGTACTACTGGGCAAAACTCCGAAGGCATGGTTCGGTCACTCGGCAGGGAACATGTGATAGTTGTGCGCGGGAGACCAGTGTGACGAGTTATCTGGTGCGAGATTGGATTACGCAAGAGGCTGTCTAGAGCCTCGTTGTCGTGTGGATACTGATACAACTTTTTCACGCTCTGTGGTACAACTTCTTGCGCATCACCAAACCGGCCACCTCGATAGATCAAGCAGTTAGAACGTGCCGGGGTGGAAGTTCGAAACCCGTCATCCACCCCACACTCTCTTTTCACAACTCCTGGATAGCTCAACTGATCTGACGACGTTGGCACCGTGAATGCGGCTAAGGAGGAACGCGATGAGAAAAATCTGTAGGTCACTCGCCGTTATTGGGATCGTTGTGGTCCCATTTGTTCATGTCCTCGGGTTTGCACAAAATTATCCCTCAAGTGTCAGTCAGAAGGTACTTTCCGCGCAACGGGACGTGAGGACCATCGGTATGCCTGAGTACCGAAAGATCGTTGATAATCCTGCTAATGCGCTGATCATCGATGTTCGTGAGCTCGACGAGTACGCGGCGGGGCATGTGCCGGGCGCAATCAACATTCCGCGCGGCGTCCTCGAATTCCAGATTTGGAAACAGGTCGGCTTTCCTGCCAAAAGCGAACTCGACAAGCCGCTGTATCTTCAATGCTCGAGTGGCAACCGTGCCTCTCTCGCGGCGAAATCCCTTAGAGAGCTAGGTTTTACCGACGTCACTGCTGTGGTGATGAGCCTAGACGAGTGGCAAAAGGCTGCCAATCCGTTTGTGAAGTAGGGGTGTTCCACGCACAACGTTCATAGCTCACGGTAGTGGTCGTCGATGACCATCGGCTGCTGCATCAGGAATTGCGGAGCCTTGTCTGTGCTAAATCACTAAGGCCGACATCACGACGAACTCCATGATCTCACGATGGTGCAGGCCATAGATCTGAAGGGATGAGAACAAATATTTTCACCGGTTCTGATCCAGCAGTTTACGCATTGTCTATGCCTATGGTACAAGGTCACGCATGGAAAACATCCGACCGGAAGTTGGGAAGTTCCTCCGTTCGTGCGAACACTTGTTTGGCTTCACCCATTGAGAGCGGACAGCTCACACCCGAGGAGTGTCAAGTCCTGGAATACTACGTTGAAGAACTTCATAAACAGATCGCATCTCACTGTAGTGCTTCCACCGCTCATTGCCCCGAGAACCCGACTTCTGTTTCTCAGCCTTGAGAACTATCAAACCGTCTTGGTCTCTTCTACTTCCGCTATTTTCCAAGCTCTTGCCGCTGTTGCTGCCTCACTAAAAATCTACGAGTTCGTCTCGGATCGCCTTTTTAAAAAAAGCCAAAATATCTCTCGTATAAGTAACATGTGGACAGGGGGCTCGATGCCCAACTCATTGAAGTGAGGTGATTTCTTAAGGTAAGCTGTGCGTGTGGGTGTCAGATAAACTGGCAGTTGTCTTAGCTTCTGGCACCCATGAAGCCGCTTTACTGCGATATTCTGAATGCCTCAAAGTACCGACACAAGTCTCCACCACACGCACTAGTAGACCAAATCAAGTCCGATCTGGCCTCCACCGGCATGTTAGGGAGTGGAGCAGCGATAAAGCTCATCTCCTTGACCTATTGTTTGAGCGCCGAAACGGTCCTGTATGAATTTGTGGCTCATATATTGAGAAATCTCCCGGATCTCGGACTCACTTCCCAGGAGAGCCTCCTTGAAGTCATCGGCGAAGCGTTCACGACCATCATGGCGGAAGCCAGAGGATGCGCCCTGAGAGAGCTTCCAATCGAGGAGTCACGGGAGTTGGCATCAAGTTACTTCAATGAACGAAGCGGTCGTTTTCTGGAGCAGTTGCAGAGGAAAGTTCGACTGATGGTCAGTGAACAATCGGAGTGAAGGGAATGCGTCGAAGACGGTTCAAGGGTTGGTGGAGCTATTCTAAGCGGTTCACTCCACTCTGGGATGCTCATTCACCACTCATGCTAATCGTGATTGCGATTGTCATGATAGCCGCCGTCGTCAAGCGAACACCGTCACGGCGACGGCCACCGCCGACGGACGTCGTCGTCGACGATGACAATGACAATGACAATGACAATGAGCCGTGGACTTGTCACTGTCGAAGATGTCGAGGAGCAGGCAAGATAGCTGATACAACTTATAAAAGATCAATATACTGCGCAATCCTGGCCAAGATTTCATCGAACGGTGGTTGGCCCTTGTAATACAAGGATCTCGTCTTTTGGTACTGCTTGGCGTAAAGCTCCCTTGTTGCGGGAACACTCAATAAAAAAGCCTCGTTCTCGCTGATCTTCCTATTATCATCTGTACGGAAGCGTTCTTCTTTACGCTTCTCGTATTCTGATGTTCCAATGAACTTCTGTACTTCAGACTGCGCCAATAGTTGATATATGTCGTAGTAATGGCGCATGAAGTTCGTTGGAAAGCCACCATCTTTTTGTTGCTGGCGAAATTTTGTAGATACAGCTTGCAGCTTTTCAACAAAGGTATATTCGATGCGATAGCACTTTACATTGATGGCGCGGGTATCGTGGCAGGATACAATCGCACTCGCATGGTCATACGCCCAAGACGAGATCGTTACGGGTTGATTGGGGGTGGTATCGTCAAAACCGACTTCCAGCAGGATTCCATCCTTAGTATCAGGTAGGGGTGTGAAATGGCTGCTGTAACGCATGCGAATTCCACCACTGCGGCACTGTTGTTGTGGATCGTCGTGGGCAGTATCACGCTCCACGGAGACAATACCCGGTATCTGGAGTTTGTCCTTAACCCACTCGAAAAACTTACGACGTGATTCAACGTGGCTATCTTTGTTCTGGTTCTTCCCGCATTTTACGTCCATTGCTGTTGGTGGGGTGATACGAATGTCGATATCTTCAGAGAAACGCTCGATCACTCCGAATCCTTTTGAAAGAGAAGTGCCTCCTTTGAGTTCAAAATATAGACTCTGCTGCTGCATGCCCCAGAGGCAGTACATGATCCAATAGTCTTTCTCGACAAGCTGGGGAACGATGCGGTGCTTAACAGAGACGATATTGAGCAGGTCTTTGAAGCCTTTATGGTCGTGTAGGAATGGTTCAGCGGACATTCAGGAATTCCGAGAAGAACTTCTTTGCCGATGCACCGGCAAACTTGTGCACAGCTCGCTTGAGCCGCACAGGGTTCATGCTCTGTGCTTTCTCACGGGTACGTGCGCGTAGCTCCTCTTGGTCTTCTGCAAGCTCGTTCAGGTTATTCATCATGTCCACGAGCAAAAACTCTTCGGTCACATTTTTCTTAGGAAAGTGGTGCTTCAATCGAAAATCGTAGGTTCGGCCACCAAGTTCAAATTCTCCATGCCGTTTGTGGTTGTACACTACGCGTCGATTGTAGAGCTGAGTTGTACCGAGACCCAAGACATTGTAGGCGTTCGGAGACGTAAGGAGGAAGCGATCATCCTTGAGAAAGGTGCGGACCAAATCGTGATCATCTGCAGGTACTTCTCCGAAGACGGATTGCTTAGGACAGTAATAGAGACTGGTTCTCAGCTTTTTCAGCGAACCTTCATCTACCAAGAATTTTAAATGCCGGTCCAAGCTTTTAGACCATGGGGCGAGGTCGGCTCGACGGTACGTCTTACCGGCCCGCAGGTGTCTTTTCAGCTCTCCTACAGTGGTCGTGCTCATAAAGGACTTAACCTCCTTGGGCTTAAGAATAACTACGCCGATCAATCATGTCAAATATTTTATTTATGTTTCATGCAGTTTAAGTTATATATGTAAATATAATCAAATATTTATGAATACACAATAATACATGTCTTGACGATTGATATAGGTTTATGGGATGGTGACGGAAATTGTCCAGGGGTGTTAAAAGTCATTGAAATCACTCATTTCTTAACGCCATTATTATGGACATCGGGGTGAACCCGTGATCCTCCTCATGAACCGTCCCCGTTGCGCGGAGGATTAGTCCAAGATGGTAGAGACTCAGCGAGCATTCAAAGGCGCATCATGCAAGTCGCGCTGGTTCTGATTTTTCTCCTTCTCAGCGGATGTTCCCAGTCCAGGCCAGACAGGGCTATCTATTCCGAGTCCGGACCTGATCAAGTTATCGATCGAGCTGACAGTTATTGGACAGAGGAACGCAAGGCTCTGTATGAGCGGGCCCGTGAGGGGGCGCGACAGGCTCGTGAGCGATACATCGCGACCAGCCGTCCTGCACTTCAGCAACAATTTCGACAGGAATACCCCAGTCTGACCGATGCGGAAATCGATGCGCTTGTCGATGATGCGCTGGAAAATGGGTTGCGCCAAGCGGTCGGACGCCGAAGATTGGATCCCGCGCGGCCTCCCATTGACTGTATGTCTCCACAATTGGGACGTTCCGTCTTCACGAACTGCTATTAGCGAGCGCTGCACTCGCTAAGGTTGTAGTGCTCCGAGTAATTGAGGGTGCCCCTAGAGGTTACAGAAGGCGCAAGATCAAATGGGCTTGGCGTTTCTCTTCCGTGGCCTTCTTCACTAAATCAACCGTATCTCGGCCCACCTCCGGTCACTCACTGAGAGCGGACCTTGCTGCACTTCGCCTTCGTCGGCGCCTGGGGCGTGGGTGCCAGCGGCTCAAAGGGTTGTCAATCTACTCGCTACGCCCATGGCAACGCGAATGATGTGCTGACTAGGCAACATCCGGACCTCCCATCCCCCTCTTTCGACGTACCTCGTTCGAATCTGGCTCGAATCGACATTCCTGATACGGTTGACTCAAGCACGACGCACTTACCAAGAGGAGGACCGTGATGACCTGTACACGCTGTCAGGGATTGATGCTGGAAGAGCACATGATCGATATGGAAGCCGGGTATGGCGAGATGTGGAAGCGCAGCTGGCGCTGCGTCAATTGTGGCCACCGGGATGACGCCGTCCTGCAGCACTACCGTCAGCTCCACGCCCAGCCGATCGTGGTCAGCTCCCAGGCCGTGACGGTTGAAGAGACCATGGAACTGCCGTGGGATTCGGAGTCGGCTGAACCGCTTGCCGCTTAAGGAGATCAGCTACCCTGAGGGGGCTCCGGCATGGAAGATGGACAAACTCGTGAGACCGGCCACCATCCTAATCATTGAGGATCACACGTCAGTTCGCACCCTGCTGGCGCTAAACCTTGAAGATGCCGGCTATCAGGTTTGTGAGGCCGCCGATGGCCGGCAGGGACTCGAACGGTTTCGGGCACAGCCCGTGGATTTGGTCATCACGGATCTGGAGATGCCAGAGATGAACGGCCTGGAGGTCATCTTGGAGTTGACCCGGGCGTTCTTGGACGTGAAGGTCATTGCCATGAGCGGGTGTTCCGCAGACGAACTCCAGAAGGCGAAGCTCCTCGGGGCTCGGCAGACCTTTCCAAAACCCCTGGATCTCGAGGCGTTGCTATACGCAGTACAGTATGAGCTGCAGCACTAGCCACAAGGGCGCCGTAACGCCAAAAAGAAAGCTCCGTCATTTTTCAAGAAAGGAGCCCTCATTGAACAACGCAATTTTTACATCATGTTATCGTTAGCGTTTCCGGTCCACAATGTTTCCACTCCTCTGTTCTCATGACATGCTACCGCCTTCATGTCTCAACGGTACTGGGAGCACCCCCAACCTCTCGACCAAGGTCCGAATCGTCAACGGCGCATTGCCGTCTGAGCGATTGTTGATGATCACGCAGGCCCGACTGTTGTCAGAGACCGCCTACTTCAGAATAAGCGCCGATCTTAGAGGGTTGTGTTTGCCGTTCGTTTGATGGATAACAAACGATCGGGTACTGAGAACGGAAGATATTCCCACGATATGGCTCGATGCAAATTATGAACGCTATGACCGCTCAGCGCGCTAGGCTCAATAGTACGCAGATTTTTGTGAACAGATTGATTCAGGCCCTTTTCCTATCGGCCCTGTGCGTGACCGTCGGGTGCACCGTTGTGCCGCGAAAATATCTGAAGGAGGCAGACCCGAGTCTCACGTTGTCATCGCTGGCAGCCGCACCCGAGCGTTATCAAGGGCGGCTGGTCGTATTGGGGGCTGTCATCGTGAAAGAGGAAATGCGGGGTGGAACCCTCTGGTTGCACGTAAAGAATCGCCCACTTAATGAGAATTACCGGCCACACCTTCCCCCCAGCCCAAGCGATCACGAAGGCGGGTGGTATTGGATCGTCGTGAAGAACCACCACACATTGCCCAGTTCCTACCGACATTGGGCTGACATGACGATCGTCGGCCGTGTCATCGGGGTTGGTCCGGAAGGCCAACCACTCTTGAAGTTGTTATACGCACGCGGGTGGGGTATGTCTTCGGAACATGATGGAGTATGGGAACACAGTGTAGATGAGAACTACGGACCCACGACTCCACCCGAGCTCATCCGTGAATCGGACCCATTCCAATAACGAACGAAGAGCACCGCCGTGAGTCTCCCCTTCGAGATTCGCTTCGTCTTAGGCCTATGTAGCACCTTAGGCATACTCGAGATGGACGAGCTCATCTATGTATGTAAGACGACCGGCATCGTCCAGCTAGGGATCCTACCAGCAAGTATCCGCACTCACTCATGACAAAATGTCCTCCGTTATGGATCCTACTTGGTAGGTGTCCCGCTATGGAGGTTGGCCTATGGCCTCTCGACTAAAACCCGTCACCCTCTGTAACCTGTGTGAAAAAGTCTATGATCCGAACCGATCTTTGTGGGTGAAAGTGAATGACTACCGTGCATATCATGGCGAACCAGCCGACAGCTATGTCTTCACCGAAGCTCTTTGCGAAGCGTGCCACACGGTGTATTCCGCAATGATCGGTATGCGCAAGAAGGCGAATCAAGTCACGGGCTCGACCGTAGAGGATGGGTTCATTACGGCACCGGCACCTGACAGCACATCAATAATTGACCATGGTCTCGCTTAAGCAGGTTCTTCAACATGGGAGGTCACATGAAAAAAAGACGTGCTAAAACAGTTGTGAATGCCGCGAAACAGCTGATGCGACAGGGGAAGAAGACTCTGCGAGGCAAGGCAGGAGCTACGGCTCGAAAACTCAAGAAGACCGTGGGTAGCGCTGCGTCCACAGCGAGCCGGCGACTGAAGAGAGGCGTCAAAAAGGCAAAATCCACGGCTGCCAGTCGTCAGGCGGGGAAGCTCGGTCGAGCCGTCGGCGGATTCCTGGGCCAGGCGATCGGCAGCGCCCAGAAACTTGTCACACAAGTCGTGAAGAAGTAGAGCAGAGCGGAGGTGAAGACGCTGTCATGGAAAAGATGATGACTGAAGATCCATCGAACCGACAATGTTCACTCCTCTGAGCGACTTTTATTATGCCGGGTGCATGATCAAATTGACTCCCGATCGACAGGCGGATGGGCAATGGGGATGCCGGTATTCAATCATTGTGGAATCCCTAAAACCCAAGTCCAATTTGAAAGAGGGACATGTCGAAGCGGACTTTTCTACTTCTATTGACGCAGAAATAGCAGCATTGAAAGCCGCGAAGTGCATTATTGATTCAGGTATACCGCTGTTCAATTTTAATGTCCAGACAGAGGGAACTACGGCTCAGAGATTTCAGTATCGCGACTACCACTCTGATGGCCGTACGATCAAATTGCTGCCTGTTCAACTAGCGAATGGGAGCTGGCAGTGCGAGTATATACTTCTTGAACCTGGCACACTCCCAACCGGCAAAAGACGCGGATCGGCTGATGGCACCTTCGCAACAGTCACGGAGGCCACCGCGGCTGCCTTGAAGAAGGCGAAACGTGTCATCAATGCATCCGAACCCGCTCCTTGAGCCGTTCGTGGCGGTTGCATGGTCGAGCAGAACTGCAGAAACGAGAACATTCTCCGAGTTTGACTCATTCGGAAGATTGTGGCTGAGCGACCGGACATGCGGAGAGATACGGTGATGTTGATTCAGCAATTGGTCAGGCTCACAAGACTGGCTTATCTGCTAGTCAACAACAGGGTAGAGGGGAATCCGCCGAAGACAGTTCACGGGCCAGGTTCCCTCCCAATAGACACTTGGTAGCCCAATGGCTTAGGGTGATCTGAGACCCCACACCCCTAAACGAGGAGTAGGCCCATGCCCGGAATGTTTGGCGCTCATCCTCCGCTCATGCTGATCGCCATTGCCATCGTCATGATAGCGATTGTGGTATTCGCGCTGATGACGGCAGGTTACTAGGTTGGGTCAGTCTGATGCTGACGGTGTCAACGACAACGATGTTGATCGACTCTAGGCTTCTTGCCGGTCTCCGATCTTAACGATGAAGTCGAACAGTTTCTTATCGTTGATCGTGTTGATTATGCGGTAATGGCCTGATCTGCTCCGATAGAGGTCATCCTCGCATTCATCTTCTCCACACCACCTCGACGGAGGGGCGAGGTCGAGTAGAGTGGTGAGGGAGAATGCAAAGCGCCCCCCTAAGGTCCTTCCTAGTAGGGAGATTACGGTTTACTCCTTACAATCGCATCGATGTGACAGGTGATACGGCGGCGAGGCCTCCCATGCGTCGATTTGTCAGCGCGGTGCTGTGCGGTGGTCTGATACTCGCGGGTACGGCGTTCGCCGAGGACGAACAGATTCTGCTGCGGTTCTCCGCGAAGGGTACCCAGATGTCGGGCCTCTTCACCGCAAAGGATCACTGGGAGGTTCGTTGGAAGAGCGACGAAGGGCTCTCTATCTTTACGTTCGACCGCGAAGGCAATCGCATTGCGGCGATCGCCTATGCAGAGCACGGCGGAGGCGTGAGCGCTTCTCAAGAGGAAGGTGGGATGTACTCACTGAAGATTATCAGCGAGGGGGCCTGGACCGTGACGGTCGTGCAGCGACCATGAGCATTTTATTTATGGGGATGGCCGCCTCGACGTACGTCGAGCAACACAGCGTAGTAGACTGAAATGCTTTAAGAGCGACAACTCGTATGTCTGCACGGAATCCGAGAATTCAAGGATATCCTACTGTGACTTTCCTCTAGCATAGTGCAAGCCATCACCCTGGTATCCATTGAGATACGACACGTATCTGTCGAGATACCATAAAGAGGATTCGTAGAAAATCAGTGGGACGTCACAAATTCACGGCGCCAACCCGATCGTCGGCTGCATGTAAGGACGATTGCGCTGTTGATTAATCAACAGTGGCACCGCATCTTCTGCTGAACCGGCAACTGCGAACGCTTGGCCTGTTCAACAAAGGTATATCTGGACACGTGTCGCTGTGACCATTCCATTTGGGTGATTGGCATAGCTTCTGCACTTCCGGAGTCCAGGTGAACACGTTCCAGATATCGACCAGTAGGAGGGATTATGCCGAATCCAGGAGGTAGTGAAGCGGGAAACATTCGAATCATACAGCAGTGCCTTGAAAGGTGGTTCCGTGATGTCACGCCGGGCACGTACACTGAGCGCTTCGTCTATCACGATGGCACGCAGACTTCAGAACTCGCGCTCGACCGTGAATTCGTCAACGATCTCCGTCCGGAGAACCTCAAGGAGTATATGGAACATACAGTGCTCCCCACGCTCCGTGCGAGTCCAGGAAAGATCATTCGAGCAGGGACCGACGGCCTCAGTGTCCGTGCGAGACAGACGCACTGACCAACTGCCTGCCGACATGGAAGGAGGCTCATGTTCAAGGGATGGGTGGAGACTCAAGAAAACGACAATGCCGGACTATAAACATCGCAGCATCGAGTTGGTTCCCAGACGTCAAGCTGATGGGACCTGGCATTGCGAGTATCGCATTATTGAATTCCGACAAACCTGTTGGGGGTATCACAAAGGGTGCCCTGACGGCGGCTTCCCTTCCCGCGAAGAGGCCATAGCGGCAGCCCTGGAGGAAGCGAAACCTATCGTCGATTCACTCGACCCCCCTGCACAGGTTCCATGGTCCGAATCCGGCTCGGTTCTAGGAACATACAGGGACAGGGTGAAAAGACTGACTTTCTCTTTCGCTCAGTCGTTGGTCTGTTTCGGTACGAGTGTCCCGCGCAGAGTGTTCTTCCTCCCGAATTGGCGCAAATAAGCGGACACCATCGCTGTCTCTGTTTGGTGTCTGAGTTGTTCACTGCTCAAAAAGGCCTTTATGCATTCTAGGATAGAGTCATGCAGTGGTTTCTGTGACCCAGATAATTGCGCGGACACGCATGGTAGGAGACGGACCGTTTGCAGTTGCTGGGAGTCCCCTTAGAGGGGTTTCCTTGAACAACTCTCCCAGCTTGATCCGGGATGCATATTCTGTGGATACATGCATGAGATTCGGTTCTCTGGCCGTCCCGTAATCAGGGCTCAGACCACCATGTATGCACGGGCGAGGAAGCGAGACATGAATGGCTTCGAATTATCACGCGAAGAAGAGAAGGCTCACCTCCGGTTGGTACTGGTATCGGCACCAGCCGTAGACACCAGTCTGGCGATATCAGCATCATAGTTACCTCATTCGCAAACTCGGCTTCCGTATGGTACACTTCATCCGTCGAGCTGTGATCCTCGACGCTCTTCCCTTCCTTGTGTTGTCCTTGCGCGATCGAAGGATCGGTGTGCGGTAAGGTGGTCGGGCAAAGGTCTTTGTGTCGGCCATCGAGTCCTGCACTGAGTTGTAGCATGGGTGCAAGCTCAGCAGATCACACCACGACGAACGCATACTTGGGAGAAGCCTCTCTGAGCGCGAAGACCGTAACCAAAAACTGATTGACCATGTGCAAGGTAAAACATTTCGTTCGGAGATAAGTTATGAGTGCCTCATGGTGGACGAAGCCCTCGCAGCGACGGAAAGCACGCATTCGTAGAACGAGGATACGCTGGGATCTTCTGGGACTACAAGATCCGGCCGGAACCTCGTCCGCACCGTCGATTGAGGATGTTCGCCGCCAAATCCTCTCCGCCTCAAGCAATGGGCTGAGCCCTGATACACTCGCTCGTGCTCAGGCAAACGGCTCTCTCCGTACGTCAGTTCAGAAGGCAACTCGGGCATCTCGAAAGCGCGGGTCTCGTTCCTAGAACGCCTCGTGCCTTACGACGCTGTATCAGAAGGAGGGCATCATCGGAGGACGAGGGAAAACTACCACCGGCAAACGTGAACGCGAACGAGCAAGTCAACAGAAGCAGCGGGCGAAGGAAGAGCGGCGCGCGCAACGTCAGGCCAACAAGGTAAACCGGAGCCCGACGGTCGAGGGGGAAGATCCGGATCTGGCCGGTTTGCGTTGGGGTCCTCAACCGCTTCCGTACTGACGCGCGGTATACCCGGGTGCATTTCTCTGCGCTTGACTCAACGCGAACTGTTCGTTCGCGAGTCACCAAGGTGATACTCCGGTTTCTCTCCAAAGAGATCACTCGATGCAGCGGACATTTCTAAAGTGGATGGACAGTCTCGTAGCGGCTCCTTGACACCTTCCGACGGTTGGCCTAGCCTTACATCGGTAGTTGGCTATGCGTCTAGTTTCTGATGACACTGTCAAATTCCTCCCAGTGACGGTTTCTATAAGTTCACAGCAATTGGTGGACTCCTTCTCATTATTTTGTCCGTCTATCTTCCCGAGCAAATGGTTTCACAGTTGATGATTGCAACATTCGACGTGGGCCTGGAGCTCAACAAATTGGACATCGAAACGAATCATTTGAATCTCCAAGCTCAACGGTATATGGACCAACTCGAAGCTCACAGAAAAAGATCGCAACCCCCTCACGGAAGATATGGAAACAAAGAGGTCTCCCAGTAAGTCGGCTGTAGAGGGCCTAAGGAGAGAGTTTCAAGAGGACGGGAGTGGCCTGAGGCAGCGCGAAAATGATACGGAGCAGCTCGAACTCCTGATTGCCCAAACAAGGAATGCACTTGAGAAGAAGACCTGGTTGAATGCAGAGTACGATAAGGTCAGTTCGATATCAACGGCGGCGTTCCTTTTTGGAGCCATAATGTCGAGCTTTGGATTTTGGAATTGGTACCGATTCCAAGTGTATCAGGATCGAGTTATCAAAGGTCAGTCCGAGCAGTTTGCCATATCCAGGCTGAAGGATGAGCAAGAGGAAATACCAGGATAAGATCTCCGGAACACCTAAGCGCGAGTGATGAGAAACCTACGCCATCTTTCATATGATCTGTAGGTGCATGGCTTGGTTTCTCATTGAATGTTCAAGGCCGGTATAAGGGAAAACCGGCCTTAGACTCCTCCCGTGCCGCCCGCCACAGGCTACTTCTCATAAATCCATAGGATTCGGATGTCACTCTGACCAGGCGTTGCTCTTCCCATAATCGAAACATCCGATGACGGCTCGCTGAACTCCTCCCTATGCGCTTTCCTAGTACGACGGCCCCTCCTGGTCCCCTATGCTAGGTGAAAATCCTTCACAAGGAGAAAATCATGCAACGGAACCATCTTCTCTATGTGCTCATGCTTGCGGATAGCGTGGCGGGGTTCAGTCCACTCGCGGAAGCGTCGCTGGGACCATACGAAGCGAAGGGAGCCAAGCTCAATCACAAACAGATGCCCCAGCAGGCGAACGGTGATTCGTCCCGGCTGGACAACCAACAGCAGGGAGCCGGAGACGTATTCGGAAAGGTGAATTCTAAGGCCCTACGCAAAAGCCCATTCGTGTCGCCGTCGAGGGAACAGCGCAATCCTGAAGGAAAGGTACGGCTCAGGGCACGAGGACAGGCACCAGTCCCACAGGGTCTTCCAGAGTGGGTGGTGATCTAGAGCCTTCTCTGTGACTCACTGGGATTGTTACTAGGTTCACACTAAGAGATCATTGACTAGAATGACGGTCGTACTCTCCTACTCCTCAGTATATGGAGGTCACGATGGCCATTGCACCAGTCAAACATCTATTTCCTCACCGACTGCACCAAGACCCACGGCATTCCACAGGAGCTCGAGCGTTTTACACTGATAGAACCAACGAGAGAATCAGGATGGCACACCTGTTCATGGGCGTGCTCAAATGCTTTGTCCCTCGCATCAAAATATGATGGAAGATGGGGCGGATGAACGCGGGACGCAGTTAGATTACGTCAAGGTGTGATCATCTCGTGACTCTGTTCGGACCCCGCCCACGAGGGCCTACAACGTCACCGCGACATTTTTGTTGATCGGTCATTCCCCAACACATAGCCCCATCGTTTCTCGGGAAGCCACTCCACTACGCTCTCTCTCGTTCCATTGAGAACGCCCGTGAACGGGATATTCTTGGTGAATATTTTCTTCTATCCGGATATATATCAGGTATGAAGACCCTGACGTCGAGTGGTCAGAGAACGGGTTCAAGGTGGATCGTGCTCTTTCTCTGTGTCAGTGTGCTGGCGCAGATGGTCGGTATGCCGATGACGCTCCTGAGTCTGTTGACGACCTCCGATGTGCTCGCGGAATCAGGTTCCGAAGATCCCTCAATGCTTCCCCAAGTGCCCGAACTCCGTCCCTTCAGCGCCCCACATCTCCGTGTCGACGGACATACAATTTCCCATCTGCCGGTGTTGGCCGCGTCAGTCTTCCATCCGCCCTTGACCTAATTTCACTCCGCACAAGATGTGCATCGGCGACCGGGCTTCAGGCCGTGACGATCTCGCCATGTCCGGTGTGTTCAGTGTCGAGATGAAGGGCCTTGTGAGCGGCAATCAACAGGCCGCCACTCGGGCAACGGTCGAGGCTTCAAATTACGAAATGAGGTGCATTATGCAGAGACTGCTTCTGATCGAAGATGACTCAGAAGTGCGGTGCCATGTTCAGGAAGCGCTCGAAGATACGGGCTACCGTGTCCTGACAGCCGCTGACGGACGCGAAGGGCTCCGCCTCTTTCGTGAGGAACCCGTGGATCTCGTGCTGGTTGAACTCCGCACCCCGGGTATGGACGGATTGGATCTGATTCGAATGCTCGACCGCATACGCCTCAGGGCGAAGATTATCGCCATGGCCGAGGGCATGTGGGACTGGGAGCATGTCGCGGTGTATCAGGGCGCCCATACGACGCTCCAGAAACCATTCAGTCGGCAAGAACTCTTGGAGGTCGTGCGTGCGCAACTGGCGTCATCCCGTCCTGTCGGTGTGAGATACAACCACGTTGAGGAGAAACGACACGAATGAGATGCTTGCTGGCACTGCTCGTGATTCTGACTTCCCCTGTTTTCGCAATGGCGGGTGAACAGAACAAACTGCTCAGCCTCGTGGCGGACTACGCCGACCATAAGCGACGAGTTCAAGACTTTCGAGCGACCAGGGAAAAGGGGTCTTCATGAGCTGGCCCGGATTTCGTGGACACCCGGTTAAGACTCACTGATCCGACGCTCGAACTCCAGCGGACTGAGATAGCCAAGGCTCTGATGGAGCCGCTGGCGGTTATAGAATCCTTCAATAA
>Ga0187893_10009625_pt1 | contig 14781 bp, 10 predicted proteins | sample MA1701074metaG_FD_139574 | JGI IMG/M metagenome (GOLD analysis project Ga0187893, IMG submission 139574) | White microbial mat communities from a basaltic lava cave in the Kipuka Kanohina Cave System on the Island of Hawaii, USA - MA170107-4 metaG ...
GCCCTCGCTTGGCCCCCCGTCGGATCAAAGATCTCCCTCTTCAGGGAGTCTGCGTGGCGACTGAACGCGAAACCCATAGCCTGGGCTATTCGCCGAAAGGCGAAAAGCCCGGGCTATGGTGGCGCCAGGTCCGCGCTGACCCGCTTGTAATACTGCCGCCACCACTCGATCAACGCCCCCGGACGGGTGTCATCGTCGTCGAGGGCAGGATACCGCGCGCTCCGGAGGCGGTTCATGAGCCCTGCGCGGATCACGATCCCCACGCTGAACCCGCCGTACTTGTCGATCAAGACCTGGTAATGCTTCTTGTTCGGCGTGATGCCGTAAGACATCTTCGTGTATTCCTGCGAGACGATCCGTAAGTCGTTTTTCGCGACCTGCTCGACTTCCTCCATCTTGCCGAGGCCGCGCAGCCGCGAGGCGAGGAAGAGCTTCGAGTCGCCGACGAACTCCGGATCGACGACGAGGATCTTGATTTGCTCCACCTGGCTCGGCGCTGGGTTCTCGACCTCCTCGATGAGAAGCGGGATGATCGCTTTCGGCACACTCCACAACCGGCGGGAGGCGGCGTCGGCCTTGTCGCGGTCTTGCAGGTCCGCGAGGATCTGCGCGACTTCTCCGGCGCCCTTTCGAGGGGCGGGGGGGGCGGCCTTGGGAGGGGTTTTCGGTGCCGCGGCCTTCGGCTTGTCCGTCTCTTCGGCCGGAGTCGGCTGAGGAGGGGGACGCGACGGTTTCGAGGGGACCGGCGGAGGCTCCTCCATTCGTCCTGCAGGCTCATCGAGGTCCGAAGGCTCCTCCCCAAGCGCCTCCACGCCGGTCGCGCCGTCGATCTCGTCGAGATCCCGCTCCTGCGGCCCGGCGCAACCCGAAGATATGCAGCTCGAAGCGATGAGGACTGCCGTCAAGAGCCAGCTCGGAAAGCGGTGGTGGAGCATGCTGGCGGAGATTCTATCAGGCTTCGAGCTCACTTCTTGAGCGGTTCGAGGGGCGCTGGGAGGGGTGGGGTCCGCGGGTCCGCTTGCGCCGCAGTATTTCCCTGGGCCTCTTCCGGGAGCGATTTCGCCCTCTCGGGCGCCGGCAGCTCCTCGCGGGCGAGGAGGGAGCGCGCGGCTTCCGTCCTTACGAGGGGGGGGTCGCCCGCGAGAGCCCGCAGGAGATCCGGAGACCGCTCGCGGAGGCTCGCAAGCAGCTTGCGCTTCGTGGCAAGCGATGCGTCGCAGTCGAGAAACTGTGCCGCCCTCGCCGCGTCGCTCGCCCCCCGAGTCCGCGTGAAGTATGCGAGCGTCGCCGCGTCGCGGATCTCCCTGCGTGAGGACTGGAGGAATCCGTCCAGAGCCTCCTTCGCCTCCGCGAGGGGCAGCCGGGCCAGCTCGCGCAGTGAGGTTCCCACGGCGGGGGGAAGCGGCGCCGGACTCCGCTCGACGAAAGCCACCAGCGCCCCGACCGCCTCGACAGAGGCGACCCGGCCGAGATGGACCACGACCAAACCGTGCTGAGGAGCCGCGGCGGGGTCGTTGAGGATCCTGGCCAGCGACTCCACTCCGGCATCGACGCCAAGGTGGGAGAGCGCCTGGAGGATCCACCAGAGGTTCTCCGCGGCGGAGCCGCCTTCGAGGGCGCCGAGAAGCCTCTGGACGAGGGCCGAGCGCGCCCCCGAGTGGGTCTGTACGGAGGCCGAGAGGAAAGGCGGGGCTAGCCGGTAGACGAGGCGCGCGAACCGCGGCTCTTCCATGGCCGGCGACGCGAGCGCGGCCGTGATGAGCCCGGCCGTTTCCTCCTCGCGGCGGGCGGCGACTCGGAGGAGCGGGTAGAGGGGTTCCAACTCCTCCGGGATCTCACCGGCACGGGATCCGGCGCTCACCGTCTCGACGACGAGGCGCGCGCCCTCTTCGCCATGTTGAAGCAACTCATCGAGCCGGCGCGCCGCTTCGGACCAGGAGAAGGAGGCGATCGACCGGCGGAGCCGGGCCGCGAGCGCCGAAGCCTCTTCTGCAGGCGGCTCGATCCGGACCACGGCTTGTGGGAGACCGCTACCCCCGTCTCCGCGATCGCTTCCGAGCTCGTTCAGCCGACCCATCTCCGCATGGAGCCTCTCCGCTTCTCTCCGGGCTTCTGCGAGCTCGGTCGCGAGCCGCTGCGAAGCTCTCCCGGCCAGAACCGGAACCCCAGACGACGCGGATGGCACCTCCGTGCTCACCGGGAAGAGGTCGAAGCCGCAAGCGGCGCAAAAGAGCGCCCCGAGAATCGCTCCTGCGAAGAACACCCCTGAATCGCGCACGGCACCCCCTGAGCCTGCTTTCCGACCACCGTCTCTCCGACTTGCCGGCGGGCGTTTCCGCCCCTCTCGGCCGGAGACATGATAATCGAAACACCGCTCGACGAAAGTGGCGCTCGACGAAAACCGCCCGGTGAGGCTACCATGCGCTCTCATGCTCGATCGAAAGACCGTTTTCCCCTCCCTGCGCGCCGCCGTTTTCGTGTCGCTCGCTTGGTTCGTTGTCCAGCTCGGGGCGGCGCAGGGGGAGGAGGTTCCGCCGCGGGAGAAACGAGCCGCCGCGCCGGCGCCCCTGCGGGCGGGTTTCGCGTCGGTCGACATCACGCCGCCGACCGGGACTCCATCGGCCGGCTACGGCGCGCGCCTCGGGGGAGGCATGCGAGGGGTCCACGACCCGCTCGAGGCCGATGCGCTCGTCCTTGCGGCCGGGGCGAAGACCCTCGTCCTCGTCGGCGTGGACAACCTCGGCTTCGACAGCAGCATGGTGGGGGAGATCCGTGCCGCCGCGCGGCGGGTTGCCGGCCTCGAAGAGGCGGAGATCCACGTCGGCTCTTCCCATACTCACTCGGGCGGAGGCGCCCACATCGCCTACCCGGCCGCGACGATCCTTTTCGGAATCTATGACCCGGAGCGGCGCCGGGCCTACATAGACGGCACGGTTCGGTCGATCCGAGACGCGGCGGGCCGACTGCAGCCGGCACGCCTCGGCATCGGCTACCGCGAAGTCGTAGGGCTGAATCGCTACCGGGGAAAATGGCCGCGCAAGGCTCCGACGAACCCTTGGCTCACGCTCATCAAGGTGACGGGTCCGGCCGGCGAGCCGATGGCGGCGCTCTTCGTCTACGCGGCCCACCCGACGGTTCTGAGCGGCGACTACTGGCTCTTCTCGGCCGATTTCGTGGGTTACGCGCGGCGGGCGATCGCATCCCGCATCGGCGGGACGCGCGGTGCAGGATCCGGCCTTGAGGGAAAGCCGGGCGGCTTCGGGTGCGTCTACTTCAACGGAGCGCAGGGCGACGTGTCGCCGCGCGCCCCCAAGGAGCCCCCGGCGGAGGATGGGGGCGAGAAGAGACCCGCACCCGCCGGGGAGGACGAGGGGAAGGGAGCCTTCGCCGCCTGCCGTCGCATGGGAGAGCGGCTCGGCGATGAGGTCGCCGCGCTCTGGAAGGAGACCGCAACGCGTGCGGAGATCTCCATCGCGACGGAGAGTTTCCCATTCACGAGGCCAATGCGCCCGAGCGCGAACGGGTTCACCATCGCTACGGGAGATCACTCGAGCGAGCTGAACGCGATCCGGATCGACGGCGAGCACGTCTTCGTGACGATCCCCGGCGAGCTGAGCGCGATCTACGACGCCCGCATCCGAGATTGGGCCGGGTGGCTCGGCTTCCGCCACGCCACGATCCTGGGCCTCACGGACGATGCCATGGGCTACATCATCACTCCTGAGGCCTTCCGCCATCGCACCTACGAGTCGACGATCTCGTTCGGCGGGATCGACATGGGCCCCTTCATCGAAGAGAAGGTCCTCGATCTGCTCCACAAGCTGGAGCCGGTCGAAGCGTCAGGCGGCCCGAAAGATGCCGAAGCAGGTCGCTGAGCGGGCTCATCCATGTCGCGCCCGCTTCCGATCCTCATCCTCGCCGCGACGGAGATCGAGCTGAGCGATCTGCGCGAGCGGGCGGGCTCCGCAGGGACGATCGGAGAACAGCCCGTCGAGATCGCCGCCACCGGCGTCGGAAAGGCGAACGCCGCCTTTTCGGCGGGAACTCTCCTTGTCGCGAGGGATTACCGCGCCATCTTCAACATCGGCTGTGCGGGCGCCTTTCCGTCTTCGGGCCTGTCGGTAGGGGATGTCGTCCTCGCGGACCGCGAGGTCTTCGCCGACGAGGGAGTCCTCACGCCGGATGGGTTCCTCGATCTCGAGCGGCTCGGGTTCGCCCTCCACGAACCGCCAGGAGCGCCGCCGGTCTTCAACGGGATCCCCATCACCCCGCCCATGCGCTTCGCCGCCCGCGAGATCGCTGCGCTCGCGGCCGAGCTGGGTTTTCGCTTGAGGGCGGGACCGCTCTGTACGGTCTCGACCTGCTCGGGGCTCGATGCGGCGGCCGCGGAGATCGCCCGGCGCTACTCGCCCCTCGCCGAGTCCATGGAAGGAGCCGCGCTGGCCCTCGCCGCACTCCGGTGCGGCCTTCCGTTTCTCGAAGTGCGCGGCATCTCGAACATGACCGGCGACCGCGACCGGGCTCACTGGGACATTCCGCTCGCCTGCCGCCGCGCCGCTCAGGCGGCGGCGAGGATCATCGAGCGGGCGCCGGAGTGGTTCCCGCCCTCCGCTGCGAGGCTCCCCCGGCCGTGAACTTGCCCGCGACGGTCCGCCTCGGCTTCTCTCCCTGCCCGAACGACACGTTCATCTTCGGAGCGCTCGTCGCGGGGGAGATCGATACCGGCGGTGTCCGCATCGAGCCCGTCATCGAGGACATCGAGGCGTTGAACCTGCGGGCGCTCCACGGCGAGCTGGAAGCGACGAAGATCTCCTTCCACGCATTCGGCCACATCCGGGACCGCTACGCGCTCCTCGGCGCGGGTGCGGCCCTCGGGCGGGGCTGCGGACCGCTCGTCGTGGCGCGGGAGCCGATCGCCGCCGAGACTCTCCGAAGCGGCGGACTGCGCATCGCGATCCCGGGCGAGCTAACGACCGCCGCATTGCTCCTCAGGCTCTTCGCTCCACGGGCGGCGAGCTTCATCGTGCGCCCGTTCCACGCGATCTTCGACGCGGTCGCTTCGGGCCAAGCGGACGCCGGAGCGATCATTCACGAGGGGCGGTTCACTTTCCGCACGCGAGGACTCCATCCGGTGATCGACCTCGGCGAGTGGTGGGAGGGCGAAACGGGTCTTCCGCTCCCCCTCGGAGGGATCCTTGCCCGACGCGACCTCGGCCCCGAACGGGTCCGAAAGCTCGGCCTGTGGGTCCGGCGCAGCGTCGAGACCGCACGCAAGGACCCTTTCCGGGTCTGGAATTTCGTCCGCGAAAACGCCCAAGAGATGGAGGAGGCGGTCATCCGCGCCCACATCGACCTGTACGTCAACGAATTCACCGTCGACCTGGGCGAAGAGGGGAAGCGTGCCGTCGCGGCTCTCATTGGCCAGGCCGAGGCGAAGGGGATCGTTCCGCGGTGCGACGCCCCGCTCTTTGCATGAACCGCTACGTGGAATAGATGTCGCAGCCCAGGCTGTCCGGCGTTGGATCGAGCCCCCATTTCTCGGGCTCAGGAAAGCCGATGGAAACCTGGAACAGATTCAGGAGCGTGTGGACGGGGTCGGCGATATCGACGTGGCCGTCGTCGTTGGAGTCGGCCGAGTCGAGGCAGTGGAGCCTCCGCCCTCCGGTGAACAGGTAATTGAGCGTCGCGATCGGGTCGGTGATGTCCCTACGGCGGTCGAAGGAGGAATCCCCGCGCATGAAGAAGCCGATCTCGCCGATGATTTCGATCCCGCCGCCCTGAAGCTCGTCGCCGTCGACGTTCTTTCCGCCCAGCGACGGTGAATCTTCCGCTTCGGCGAATTGGACGCGGTTGACGAAGAACGTGGCCGGCAAGGCGTTGGCGGGGCCGACGCTTTCGAAGTCCACCGGGGAGAATCCGGCCGGCGCATTCGCGAGGACGTGGAACTCGATCTCGAGGACGGCCTGCTTGAGCCCGGGCTTCACCGCGATCGGCGCATCGTCGGCCGTCGACACCAGCTCGAAGTGGATCCATCCCTCGTTGATCTGGTTGCCGGCCTCCTTGTTCTCGTTGCTCACGGTGTTCGAAGCGATGTCGGCCGGCGCCGCGCCATCGATGGGAACCGGTTCCACCACGGGCGGGGGCGGCACTCGGCGGAAGTTGATCGCGCGCACCTTGCTCTCGTCGAAATTGAGGGCGATCGAGATCGATCGGAGCGCAGCTTCGCTCTCGACCGAAAGCGTGAGCGTGGCCGTCCCGCCCGGCTTGGCGGCCGCTCGGTCGACGGAGAAAACCACCTTCGGCGGTACGGGTGCCGGATCGGGCGCGGGCGCGATCTCGGGACTGTTGCCCGCAGCGGCTCCCGGTGTTCCGGCCCAGTGGCCGACCGAGGCCAGACCGACGAGCGCCGCCGTACGCAGTGCCTTTCCAAACAGTGCTTTCCCAAACGCGCACTTGGAATGTCCCGCGTCGACTTCGAATCGTCTCATGGCCTGGTTCCCTTTCACTGCTGGGTTTCTCTCCTGGTGGCTCGCTCCGGGTCTCCGCCGCCGCCGCGTATCGTCCCCTATCGAAGCCGCGTATGCAAATCAATGGCCCCGGATTGCCACGCGGATAAAGTCCGCCGGAAGGCCGAGTTCGAGGTCTCCTTCGCCGGCGAGGCAAGCGGGCTTGACACTCGAGCCCTCACGTTTGTCAAAGTACGTCAATTGATCACCCCTCCTACCGCGGCTCGATTTTCGAATCCGCTCCTGGGCCGCTTGTCTCGCCCAAGACCTCGCAGTCGCATCGCAACCCGCGGCTATAGAGGAAACGGGCGACGCCGAGAGGGTCTTTTCGCCGCTCGAGCGCCCACTCCTCCGTCGAACGGAACGTGTGGTCGCAGACCGAGCCATCGAGGGCCTCGGCCAGGTAGGCCCGAAGCCCCGCCCGCTCCGACTTGGGTACGATCTCAGGGTCCACGCCGATGAAAGCCTCGAGGCGCGGGTCGAACCACTCCGCGCAGAGGAAAGGGACATCGGAGGGTCCCCGCTCGGGCCGCTCGAGGAAGTAGATGAGGTCCCGCCGGTGGAAGTTGGCCAGCTCGTTGTCTCCCTCGAGCCGGAGTACGGTGTCGAGGTCCCGCAGGGCGCCCTCCCAGTCCTTCAAGTGCAGGAGGGCGAGTGCCCGATGCAGATGGCAGTCGATCTCGTCCGGCGTGAGCCGCAGCGCCAGGCTGAAATTCCTGACGGCCTCGTCCCACTTCATGAGGTTGGAGGCGGCCAGGCCACGGTTGTAGTGGACCTCCGGCAGCTCGGGCTCCATCTCCATCACTTCGGTGAAGAGGTCGAAGGCGAGGTTGTAGCGCATCTTCCGCAGATGGGTGAGGGCCTCATCGAAAAGTTTCTCGACGGTCTTCATGGCGGGCTTCCTAGGTGCCTGCGCCGCTCCTTCCGGCAGGCTCGGGCGGGCCTCGACGTCCTTTCCGGGCGTCTGGGATTGTAGCGGGTTGTCGGAGGCGCCGCAGCAGGGCGTTTGGATGAATCACGCGGGGGTTGACATGGAATGGAAGGCTCTCATCATGACGGCCATGAGTCAGATCACCGGCGAGAAATTGTTCGTCGAGTCCGTTCCCGTTCGCGGAAAGCGCGTCCTCGTCCGCGCTGATTTCAACGTCCCGCTGCAGGAGGATGGCGGCGCGCTCCGGATCACCGATGACCGGCGGATCGCGGAGAGCCTCCCGACGATCCGCTATCTCGTGCGGCATGGGGCCAGGACCATCCTCATGTCCCATCTCGGCCGCCCCAAGGGCAAGCCGGATCCGAAGCAGAGCCTCGGCCCCGTCGCCGGACGGCTGGAGGAACTCCTCGGCACGTCGGTGCCTCTTGCCGCGGACTGCGTCGGCACGCCGGCCCGGACGGCTGTCTCAAAAATGAAGGACGGCGATGTCGTCCTCCTCGAGAACCTCCGGTTCCATCCGGAAGAGGAGAAGAACGACGCCGGTTTCGCCAAGCAGCTTGCGGAGCTGGGCGAGGTCTACGTGAACGACGCTTTCGGCGCGGCCCACCGCGCCCACGCCTCCACCGAGGGAATCACGCACCACCTCCGACCCTGCGCGGCGGGGTATCTCCTCAAGAAAGAGCTGGACTACCTCGGCAAGGCCCTTGCCTCTCCGAAGCGGCCTTTTCTAGCCATTCTCGGCGGGGCGAAGATCTCCGGGAAGATCGATGTCATCAACAGCCTTCTCGAGAAGGTCGATTCGCTCGTTATCGGCGGTGGAATGGCCTACACGTTCTTCAAGGCGATGGGTTACGAGATCGGTCAGTCGATCCTTGAGGCCGACCGCGTCGAGATGGCGCGGGACATCCTGGCCCGCGCGAAGGCGAAGAAGGGCTTCGAGCTGCTCTTGCCGGTCGACTGCGTGGTGGCGGACCGCTTCGACAACGAAGCCGACTCGCGCGTCGTCCGCGCCAGCGCGATCCCTCCCGATCGCCAGGGAATGGACATCGGCCCCGATTCGATCCATCTCTTCTCGCGGGCGATCGCCCACGCCAAAACGATCGTCTGGAACGGCCCGATGGGAGTCTTCGAGTTCCCGAACTTCGCCGAGGGCACCGTGAGCGTGGCCGAAGCACTCGCCAAGGCAACCGAGAAGGGGGCTGTGACGATCGTGGGAGGCGGGGATTCGGCCGCCGCGATCGCCGAGGCGGGCCTCGACAAGAAAGTGACTCACGTCTCGACGGGCGGCGGAGCGTCGCTCGAGTTCCTTGAGGGCAAGGCCCTGCCCGGGGTCGTCGCCCTCGATGAGAAGCAGGGCTGAATCGTTGCCCAGGCGGAGTGACTGGGGGCACTTGGAAGTTGACTTAAGTTCGTTTATGTGGGGAAATTCTAAAACTTCAGACCGGACGGGTGTTATTGAAGCGGGTTTAGTTCGGCCACTGGGTTAAGAACCTATGAAGACAGTCAAGATTTTCGGGAGCGTCGTTTCCATTCTCGTTGCCGCATGGGGATCGGCGGCCGGGCAAGGGGCCGGGCCCGAGGTTGTGATCTCGGAGTTCATGGCGCTCAACGAGCGGACGCTCCTGGACAAAGATCGGCAGTACTCCGACTGGATCGAGGTGTTCAACCCGGGGGCGTCTCCCGTGAACTTGAGCGGGTGGAGCCTCACCGACCGGGTGGGTGCGCCGACGAAGTGGGTATTCCCGGAGGTGGAGCTGCCTGCCGGCGGGTTCCTCGTCGTCTTTGCGACGGGGCTCGACCGGAGGGTGGCCAACGCGGAGCTGCACACGAACTTCAAGATCCTCGGGTCGGGCGAATACCTCGCCCTGTTCAACCCGGAAGGCGTTCCCTCCGTGGAGTTCAAGCCGAAGTTCCCCTGGCAGCTCATCGACTCGACCTACGGCGTCGGGATGAATCTCAAAACGAAGAAGCTAGTTTCCGAAGGGGCGGTGGCGTCCTACTTCGTGCCGCCGACGAACGCCCTGGGGACCAACTGGATCAAGGCGGATTTCGATGACGCGGCCTGGGCGACCGGCCCTACGGGGCTCGGGTTCGATGCCAAGGCGACGCCGACGTACCTGGACCTGATCCAGACCGACCTGCGAGCCGTTCTCGAGAGGCTCGCCAGTTCTCTGTACGTCCGCATCGCGTTCCAGGCGGCCGAGGAAGACCTTGGAAAGAGCATGCGCCTGCGGGTGCGCTACGATGACGGATTCATCGCGTTCCTCAACGGGGTCGAGGTCGCCCGCAAGAATCTCTTCGGTACCAGCGTCTCCTTCAGCTCGCGAGCCGCCGCCGAACGGCCGGCGGGAGATGCCCGCCTCTACGAGACGATCCAGCTCCCGTCCTCCGCCAATCGTCTTCTTGTTGCGGGGAGGAACATCCTCGCCATCCAGGCGCTGAACAACCTCAAGACCGGTGATGACCTGCTCATCGTACCGGAGCTGGAGACAGCCGAGATCGAGTCCGTCGCCCGGGAAACCAAACTCTACTTCTCCGTGCCGACGCCCGGCGGCCCGAACGCTGAAGGCTTCCCGACCCTCGCGGAAGAGCCGCTCTTCTCCGAGGTGAGCGGGACGTTCGCCCAGCCGTTCGATCTGGAGATGATCGCCCCCGGTCCGGGGGTTGAGATCCGCTACACGTCCGATGGGACGGAGCCGACGCGTGGATCGACGCTCTACTCCGCCGCGGTGACGATCAACTCGACACGCACCGTGAAGGCCCGGAGCTTCGAGACGGGTAAGCACCCGAGCGCGACCGTCGTGCACACTTTTGTCTTCCTCAACCCGAACGTGGTCAACTTCTCCTCGAACCTGCCCGTCATGGTCATCAACACCTTCGGAAAGACCATCAGCGAAGCCTGGACCCCGAGCCATTTCATGCTCCTGGAGCCTGAAGAGGACGGGCGGACCAAGATGACGGGCCGTGCGAGCCTGTCGAGCAACGCGGCGCTCAAGATCCGCGGATCGAGCACCTCCGGCACCGCCAAGCCGTCCTGGGCGCTCGAAATCCGCGACTCCCTCGGGGACGACAGGGCCGTCGGGATGCTCGACCTCCCCGCCGACTCCGACTGGATCCTGCACGCTCCGTTTTCCTTCGACCGGGCCCTCATCCGGAACCCTTTCATATTCGAAATGAGCAACCAAGTCGGCCGGTGGGCCACGCACAACCGCTTCTGCGAGGTCTATCGGGCGCAAGGAGGCTCGGTCTCCTCCGCCGACTATATGGGAGTCTACAACTTCCTGGAGAAGATCAAGCAGGGGAAGGATCGAGTCGATATCGAGGACCTGGAGCCGAACTACGACACGGAGCCGCTGGTTGGGGGCGGTTACATGCTCAAGATCGACAGGCTAGATCCCGGGGACCAGGGCATCAACGCCGCGGGTCAGACCATGGGGCTCGTCTACCCGAAGGAGCAGGAGATCTCGGCGAAGCAGAAGGCCTGGGTCGTCAAGTACCTCAACGACTTCCTCCGCGCGCTCAACGGCCCCCGGTACACGGACCCGGTGCTGGGCTACCATCCGTACGTCGACGTCGACTCGTGGATCGACCACCACCTGTTGAACGTCCTCGCGAAGAACGTCGATGCCCTCCGTCTGAGCGCCTACTTCTACAAAACGCGCACGGGGAAGATCGAGTTTGGGCCGATCTGGGACTTCGACCGCTCGATGGAATCGACCGACGGCCGCGACGACGATCCGCGGACCTGGAACGGCACCGGCGACGGCACGCCGTTCTTCACGTACCCGTGGTGGGGGCGTCTATTCAGCGACCCGGAATTCAACCGGAGGTACAAGCTCCGGTGGCTCGAGCTCCGCAAGGGGGCATTCTCGAACCAGAACATGTCGATGGTGATCGACGATATGGCGGCCGAGCTGAACGAAGCTCAGGCCCGCAATAACACGCGTTGGATCTCGCAGCTCGGCTCCGCCAACTTCGCGACGGAAACAAACCGCATGAAGACCTGGCTCGTCGCGCGCGGCAACTGGATTGACAGCCAGTACATCTTCCCGCCCGACTTCGTCACTCCGAGCGGGTCCGTGGAGAAGGGGTTCAAGGCGGTGATCACGGTTCCCAGCGGAGAGATCTTCTATACGATCAACGGCCCCGATCCGATGGGCGCCAACAGCGCTCCGCATGCGGAAGCCAAGCCGTACACCGCCCCCATCCTTGTCGAGGAGAACTCCCGGATCCGCGCCCGGGCGCGGCTCTCGCCGACCCAGTGGACGCCGATGTCTCAGGCGGTCTACACGACGAAGCTCCTGCCGCTCGTCATCACCGAGATCATGTACAACCCTGCCGGGCCGCCGGAGAATCCCGCCGGAGGGACGGAGTACGAATTCATCGAGATCCTGAACGTCGGCTCCGAGCCGGCGTCCCTGGCGGGAGTGCGCCTGAGCGAGCGCCCGACGTTCTCCTTCTCGAATGGCACCGTGGCCACCCTCAACCCAGGCGAATATGCCGTCGTCGTCAAGAATCTCGAGGTCTTCGCATCCCGCTACGGCGCCGAAGGGATTAAGGTCGCCGGGAAGTTCGACGGCACGATCAGCCTCAACAACAACAGCCAGGCCGTCGTGCTCCAGGGGCCGATCGAGGAGGTCCTTTTCGCCGTCACTTACCAGAGGACGTGGCACCCGACGACGAACGCTCAGGGGTACTCCCTCGTCCTGCGCGACCCGCTTTCGCCGCGCGAGACCTGGAACGACATCCTGGCGTGGAGGCCGAGCGGGTTGGCGGGCGGCTCGCCCGGCCGCGAGGACGTCATCCCGAGCCGCCAGCTCCCGGGCGATATGACGCTCGACGGGCGGCTGACGGTTTCGGACGGCATCGTGCTCTTGCGCCACCTCTTCTCCGGCGCGCCGATCTCTCCGTGCGACTCGGCGGAGGGCAACACGAAGTTCTTCGACATCAACGGCGATCAGACGCTCAATGCGACGGATGCGATTCAGCTCCTGCGGTACCTCTTCGCCGCCGGGGACGCTCCTGCCCTCGGGAAGAGCTGTGTCGTGATCTCCGGCTGCGCGGAAGGCTGCGCTGGCGGGTAGCGAAAACCGCGGCTGCGGATCCGGCTGCGGTTCCCCCCCCCAATCCCCCTCAGTCCCGGACCTTGAAAACCTCCGTGTCCAGGTCCGCGTAGACGGGCGGGCCGAAAGCCTTCACCAGCTCCGCTCGGACTCGGGCGAGGTCGAGCCCCTCGATCCCTTTCTCAGTGTTGTGCAAGCGGACTTCGTAGAAGTCGTTGTCTTTGAGGTTCTCAGCGCGGATCCTCCGTTCCTCGATCCGGCTCCGTTCGCGGTCGAGGTGGACGACGACGAGCCCGACATCGAGGGCGCGGATGGCCTGCGCCAGATTCTCGCCGGGGACCGGACGAGGAGGGTGAGCGACGAAGATCTGCTCGAGGGCCGGGTGCTTTCCGAGCGTCTCCTGGATCTCCCGTGGGACCTGGGAGATGTACCCGCCGGCGATCGGCCGCCCGTGACGAGTTGCGTGGAGCATGTCCTCGGCGGCGCGCGGGCCGGCGCCGGTCGGTATGTCGAGGACCGCGCGCCCCGGCGCCAGCTTTTCGATGGCGGTCAAGTATCTGGGGCGGGGCACGTCGCGTAACGGAAACGGCACCCAGAGGAAATCGAGGGCGAGGAGGATGGCCAGCGCGGCCGTGATGGCCCGCGATGAGGCGGGGCGGCGGGCTCGATGCGCCAGGTAGGCGCCTCCCATGGCGGCGAGGATCGAAAGCGCGAGCATCGCCGGCACGATGAACCGATTGGCGACGCGCACCGTGTTGAGAATCGGGAGGGACTCGATGAGGGCGAAGGGGAGCGTGACGCTCTCGATCGGCGTGCCGCCCACCTGGGGGATCCTGCCGAGCGCGAGGACGATGTGCAGCCCCGCGAGCGAGGTCCAGAAGGAAACCGTCCCCCAGCCGCGCGCTGGAGCCGCTCCGCCGGACGCCTCGCTTCCCATCGACGGACGCCAAGCCCATGCAAGCGCCCCCAGCGCGAGAACGCTCAGCCCCAGATAGGCGAGGAAGCCTGCGGATGGGTATTTGCGGCAGCGCTCATACTGCTCCGCGGTCGCATCCCCCCAAAAAGGGTGGCCGGGGTGCGGGACGACGAGGAGAAGAAGATCGACCGGCTTATGGACCGGCTCCTTGAGGCCGCCATGCCCTGCGGCGGCCTCCGCGAGCATCGGCCAGAGAAAAGGGAGGACGATCAGCCCGCACACGAGGGCCGCGAGAGCCACGCCGGCGGCCCCTCGACGGCGATGGGGGGCCTTCCTCGCCCCCGCTACGGCCACGGCGAGCGCCGTGACGGCAAGAAGGGCGCCGTTGTGCCAGCTCAGGAGCGCGTTCACAGCGAGGAAGAACCCGGCGGGGAGCCAGGCTCGCAGCCCGTCGCCGCGGGCGGCCCGAGAGAGGAAAAGGAGCGAGAAGGGCATGGCCCAGTAGCTCGCGAGGTTGAGGTGTTCGAGAGACTGCTCGACATGTTGGGGGAAGAAAGCGAAGGCAACTCCGGCGAGGACCGCCGTCCGAGGTCCGACGATCTCGCACGCCAGGAGGTGGGCTCCCAAACCCGCCAGAACGAAGCCCATAAGAGTCGCGAAACCCACCGCCGCCGCCGGGCCATCGCCCCCGAGGGCCTCCGCGAGCCAGCTTGCCGGCAGCGATGCGATCACGTTGGCCGGCGAGTGCGTGTGCCAGCCGATCGAAGCGCCGGTCGGGTAAAAGAGGAGGTCCGTTCGAAAAGGCGAATGCCCGTCGCGGACGGCGTGGTCCCACCACCAGGCGTTCCAGTAGTTCTGCCAGAGGTCGAAATCCCCCTTCGGGACGCGCGACCCGATCTCGGCCGCTAGAGGCCACGTCAAGGCCACGCTCAGGAGAAGGTAGAAGAGGAAGGGGACACCAAGGGACCGCAGCACGGGCGGGATTGTACTGTGCCGGCCGGAGGCCATGAAGCTCAAGGATGGCGTCACTCGTGACGACATCCCCGATTCTTACCACGGAGGCACGGAGACACGGAGAACCGTCCCGCGGGGTTTCCGACCTAGCGACGTCGCCAAGTACAACAACCTCCGGAATGCGGAGCAGAGGGAGCGGTTGTGGCTGTAATTCTCTCGCCCTCTCTCTGTGCCTTAGTACCGCGCGTCACAAGTTCGTATCTGAAAGGCCTGTGCTGGCGCGCGGTAGGGTGTGGGGGGGCCGGCAAGGGACCCCCCAGGGGGTCAGCGAGCGGAGCGAGCGCAAAGGGGGTGGCTTGCCCACCCCCTTGAAGTACAGCTCGTCTTCGGGTGATTTCGAGAACCTTTTTA
>Ga0187893_10009626_pt1 | contig 14777 bp, 14 predicted proteins | sample MA1701074metaG_FD_139574 | JGI IMG/M metagenome (GOLD analysis project Ga0187893, IMG submission 139574) | White microbial mat communities from a basaltic lava cave in the Kipuka Kanohina Cave System on the Island of Hawaii, USA - MA170107-4 metaG ...
CACGAAGCGGATCGAGCCGGGCAGCGACGCGGACAGCGCCCAGATGTCGAACATGGAAGAGTGATTCGAGGCGTAGACCACGGGACCACCGACCGGAATCCGCTCGAATCCCTCGATCTGCACCGGCGTCCCCGCCCCGCGCAGGACCCAGCCCGACCAGTCGGCCGTCCCCCAATCGTAGATCCCGCCGGGACGATGCTGGATGCCGAGCAGCGAGCCCGCCAGCGCGCCGACCGCATGGATTACGGTGGCCACGACCAGCACGATGTAGTACCACAGCGTGCGCAGCATCAGCGGGCGGCGGCGAAGTGATCGTAGCCGGCCGGCGGCACGACCGGCACGCCGCGCTCGGTAAAGCGGACGCCGGCTCCGGCGGCGCAGGTCCCGATCCGGGTCAGCGCCAGATTCACGAGGCCGCCGAACGCCCGCGCCTGGGTCTCGCCGAATGCCGGCGGGAGCGCCACCAACAGCTCGTATTCTTCACCGCTCGCCGCCGCCAGGAGCGGCGCGGCGCCGTTCCAGCAGGGGATGCGCTCCAGCGCGATTTCGACGGCGACACCCGAAGCCGCGGCGAGGTGGGCGGCATCCGACGACAGGCCGTCGGAGAGATCGATCATGGCCCGGGCGCCCTGGCTCGCCAGCCACTGTCCCGCCGCGAGGCGCGGCTCCGGGTGGGCGAACCGCAGGGCGAGGTCGGGGCTCGGCCGACGCCCGGTGCGATACTGTTCCAGCGCCAGCGCCACGCCGCCCAGCTGACCGGTGACCCACAGCCCGTCGCCGGCCATCGCGCCCGCGCGCCGCACCGGCCGCGGCGCGGTGCCGATCGCGCACACGTCGATCACCAGCTGCGGCGCGCGCGACAAGTCCCCGCCCAGCACCTTCGCACCGGCTTCGCTCGCCGCCGCCCCGACACCGGCCATGATCTCGGCCGCTTCGGACGGCGCGCTCTGCGCCGGCACCCCCACGGACACGAGCAGCCCCGCGGCCCGCGCCCCCTCCGCCGCCAGGTCGGACAACGCGGCCGCCGCGGCCCGAAAGCCGATTTCCGGCAGCGCCAGCCACTCGCGCCGGAAATGGACCCCTTCGACGCTGATGTCGATGCTCAGCGCGATCGTCGCCTTGTCGGCGCGCAGCAACGCGCAATCGTCGCCCAGCCCGTAGCCTGAGGTCCCGAGTCGCGCGAAGATGGCGCGCACGCGATCGAACTCCGGCCCGGAGCCCAGCCAGAGGTTCTCGCTCACCTCGTCACCTCCTCGCGCCGCAAGCGAACGACGCCGCTGTCGGTCGCCACCCAGACCCACGGAGCGGCCACCGCGACATCCCGCACCGGCGCGGGCAGGTCACCGGGGATGGTCAGCACCTGGAATCGCCGGCGGCCGATATCGTACCAGCCGAGTCCGAGCGATCCCCCGAGCCACACGCCGCCCGCGTCCGACGCGGCCCCCCCGATCCGACCCAACCGCGCCCGGAGTCGCTCCACCGTCCAGCGATCGGTTCGCGGATCGCCCCAGGCCAGTTGATCGTCCAGCACCGCGACCACCGTATCGCCGCTGCGCGCCAACCCGACAATGGGATTGCGCAGCACGGGCTCGAGGGCGATGGCGGACGGCACGACCGGCTCCGGCGCCCCCGGAGCGAGCATACCGAGTCCCGCGGCTGTCCCCACCCACAGCGTCTCCCGCACCGCGAGCAGACTGAGCACGGTCTGGGCGGAGCCGACGCGAATCACCTGATCGCCGGCCGTGATCACGGCGAGGCCCTGGGCGGTCCCGATCCAGATCCCGTCGGGCGCCGGCGCCAGCGCCCGAACATCCTCGGATGGCAGCCCGTCACCGAGCGTGAAGCGACGGGTGCGGCCCGTTCCGGGATCCACCCGCATGACTCCGGCGTCCGTGGCGAGCCACACCGCGCCTCCCGCGAGGAGCGCGCGGCGAACCCGGGATGCGCCCAATCCGTTTCCGGGCGGCGGCTCGAGCAGCCGCGTCGCGGCGAGATCCGACGACAGCCACGTGAGTCCGCTCCGCCCCGCGCCCGTAGCGCTCACGGCCCATACGCCATCCGCGCCGAGGGCCAGGGCGTCCGCGCCCGCGGCGAGCAGCGTGAAGCTGAGCAGGTCCCACTGCGCCAGCGTCGGATCGAGCCGCACGAGACCGAGCCCGTCGGTGCCGAGAAACAGACTGTTGTCGTCGGCGGTACGCGCCGCCGCGGTGAACTGGTACGAGCGCAGCAAGGGGTCGGTGAGGATGAGCGCCCGCTGCGCCTCGGCCATCGGGGCGGCGTTGAGCGCGGAGCGGACGTCGGTCGGAAGCACCCGGCGCTCGAGCGGCGGCAGCGGCGTGTTCGACAGCGGCACCAGGCCACCGCGCGGCAGGAAACTCCACCCGAGCGCGGACCGGAGGAACACGCCGCGCCCCGGATCGGCGGCGTCGAGCATCATCCAGGAAACACCCCCGGGAGTGGCTCCGCGATCCCACTGCCTGAGATCGGCGTCGTAATGGGCCCACCCCTCGCCGGTTCCGAGCCACACCGCGGTCCCGACCGGATCCGCCAGGGCCACCCGGACGCGGCTCGCCGGATATCCCTCGAGCGCCGTCACGGGCGCCCGCCACGAGCGGCTGCGACGGTCGTACAACACCAGCCCGTGCCGGGTGGCGGCGTAGACCATCCAGGGCGAGGCGGCGAGTGCATCGACCACGCTGAAGTCCGTGATGACCGTGCGGTCGTCCGGGCGCCAAAGGCGAGTCTGGGCGGATAGGCGGATGGACGGATGGAGCGTGAGCACGAGCGCGGCCATCCCGGCTCTCCATCCGCCCATCCGCCTATCCGTCCATCCAGGTTCTCTCACACCCCCTCCGGCGGCTCGAGCACCGCGAGGATCGGCGGACCCGCCGACGGCACGGCCGTCCACGCGCGCCATACGTCGGGCAGCGCGGCCAGGACGTCCGCCGGCCGCAGCGAGCGCGCCGTCCATTGCCGCGCGCCCTGCTCCGCGGCGCGGCCCAGGGCGTGGGCGCTCAGGGCGGCCGCTTCCGGCGGCGGCAGGCCGCGCGCGAGCAGCGCGCCGATGAAGCCCGCCAGCACGTCGCCCGAGCCACCGGTCGCCAACCCGGGATTCCCGCTCGCGACCACCAGCGCGGGCCCGCGCGTGTCGGCCACGATGGTCGGCACGCCTTTCAGGAGCAGACACCCGCGCAGTTTCTCCGCCGCCTTCGCCGCCGCCTCCCAGCGATCGTTGGCCGCCGCATCGGCCAGCTGATCGCCGACCAGCGTCCGGAACTCACCCAGGTGCGGCGTGAACACGAACGGCCGGTCGGTCTTGCGGTCGTACAGGGTGAGCGCGTCCGCATCGAGCACCGTCGGTCGCGCCTTGCCGCTCAGCAAGCGGGCGAGGAACCGACCGCGCTTCTCCCCCTGCCCGAGCCCGGGACCGATGACCAGGGCGTCCGCCCACTCGAGCGCCTCCGCGACCGCCGCCTCGACGTCCGGACCCAGCTGGGATTCCACGGTCAGCACGTCGGGCAGACTGGCACGCGCCGCTTCCAGCGTCTCCTGGCCGGCGACGAGCTTCACGAGTCCGGCGCCGGCGGCGAGCGCGGAGCGGGCCGCGTGCAGGGCGGCCCCGGTCATCCCGGGCGCTCCCCCCACCACGGTGACCCGCCCGCGATCGCCCTTGTGCATCGCCGGGGCCAGGCGCGGCAGCCGCGCCCCGGCCCACCAGTCCGTGACGAGCTGCGGAGCGGCGGGGTCCGCGGGCGGGAATCCGATGTCGGCCACCACCACCCGCCCGCACCAGTCCCGCGCCAACAGGTGCCCGCGGCGCACGCCGCCGAAGGTCACGGTCACGCGCGCGCGCACCGGTCCGTGCGCCTCGCCGCTCGTGAGATCGAGGCCGGTGGGTCCATCCAGGGCGACGATCGGCACCGCGCCGGCCTGCAGCCGCTCGGCCAGGGCGAGCACGTCGCCGCGCACCGGACCGATGGCGCCGGTGCCGAGCAGGGCGTCCACCGCCACGGCCGTGGCCGGCCACGTCTCGGTCCGCGACAGCTCGCGCACGCCGTCGATCCGCGCCAGCGCGCGATTGTCGATCGCGTCGTCGGTCTTCGGATCGAGCGCGCAGACCCAGACGGGGACGCCCACGCTCTGGAGCGCGCGGGCCAGCACCCAGCCGTCGCCGCCGTTGTTCCCCGCCCCCGCCGCCACCAGCGCACCGCGCGCGATCACCTCGGGGAACTCGCGCACCACGATCGCCGCCGACGCGCGCCCGGCGCTCTCCATCAGGACCCGGCTCGGCACGTGATACTGCGTCCGGGCGGCCGCGTCCCACGCCGCGGCTTCGGTGGCCGACAACACCGGAATCGCATTCACGCGATCACCACTCCTCCGTACCCGACGACGCGGGATTCGTCGCCCGTCACCCAGCCCGAGTGCCGGTAGTCCACGACTTCGGCCGCCCGCGCGCCCAGGGCGCGCGCCGCCGCCAGCACGGTGGCCGCCGGCCCGCGCCCACACATCGAAATGCGCTCGGCGCGGCAGCGGCGCAGCAGCTCGGCGCCGTCCAGCGCGGTGACCGCCGCCAGCGCCTGGGCGTCCTTGAGCTCGGAGACGGCCGCGGATTCATAGTGATTGAGATCGCTCGACGCCACGAGCAGCACCGGCTCCGCGCTGTCACGCACCACGGCCGCGAGCGCCAGGCCCAGCGTGCGCGCCGCCTCCCACGCATCCCAGGCCAGCACCAGCGGAACGATGGCGGCATCGGGCCGCCGCACCTGGATGAACGGCAGCACCACTTCGACGGCGTGCTCGTCGCGATGCGCGCGGTGGTCGATGCCGACCAGCGGGCACGCGGTCCGGATGCGCTCCGCCAGCGCCGCATCCACCGGCACCGAACCGAGCGGCGTCGCGAAGGCTCCGGCTTCCCACAATGACGCGCCGCCGGGCGCGTCACAGTGTCCCGTGTGATTGGGGGCGAGCACGACGATCAGCCGCGGCAACGCGAGCCGGGCGAATACGTGCGCCGCGGTCACGCCGGAGTAGACGTACCCGGCGTGCGGCACGATGGCCGCCCGCGCCGGTGCGGCGTGCGCGAACGGCTCGAGCGGCGCCAGCAGCCCCCGGACCTCGCGCTCCAGATCGCTCGCGGAACCGGGATAGAATCGCCCGCTGACGGCGGGCCGGCGGACCGAGGATGGGGGCGGCCCCAAGCCTATTTCAGACTCGGTCCGATCGCCCGCCCGAACGAGATTTCCCCGTTGTCGATGCGGACGTTGAAGCCGCACCCCACGCTGGTGCACACCCACGCTTTGTATGTGATCGGCGCGCCATCCCGGCCGTAGTCCGACAACGGAATCAGCACGCCCGTACCGCACTTCTGGCAGTTCGGCCAATCCTTGCCGTCCATCGTCTCACCTCACTCCCCCTGCGCCCGCTCCACTCCGGGCCAGCGATAACCGGCCCTGAAGGCTTCGCCAAAGTCATACACCCCGTTGAAGTCCTCGATCTTGTCGGTCTGCTGGCGGGCCAGCATCCCGGCATCGATCAGCGCGAACACGATGGCGCCGAAGTCCTCGGTGCGGCGGACCCCCCAGTAGCCGAGCACCGTGGCCGCGAGCAGGCCGAATTGCTCGAGGGCGAAATCGCGGCACGCCCAGGCCAGCTCGGCACCCGACAAATGGCGGCGCGCGGGGAGCCGGCCCTGGGCGTACTCCAGCGCCGCCAGGACGAACAGGTAGGCGCGCTCGTGAAAGCGTCCATCCCGGGCGCCGATCTTCTGCAGCGCGTCTTCCAGGGCGGCGTAATCGTTCACGCGCGCGCTCGCGGGGAGGGGGGGGGAGAGCGCGGCGTGCGGCCGCTGCGGGGTCGCCCCCCTCCGGCACCGCGCGCGCTCTCGGGAGCGAGCAGCGCGGCCGCCAGCACCTGATCGATCGACTCCACCGGGCGGATGTCGAGCAGGCCGCGCACTTCTTCGGGCAGCTCCACCAGGTCCGCGCGATTGCGTTCCGGAACGAGGACGGTCCGGACTCCGGCGCGCACCGCGGCGGTCAGCTTTTCGCGCAGGCCGCCCACCGGCAGCACGCGGCCGCGCAGCGTGAGCTCGCCCGTCATCGCGACGTCATGGCGAGCGGGCCGGCGGCCCAGGAGCGAGGCCAGCGCCGTGGCGATCGTGATGCCGGCCGAGGGGCCGTCCTTGGGCACGGCGCCCGCCGGCACGTGCAGGTGGACGTCCGCGCTCGTGAACAGCTGGGGCGGGATGCCGAGTGTTCCCGCGCGGGCGCGCAGCAGGCTCCAGGCGGCGTGCGCGGATTCCCGCATCACGTCGCCCAGCTGGCCGGTGAGGGTGATCTGACCGCGGCCGGGCATTTGAATCGCCTCGACGAACATGATGTCGCCGCCCGACGGCGTCCACGCGAGACCGGTGGCGACGCCGACCTCGGGCGCGCGGCCCGCCACTTCGTTCAGGACCTTGGGCTGGCCCGCGAACTCCTCCAGGTTCTTCGCGGTCACCTGCACCGCCGCGCTGCCGTCTTCAACCACCTGTCGCGCCACCTTGCGCAGCACCCCCTGGATCGCGCGCTCCAGCTGCCGGACGCCGGCTTCGCGCGTGTACTCGCCGATCAGGCGGTCGAGCGCGGGATCCGCCACGGCGGCCCGATCCTCCATCAGGCCCGTCTCCTTGAGCTGGCGCGGGAGCAGGTAGCGCTTGGCGATCGCGAGCTTTTCCGCCGGCGTGTATCCCGAGAGATGCTCCACCTCCATGCGATCGAGCAGCGGGTCGGGGACCTGCGCCAGGCTGTTCGCGGTGGCGATGAACAGCACGCCGGAGAGATCGAAGGGGATTTCCAGATAGTGGTCGACGAAGGCGGCGTTCTGCGCCGGGTCGAGCACCTCGAGCAGCGCCGCCGTCGGATCGCCGCGGACGTCGGCGCCCATCTTGTCCACCTCGTCGAGCATCAGCACCGGGTTCCGCGTCTCGCAGCGCTCCAGCGCGTGGAGAATGCGGCCCGGAATGGCGCCCACGTAGGTGCGTCGATGGCCGCGGATCTCCGCTTCGTCGCGCACGCCGCCCACGGACACGCGCGTGAACTTGCGTCCCAGCGCCTCCGCGATGCTCTGCCCCAGCGACGTCTTCCCCACTCCCGGCGGACCGACGAAGCAGAGAATGCTGCCGCGCGCGTCGGGATTCAGGGTGCGCACGGCGAGGTGCTCCAGGATCCGGTCCTTGATGGCCGCCAGATCGTAGTGATCGCGATCCAGGATCTCGCGCGCGGTCTTGAGGTCGAGGCGATCCGGGCTGACGCGTTCCCAGGGAAGCGCGGCGATCACGTCGAGATAGGTCCGCGCCACGTGATACTCGGCGGACTGCGGCGACATTTGCCGCAGCCGCTTGAGCTCGCGATCCGCCACGCGGCGCGCTTCGGCCGAGAGCCCGGCGCGATCCAGCTTGGTGGTGAGATCGTCCAGCTCGTCCTCGCTCGCGTCCTCCCCCAGCTCGTGGCGGATCACCCGCAGCTGCTCGCGCAGCACGTACTCGCGCTGGTGCTCGTCCAGCTTCGCCTTGACCTTCTCCTGGATCTGGCTGCCCACCTCGAGCACCTGCAGCTCCTCCGCCAGAAGCTCGGCCAGCCGCTCGAGCCGCCGCGGGATATCGCCGAGCGACAGGAGCTCCGCCTTCGCCGGGAGCGCCAGGTCCAGGTTCGCCGCCACGAAGTCGGCGAGCTTGCCGGGATCCGAGATGCCCTCGAGCACCTCGTGCAGCTCGTCGGCCAGATACGGCGCGAGATCGATCACCCGGCCGAACTGCGCCACCACGTTGCGCTTCAGGGCCTCCACACGCGGATCTTCCAGGCCCGCCGTCGGCAGCGTTTCGAACCCGGCCGAGAGCCAGCTGCCGCCCGGCTGCACCTCGCGCAGCACGGCGCGCTCCACGCCCTGAATCATCACCCGCATGCTGCCGTCCATCAGCTTCAACATCCGCACTACATGGCCCATAGTGCCGACGTCGTACAGATCCTCGGCGCCGGCGTCCATGATCGGCCCTTCGGCCGGATCCCGGTTGTCGCGGGGACGCACCACGCCCAGCAGCAGCCGCTTGTCCCCCTGCACGACCTCGTCCAGGAGCTGCACGGCGCGCGGATCCGAGATGGCGAGCGGCACCACCACGTGGGGATAGACGACGAGCTTGCCCAGTGGCAACACCGGCAAGCGCTCCACGTCAGGTCACCTTCACGGAATGCGGGCCGGAGAGCCTGGCGGGGAGTTTGGTGAGCCGGACTTCGAGGAATCCCTGGTCGTAGGTGGCGCGCAGGCTGGTGGGATCGACGGCCACGGGGAGGCGGAGGCGCCGCTCGAACGGCCCGACCTGCACTTCCATGGCGTGGTAGTGGCGCTTGCCCTCCCGCCGCGGCTGCCGCTCTCCGCCGATCGTCAAGACGCCTTCGGAGAACTCCACCGAAAAGTCCTCGGCCCGAACCCCGGCCACGTCCATGTGGACCACGATGTCCTCGGCGGTCTCGTAGACGTCGGTGGGCGGCTTCCATTTCGGCGAGGCCACGAAGCCCACGGGGCGGCCGTGCGCGACCTCGTTGAAATAGACCTCCAGCTCGTCGGCCAGATGCACCGTGAACGCCCCCGAGCCACGCGGGGGAGAAGGAGGGGGGGGGGGACGGTGCGAGCCGGAGTCCGCCATGGGGAAAGAAGATAACGCGCGGCGGGAACCCCCGGACGGCTGGGGGGTTCGATATCCTGCAGTCCAGAGCTCCCCCTTGGGAGCGACCGGAACGGGTGAGGCACGGCCTCACCAGTGGACGGTGCCTCGGTGAACTCGCAAGAGCTCGCCTTCGCACCGTCCACTTTCGTTTTCATGAGAAGATCACATCCGCAGAACCACTCTGCAGTACCCGCCCGGGGGATCGCTACCCGCGCTCCCTCGGGCCCTTCCTTGTCCTAGTGCGCCGCCGCGACCGGAGCGGGGACCGCCCGCTCGGCATACAGCGGGAACGCGTCGGTCAGGCCGCGGACGTCCTCCTTCACGCGCGACAGCGCCGCCTCATCCCGACTCGTGAGCACCGTGTCGATCAAATCGGCGACGCGCTCCATCTCCGGCTCGGCAAACCCGCGCGTGGTCAGCGCCGGGGTGCCGAGGCGGATGCCGCTCGTCACGAACGGGGATTGGGGATCCCCCGGCACCGTGTTCTTGTTGACCGTGATGCCGGCCCGGTCGAGCAGCTGCTCGGCCTCCTTCCCCGTCAGCCCCTTGGGCCGCAGATCGACGAGCAGCAGGTGCGTGTCGGTGCCTCCCGAGACGATGGCATAGCCCCGGGTCGCGAGCGCCACCGCCAGCGCCCGCGCGTTCTTCACGACCTGCGCCGAGTACTCTCGGAACGCCGGCGTGGCTGCCTCGGCCAGCGCGACGGCCTTGGCCGCGATCACGTGCTCGAGCGGTCCGCCCTGCGTTCCCGGGAACACCTGCTTGTCCACCGCCTTGGCCAGGCTCGACCGGCACAGGATCATGCCGCCGCGCGGCCCCCGCAGCGTCTTGTGCGTCGTGGTGGTGACGATGTGGGCGTGCGGCACCGGGGACGGATGCACGCCGCCGGCGACAAGCCCGGCGAAGTGCGACATGTCCACCAGGAACGTCGCGCCCACCTCGTCGGCGATGGAGCGCATCGCCGCGAAATCGAACACGCGCGCGTAGGCGCTGCCGCCGGCGATCAAGAGGCGCGGCCGCTCGGCCAGCGCAATGGTGCGGACCTCGTCGTAATCGATCCGCCCCGTATCCTCCCGCACCCCGTACGGCACCGCCCGGAACAGGGAGCCCGAAAAGTTCACCGGTGAGCCGTGCGTGAGGTGACCGCCGTGCGGCAACGACAGCCCCATCAGCAGGTCCCCCGGCTTCAATACCGCGAGATAGGCGGCGAGGTTGGCCTGCGCGCCCGAATGGGGCTGGACGTTGGCGTGCTCGGCCCCGAACAGCGCCTTGGCGCGATCGATGGCCAGCTGCTCCACCTCGTCGACCACTTCGCAGCCGCCGTAGTAGCGCTTCCTGGGCAGGCCCTCAGCGTACTTGTTGGTGAGCGCGGTGCCCATCGCCTCGAGTACGGCGAGCGACACGAAGTTCTCGCTCGCGATCAGCTCGAGGCCGTGCTCCTGCCGCTCCACCTCGCGGCGGATCAACGCATGGATCGCGGGGTCGGTGCGCGCCAGCGACGCGCGACGGTCGGTCACGGCTCGATCTTCTCCACGCGGCGCTGGTGGCGCCCCCCCTCGAACGGGGTGTCCAGGAAGCGGTGCAGCGTCTCCAAGCTTTCCGCCTCGGTCATGAACCGGGACGGCAGCACCAGGATGTTCGCGTTGTTGTGCCGGCGGGACAGCTCGGCGATTTCCGGACTCCACACCATGGCGGCCCGGACGCGGGGGTAGCGGTTGGCGACATAGGACATGCCCAGGCCGGTGCCGCAGGTCAGCACGCCGCGCTGGACCGTCCCGTTGCTGACGGCGGCGGCGACCGGCTTGCCATAGTCGGGATAGTCGTCCTGCGGGTCCGGCGCCTTCGGCCCCACGTCCACCGGATCGTAGCCCAGCCGCTGCAGCTCGGCCACGAGCTTCTGCTTCAGCTCGAAGCCGGCGTGATCGGCGCCGACGAAGATCTTCTCAGACATAGTTCTGCCGGACCTTCGCCACGGCCGCGATGCGCTGCTCGGCCAGGCGGTCGGCGGCCTTGAAGCTCGGGATCTTCTCTTCCGTGGCGATGTCGAACACGCGCAGGATGGTGTCGTAGATCTCTCCCGCCTTGTTGCGGGCCCGTTCCATGGTCCAGCCGTGCAGCTCGGCGTTCACGTTGATCAGCCCGCCGCTGTTGATCACATAGTCCGGCGCGTACAGAATGTGCTGCGTCTCGAGCAGCTGCCCGTGGCGATCCTCGGCCAGCTGGTTGTTGGCCGCGCCGGCGATGATCTCCACCTTGAACTGCTTCAAGGTGTCGTCGTTCACGACGGCGCCCAGGGCGCAGGGCGCGAAGATATCGGCTTTCTGCCCGTAAATCTCGCCCGCTTTCACCGCGGTCGCCCCGAAGTCCTCGACGGCGGCCTTGACCCGCTGCGAATCGATATCGGTCACGATCAGCCGTGCCGCCTCCTCATGCAGCAGCCGGCAGAGGCTGTACCCGACATGGCCGCATCCCTGGACCGCGATGGTCTTCCCGGCGAGACTGTCCGACCCGTAGCGGACCTTGGCGCAGGCCTTCATCCCCATGTAGGTGCCGTAGGCGGTGACGGGCGACGGATCGCCCGACTTGCCCAGCAGACCGGTGACGTGCTCGGTTTCGGCGCGGATGAACTCCATGTCGAGCGTCGAAGTCCCCACGTCCTCGGCCGTGATATAGCGGCCGCCCAGCGATTCCACGTGGCGCCCGTGGGCCCGAAAGATCGGCTCGCGGCGCGTGGTCTTGTTGTCGCCGATGATGACGCTCTTGCCGCCGCCCAGGTTCAAGCCCGCCACGGCCGCCTTGTAGGTCATGCCGCGCGACAACCGCAGCGCATCGACCAGCGCGGCGCGGTCATCCGGGTATTTCCAGAACCGCGTTCCGCCCAGAGCGGGCCCCAGGCGCGTGTCGTGAATCGCGATGATGCCGCGGTAGCCGCTCGACGCGTCGTAATAGACGCTGACCTGTTCGTGTTTGTACTCGGCGATGAGCGCGAACAGATCGGCCGCCGGCGCGCCGGCGTTACCGGCCGGTGAGGCCGCGGGCGATGACGATCCGCTGGATCTCACTGGTGCCCTCATAGATCTCCGTGATCTTCGCGTCCCGAAACAGTTTCTCGACCGGAAAGTCGCGCATGTAGCCGTAGCCGCCGAACAGCTGCACCGCCTGCGTCGTCACCCACATCGCGGTTTCGGAGGCGAACAGCTTCGCCATCGCCGCGCGGTGCCGGATCTCCTCGCCCCGATCCTTGGCCGCCGCCGCGACGTGGGTGAGGGCCCGGGCGGCCGCCACCCGCGTCGCCATGTCGGCGAGCCGGAACTGCACGGCCTGGAAGTCACGAATCGGCTGGTCGAACTGGCGGCGCTCGCCGGCGTAGGCGAGCGCGTGCTCCAGCGCCCGCCGCGCGATGCCCACGGCCTGCGCCGCGATGCCGAGCCGCCCTGCATTCAGCCCTTCCAGGGCGTAGACCAGCCCCATCCCTTCGTCGCCCAGCAGCGCGTCCGCCGGCAGCCGCAGATCGTCGAGGGCGACGGTCGTCGTGTTCGACGCCCGGAGGCCCATCTTGTCTTCGGGCTGGCCGGCCCGATAGCCCTTCGTGCCGGTCGGGACGATGAAGGTCGAAATCCCCTTGGCCCCGCGCCGCTCCGCCCCGCTGTCGGTCCGCACCATCACCATCATCACGTCGGCCGTGCCGCCGTTGGTGGCCCAGGCCTTCATGCCGTTCACCACCCAGCCGGTCCCGTCCCGCTCCGCCTGCGCCCGCATGCCCGCGGGATCCGAACCCGCATCCGGCTCGGAGAGCGCGAACCCCACCAGCAGCTCGCCGCGCGCCAGCGGCTTCAGCCAGCGCTGTTTCTGCGCGTCCGTGCCGTGCCGGGACAGCATGGTCGCGGGAATCGCATTCTGAATGCTGATGGAGACGGCGATACTGGCATCGGCGGCCGCGATCTCCTCGAGCGCCAGCAGATAGGTGACGGTATCAAGTCCCATGCCGTCGTACGCCTCGGACACCGTCATGCCCAGGAAGCCGAGCTTGCCGAGCGCGTCGATCGTGGCGCGGGGGAACGACTTGGTGCGGTCCCACTCCGCTGCGTGCGGCTCGATGTGCTCGCGCGCGAACTCCCGCGCCAGCTCCACGATCTGGCGCTGGGTGTCGGACAGGCCGCCCGAGGGAAGGTCAGCGACTGTAGTCATAGAATCCCCGGCCGCTCTTGCGGCCCAGGCGGCCGCCGGCCACCATCGTGCGCAGCAGCGGGCAGGGCCGGTATTTGTCGTCGCCCAGGTCTCGCTGCAACACCTCGAGAATCGCGAGACAGACGTCGAGCCCGATCAGGTCGGCGAGCGCGAGCGGCCCGAGCGGGTGGTTCATGCCGAGCTTCATCACGGTGTCCACCGCCTCCGGCGTCGCGACGCCCTCCTGAACGCAGAAGATGGCCTCGTTGATCATCGGCATGAGCACGCGGTTCGAGACGAATCCCGGCGCGTCGTTCACCTCCACCGGCGTCTTGCCGAGTCCCCTGGCGATCTCGAGCGTCCGGGCCGTGGTCGCGGCCGAGGTCTCAAGTCCCCGGATGACCTCGACCAGCGGCATCACCGGCACCGGATTCATGAAATGCATGCCGATCACCTGCGCCGGGCGACTGGTGGTCGCGGCGATGGACGTGATCGGGATCGACGACGTGTTGCTGGCGAGGATCGCCGCCGCCGGCGCGGCCCGATCGATGTCCTTGAAGATCGAGAACTTGATCTCCGGATTCTCCGTGGCGGCCTCGACCACGAGCTCCGCCTGCCCCGCGCCGTCCAGCGCGGTGGCCGTGGACACCCGCGCGAGGGTCGAGTCCTTCTGCTCGGCCGTGAGCGATCCCTTTTTCACTTGACGGTCGAGATTGCCGGCGATGGTCCGCTGCGCGCGCTCGAGCGCCGGGCGCGAGACGTCGACCAGCAGCGTGTCCCAGCCATGCTGGGCGAATACGTGGGCGATCCCGTTGCCCATCGTGCCGGCGCCGACCACCGTCACCCGGCTCATGCCGGAGCCTCGACCGGCGTGAGCCAGCGCCGCGGATCCCGCAGCCGCGGTCCGAGCAGCAACGCGATTCCGGCCAGCAGCGCCACGGTGCCGACGGCACCGCCCTCCGGTCCGAAGGCGCCGCCGCCCACCCAGGCGTGCTTCCCGACCAGATAGTCGACTCCGGGAATGTCGAAGCCCACGCCGCTCATGGGCGCGTCGAACAGGAGACTCAGCGTCACGTTCCAGCCGGCATGCAGCCCCCACGCGAGCCCCATGCCGCCCGCGAAAAACGCGATCGAGAACCAGATGCCGGCCAGCGCGATGTTCACGAGTCCGAAGGCGCCGATGTTGGGATTGTGCAGGTGCGCCGCCGCGAACCCCACGGCCAGGAGCGCCGTGGCCGGCCACCGGCCCAGGGCCTCCGCCAGCCGGCGCAACGGGTAGCCGCGGAACATCAGCTCTTCCGATAGCGCTGCCGCGACGAGTCCTACCGCGAACGCGCCGGCCACGGGAACGTAGGCGCTCATGCCGCTCGTCAGCGTCACTCGGGCACCGTCCGCCAGCGTGATTGCTATCGCCGCGGCCGCCGCCACCCCTCCCACGGCCAAGCCGAGCGCGAAGCGCAGCCACCATCGCCTCCCGCCGCTCCAGCCCAGTGCCGGCCAATCGTGGCGGTCCAGCCAACGGCCGACGATGAGTGTGGCCAGGCCGAATCCGATGGCTTGCGCGAGGCCGTTGCGGGCCAACCACCACCGACCCCCCATCGGCAGCCCAAGCGCACTGATGGCGATCGAGAGTCCGACGCCGACGAGGAGAAACACCACGAGCCATAGGAGCGCCATGCCGACGCGGCGCAGGCCCGCAAACGAAACGCGCGCCATCAGAGGCGCGCGCGAACCGGGCGAATCGTGAGGCGCAGGACCAGGACCGCGAGGACCAGCTTCAGGAGATCACCCAGCAGGAACGGGATGGTCCCGAATCGCGCGGCGACACTCAGGTCGCCCGTCAGAATCGATAACTGCGCCAGGCCGCCCAGATGGATCAGCACGAGACCCGCGAGCGGAGCGAGCG
>Ga0187893_10009627_pt1 | contig 14777 bp, 11 predicted proteins | sample MA1701074metaG_FD_139574 | JGI IMG/M metagenome (GOLD analysis project Ga0187893, IMG submission 139574) | White microbial mat communities from a basaltic lava cave in the Kipuka Kanohina Cave System on the Island of Hawaii, USA - MA170107-4 metaG ...
CACAGCACGCCGACCGCGTTGGCGGTCGCGAGGTTGCGCAGCTTGAACAGCCCGAGCGGCATCAGCGGCGCGCGTACGCGCGACTCGACGGCGAGGAACAGCGCCAGCAGCAGCGCCGCGATGCCAAGCAGCGACAGCGTCTGCGCCGAAGTCCAGCCGGCCTGGTTGCCGTTCACGATCGCGTAGACGGCGAGCATCAGCGAAGTCGTCACCGCGGCCGCGCCGGTCGCATCGAGCCGCGCGCCCGCTGCCTGCCCGTGCCCGCGCGGGATCAGCGCGACGCACAGCGCGTACACCGCAGCGCCGATCGGCAGGTTGACGAGGAAGATCCAGTGCCAGCTGAAGGTGTCGGTCAGCAATCCGCCGGCGAGCACGCCGATCGAGCCGCCGCCGGCGCAGACGAAGCCATAGACGCCCATCGCCTTGGCCCGCTCGGCGCCGTCGGTGAACAGGTTCGTGATCAGCGAAAGCGCGACCGCCGAGACGACGGCGCCGCCGAGCCCCTGCACCGCGCGCGCGGCGACGAGCAGCTCCTGCGAGCGCGAAAGCCCGCATGCGAGCGACGCGAGCGTGAACAGCGCGAGGCCCGCGAGGAACATGCGCCGGTGCCCGTAGAGGTCGCCGAGCCGGCCGCCGAGCAGCAGGAAGCCACCGAAAGTGAGGAGGTACGCGTTGACGACCCATACCAGCGAGGTTTCGCTGAAGCTGAGGTCGCTCTTGATCGACGGCAGCGCAACGTTCACGATCGTCGTGTCGAGCACGATCATCAGCACCCCCAGGCACAGCACCATGAGCGCCCACCAGCGCTTGTCGTGAGCGATACCGTGCGTCATGACGCGGAGCCTTTCCTGTGTGCGGGCGGGGTCGGCATGTTCCTGGTCGAACGAGCTGCGCGCAAATCGACACGGCACGAGAACCGTCGTGTCGTTGCCTGGCGCGCCGGATCAGGCAAGCGCCGCGCCGGCGTCGAGCCCTCGCGCCGTGCGCGCCGCAGCGTCCAGGCTGCGTTGCGTTCGTAGCGCCGGGAAGCGCCGAGAGCTGTGACCTCGGGCCCCGGGGTCAGTGCCAGTGCCGGATCGCGTCGACGCTCGCTAGACTCGGGCACCGCGCGGCCCGTGCCGTCGAAGCCCTCGGGAGCACCCATGATCGATCCGAACCTTGGCCCCGATCAGTTCCTGTACGCACGCAAAGGGCCCTGGCCTCAGCCCTCGCCGTCGCATCCGCTGATCGAAGCGTTCGAGGTCCTCGCGATCCCGCCGCTCGAGACGACCTTGTGGCAGGCGACGATCGGCACGCGCTACCTGCAGACGCAGGTCGCGTATCCGCCGAGCGCCGCGGCGTACGCCGTGCAGCAGATCAACGCCAACTACACCGGACCCGACGACGCGCGCTTCGCGCAGATCCTGTTCGGCACCTGCTACCAGCGCTACCTGCTGCCGCTGGACCCCGCGGACAGGAGTTTCCTGAGCAGCAAGGGCGTCAACCCCGCGGGCATCAGCTGCAAGTACGACTTCGGCGCGATCGACCTGGTCGAGCCGCTCGCCGGCATGTACTGCGCGCCGGCGCGGGTCTATCTCAGCGGCGCGCCGCCCGCCGGCCTGAAGTGCGCGCTGATCGGCGTCGGCGACGTGCTCGTCGCGCCAACCGACAAGGCCTGGCCGCTGGCGAAGATCTACGCGCTGCAGGGCGCCGCGTACCAGATGCTGTTCGTCGTGCATCCGGCGCTGCACTTCCCGATGGACGCGGTGAACGCGATCACCAAGACCGCGGTGCCGTACACGCATCCGCTGTTCCAGCTCGTCTATCCGCACACCAGCTACACGCTCGCGCTCGACAACGCGGTGCTCGAGAGCGAGGCGTCGGTCGTCAACGACAACGCGCAGGGCACCTGGTTCGACCCGCTGACCGGCGACGCGTACAACCTCAAGCTGTTGTTCGCCGCCGGCTACTCGGGGCTGAGCGACCCGCGCTACCGCAACGCCTACCCGGCCTACGACTACCTGAATCCTGCCCTCGTCAAGCTGCCCGGCGCGGCGCCGCAGCCGGTGTACGACACCGCGTACAGCCGCTGGCAGACGGCTTACTTCACGCGCGCGTTCCTGCCGTTGTGCCTGACTGTCGCCAAGGCGATCCTCGCGCTCGACAAGGACCCGAACGGCTACCTCGTGCGCTGGGCGCGGTATCTCGCCACCTGCGTGCGCGGCTTTCCCGACGAGAAGGCCATCGTCGACGCCGAATGCCTCGCGCTGACGCTGGCGATCTACCTGTGGGACGTGACCGTCGCGCACGGCGCCGACCACGCGAGCTTCGGCAGCGGCCTCTCGCCGGCGGAGAAGTTCCTGCGCCTGCGCTCGGCGCCGCCGCAGAACGCGGGCAGCGCGCCGCCGGCGAGCATCGCGCAGATCTGCAGCGGCGACGATCTCTACCGCGCCGCGATGGCCAACCAGATGTTCTTCGCGCCGTGGACGATGGCGCCGAACCTCGACCAGACGTACTACGCGTTCACCGACCCGCTGCTGGCGCAGGCACAAGTGACCTTCCACGCGAACCTGAAGAGCGTCGACAACGACCCCGAGCTCACGCGCTTCATGCCGCTGGTGCCGCCGGCGGCGACGCCCGGCGACATCGGCGCAACCATCCCCGCGAGCATCCAATACTGACGGTCGTGGACGTCCCGGGCTACCGCCTCGACGCCCTGATCCACCAGACGCCGCGCACGTCGGTCTATCGCGGCGCCGCCGCCGACGGCGGCACGCGGGTCGTGCTGAAGACGCCGACCGACGGCAACCCGACGCCGCGCGAGATCGCGCGCTATCAGTGGGCGTACGACCTCGCCGCCGCGGCCGACCCGCGCGCCGTCGTGCGCCACTGCGCGCTGGTGCGCTGCGGCGCGTCGGTCGCGCTGGTGATGCACGACGACGGCGCCGAGGCGCTCGCCGCGCGCATCCCGCCGGCCGGGCTGCCGTTGTCGCGCTGGCTCGCGCTGTCGTCGTCGCTCGCCGCCGCGCTCGGCCGGCTGCACGCCGGCGGCCTGGTGCACAAGGACGTGAAACCGCACAACGCGGTGGTGCTGCCCACCGGGCAGGCCGGGCACGAGGTGCGGTTGATCGACCTCGGCATCTCGATCCGCCTGAAGCGCGAGACGGTCGAGGCGCGCGCGCTCGACCAGATCGAAGGCACGCTCGCCTACATGTCGCCCGAGCAGTGCGGCCGCATCGCGAGCCCGGTCGATGCGCGCTCCGATCTCTACAGCCTCGGCGTGTCGATGTTCGAGATGGCGACCGGCCGGCTGCCGTTCGCGTTCGAGTCGCCGGCCGAGCTCGCGCACGCGCACGTCGCACGCAAGCCGCCGTCGCTGCGCGAGCTGCGCGCCGACGTGCCGCAGGTGGTGGCCGAGATCGTCGATCGCCTGCTCGCGAAGAACGCCGACGACCGCTACGCGAGCGCGCAGGGTCTGGTGCACGACCTCCAGCGCTGCGCCGCCGAGCTGCAGCGCTCGGGCACGGTGCGCACGTTCGCGATCGGGCAGCTCGACGCCAACCTCGGCTTTCGCATTCCCGACCGGCTGTACGGCCGCGACGCCGAGCGAGCGCAGTTGCTCGAAGCGATCGACGCCGCGGCCGGCGGCGCGCGCGTGCTCGTCAGCGTCGCCGGCTCGAGCGGTATCGGCAAGACCGCGCTCGTGGGCGACGTGCACCGCCGGGTCGCCGGCGCCGGCCGCGCGCGCGTCTGCGGCGGCAAGTTCGACCAGTTCGACGAGCTGCCGTACCTCGGCGTGCTGAACGCGATGCGCGCGCTGCTGCGCCGCGAGCTGGCCGAGCCGGAGGAGCAGCTCGCGCCGCGCCGTGCCGCGCTGCGCGAGGCGCTCGGTGCTTATGGCCAGCTGCTCACCGCCGGCCTGCCCGAGCTGCAGGCGATCGTCGGGCCGCAGCCCGACGTCGAGCCGGTGGCGCCGGCCGACGCGGCGCGCCGGCTGCACCGCGTCTTCGGCCGCTTTCTCGCCGTGTTCGCGACGCGAGAAGAGCCGCTGCTGCTCTTCCTCGACGACCTGCAATGGGCCGACCCGGCGTCGCTGCTGCTGATCGAGGCGCTCGGCACCGACCCGGCGCTCGCGCACCTGGTGGTGGTCGCGGGCTACCGCTCCAACGAGGTCGGCGCCGGGCATCCGCTGCGCGCAACGCTCGAATCGCTGCGCGCGACGGCCGAGCGCAAGGTCGAGCTGGCGCTGCAACCGCTGCAGCGCGCCGACGTCGCCGCGCTGCTCGCCGACACGCTGTGCGCCGAACGCGCGCAAGTCGAGGCGCTCGCCGCGCACGTGCACGGCGTGGCCGCCGGCAACCCGTTCTTCGTCGGCGAGTTCCTGCACGCGCTGCGCGAGCGCGGCTTCTTCCGCCACGACGACGAGGGCAAGGCGTGGGTCTGGGACCTGGCCCGCTTGCCCGACTTCGCCCTGCCGGACAACGTCGCGACCCTGATCGCCGGACGGCTCGGCGAGCTCGGGCCGGCGTGCCTCGACATGCTCGACTCCGCGTCGTGCGTCGGCAGCGAGTTCGATCTGCGCACGCTCGCGAGCGTGCACGGCACCGAGCAGAGCGCCGTCGCGGTCGGGCTCGCGCCCGCGGTGGCGATCGGCATCGTCGTGCCGCTCGACGCCCAGTACAAGGTGTTCGAGTCGCTCGAGGGTTGGTCGCTGCCGGACGCGGACCTCGGCACCGCGCGCTACCGCTTCCAGCACGACCGCGTGCGCCAGACCGTGCACGAACGGCTCGACGACGCGCGCCGCGCAGAGCGCCACCTGCGCATCGGCCGGCTGCTGCTGCGCGCGTTGCCGCCCGACGAGCGCACGCAGCGCGTCGTCGAAGTGTTCAGCCACGTGGTGTATGGCGTCGATCTCGTCGCCGACCCCGCCGAGCGCGCCGAGCTGGCGCGCCTCGGCCTGGCGGCAGGCCAGCGCGCGCAGCGCGCGCTCGCGTTCGACGGCGCGCAACGCATGCTGCGCGCGGCCGAGCGCCTGCTCGCGCCGACCGCGTGGGACGACGACCACGAGACCGCGGTCGGCGTCCACCTCGCGCTCGCGCAGTGCACGTACGCGCTGTCGCTGCACGACGCGTCCGAGGCGTACTCGGAGATCGTGATCGAGCGCGCGCGGCGCGTCGCCGACGCGGCCGAGGGCCACGGCCTGCGCATCCGCATTCGCCACACGCAGAACCGCTACGCCGAGGCCATCGACGTCGGCGTGCAGGTCGCTGCGGCGCTCGGCGTCGCGCTGCCGCGCAAACCGAAGCTGCCGCACGTGCTCGGCGGCGTGCTGCACGCGCTGTGGGCGCAGCGCGGCCGCGACCGGATGTCGTTCAGCGCGCTCGGCGCGGCCGACGACGCCGACATGCGCGCCGCCGTGTCGCTGCTGTGCAGCGTCGCGAGCGCGGCGTACTTCTCCGAGCCGGACCTGCTGCCGCTGATCGGCATCGCGTGCACGCGACTGTCGATCCGCAACGGCATGACGCCGCAGTCGCCTTACGGCTTCGCGGTGTGGGCGCTGGTGCTGTGCGGCGTGCTGGGCCGCATCGACACCGGCTACCGCTTCGGGAAGCTGGCGCTCGAGGTCGGCCGCCGCTACGGCGGCACCGACGAGGCACGCGCGCGCTTCGTCGTCGACACCTTCATCAAGCACTGGAAGGAGCCGCTGCCCGAGATCGCGAACCTGCTGCACGACGACTGGGCGCGCAACCGCGACGCCGGCGACGCCGAGAGCGCGACCTACTGCGCCGGCGTCGCGCTGTACACGCACTTCCTGGCCGGCGGCTCGCTCGACGCCGAGGAGCGCTATGCGGAGGCGATCCGCTACCTCGTCGGCTCCGAGCTGAGTCACGTGAAGGACTGCTTTCTCGCCTGGGTCGAGCTGTACGGCGCGCTGCGGCGGCCCGAGCTGCCCGCCGAACTCGACGCAGCGACGTTCTCGTACCCGCTCCTCTTGCCGCAGTTCGAGCGCACCGGCAACCGCGTGCAGATCGCGATCAGCTCGATCGCCGCGGGGCTGCTCGACCACTTCGCCGGCCGCCTGGAGCGCGCCGAGCAGCGCTTCGCGCTCGCGTCGAAGTGGGAGCGCAACATCGTCGCGCAAGTCCTGGTGCCGGGGCTCGCGTTCTTCCGCGCGCTCAACGCGTACCGGCTCGCGGCCGCATCGCCCGACGCGCCGAAGCTGCGCCGCGTCGCGCGCGCTCAACACGCGCGGTTGCGCCGCTGGGCGCGCTTCGGCCCCGCCAACCTCGCGCACCGCCTCGCGCTGCTCGACGCCGAGGAGGCGCTGGTGCGCGGCCGGCACGGCGACGCGATCGTCGCGCTGCACGCGGCGATCCAGCACGCGGGAGGCAGCGCCCCGCTCTACGACGCGCTGGCGCAGCAGCGGCTCGCATCGGTGCTCGCCGAGCGCGGCGCGTCGGCGTCGGCGGCCGCCGCTGCGCAGCAGTCGGGCGAGTCGTTCCTGCGCTGGGGCGCGCCGGCGCTGGCCGAAGGCGCGCAGGCTCGCGTGCCCGCGTCGCGCCGGACGCGCAGCAGCAGCGCGTCGAGCGGCAGCAAATCGGGCGCGCTCGGCGGCATCGACCTGCAGAGCCTGTTCGCGGCGGTCGCGGCGATCTCGAGCGAGATCGACGAGGCGGCGCTGCTCGCGCGGCTGATGCCGACGTTGATGCAGGCGGCCGGCGCCGACCGCGGCCTGCTGCTGCTGCGCGATGCGCAGGGCGCGCTATGGGTCGAGGTCGAGGCGCAGCTCGGCGGCGTCGCGGTGCAGCGCGCCCGGCTCGGCAGCGACACCGCGCTGAGCCGGCGTGCCATCGATCTGGCGCAGCGTTCGGCCGAGCCGGTCGTCGTGCACGACGCGCCGGCGTCCGAACTGCTCGCCGGCGAGGACTACGCGCGCGGCGCCGGCGTCGCGGCGATCCTCGCGCTCGCGATCGCGCTGCAGGGCCGGCCGCTCGGCGTGCTCTACCTCGAGAACCACGTCGCGCGCGGCGCGTTCACCGCGACGCGCGTCGAGATCATCCGCGCGCTCGGCGCGCAGGCCGGCATCGCGCTCGAGAACGCGCGCCTCTACGGCCGCGTGCAGGCGGCGCTCGACGCGCAGACCGTGCTCGCCGAGGCGAACCGGCGCTTCGTCCCGCGCGAGTTCGTCTCCGGGCTCGGCGTCGCGAGCATCGTCGACGTGCAGCTCAACGTCGCGATCGAGCGCGAGATGAACGTGCTGTTCGTCGATCTGCGCGGCTTCACGCGGCTGACGTTGGCGCTCGGGCCGAAGGGCACCGTCGAGATGATCAACCGCTACCTGTCGCACGTGCAGCCGGGCATCGCGGCGCACGGCGGCTTCGTCGGCCAGTACTACGGCGACGGCGTGCTCGCGCTGTTCCCGAACGACGCCGACGACGCGTTGCGCGGCGCCATCGCGATGTGCCGCGGCCTCGACGGCTACAACCGCGAGCGCGGCGAGTTCCCCGCGCTCGCCTTCGGCATGGGCCTGCACAGCGGGCCGCTGACCTTGGGCACGATCGGCGACCCCGACCACTTCCAGTGCGGCGTCGTCGGCGACAGCGTCAACCTCGCCTCGCGCATGGAAGGCCTGACGAAGCACTTCGGCACCACGCTCGTCCTCAGCGGCGCGAGCTTCGAGCGGCTGAAGGCGCCGGGCTCGTTCGTGCTGCGTCCGCTCGGAAGAGTCGAGGTCGCCGGGCGGGCGCAGCCGGTGGACGTGCACGAATGCATCGGCAGCCACCCGGAGGACGTGCAGGAGCGGCTCGAACGCACCCTGCCGGCGTACCGGCGTGCGCTCGGGCTGTACCGGGAAGGGCGCTTCGGCGACGCGCGGCAAGGTTTCGAGCAATGCGCGGCGGGCTGCGCGGAGGACGAGGTCGCCCTGCGCTTCGCGCAGCGCTGCACCGGGCGCGCCGATGCGCCGTGGGACGGCGTCGAGCGGCCGGCGAAGGGGTGAGACGCGCCGATCGATCGTGGCCGCAGCGCCGAGCCGCGCGAGGCGGCGCCCTTTTCTAAGATGTAGCACTGTCGTGCTACAGTGAGCGCGCCGATCCGGAGCGCACGATGCCGACCACCACGATCCGCCTGTCCGACACGCTGAAGGCCCGGGTCGCCGCCGCGGCGGAGCGCGCCGGCGTGTCGCCGCACAGCTTCATCGTCGACGCCATCGCCGCCAGTACCGACCTCGAAGAGCAGCGGCGCGATCTGGAAGAGGTTGCCGAGCGCCGGTACGCGAAGCTCGTAGCGAGCGGCCGAAGTGTCCCCTGGCGCGAGATGCGCCGCTATCTCGAAGCCCGCGCGGCCGGCGTCAAAGCTAAGCGGCCGGCAGCCCGAAAGCTGGCTCGATGACGGGGCATGGCGACCCGGATCGAGCTGGCGCCTGAGGTTGCCGACGACTTCGAACGCATCCTCGGCCACCTCGTCCAGCACGGGGTTCACGACGCAGCGTCGCGCATTCAGGACATCGTCGCGGCAATCGACACGCTGGAGCGCAACCCGATGATTGGCCGGCCCGTCGGGCCGGCCAACCGGGAACTCGTGATCGGGCGCCGCTCGCGCGGGTACCTTGCCCTGTACCGATACATCGCCGAGATCGATACGGTTTTCGTGCTGGCGGTCAGGAGCCAGAGCGAGGCCCGCTACGCGGGTCGATGACGAGTGCGAAGCAACTGGGCGCCGCCGACCTTGGCGGCGCCCATGTCGAACGTCCACAGCGGTTGCTCGCCAGCCTGGATCGCCAATGCGATGTGCAGGCAGTCGGCGAAGTCTGCCGAGCCCTCACGGTATAGCTGCAGCGCCACTTCCAAGGCAGGTTCGGACTCGAAGGTCAGCTCCGCCGCCGAGAACAGGTTCGAGAGGACCTGCAGCACGTCGTCCTTCACATATCCGAAGCTCGCGCGCAGCACCCACTCGAGTTCGAGGACGACCGTCACCGGAACAAAGAGCGACAGGCCTTCAGCGAGGCATCGGTTGATGAGACGCTTGGCAGCGGTGAGCTGCACGCTGTCGTCTTGCACGACATAGCGGACCAGGACGTTCGTGTCCAGCGCAGGCACGGGAAGTGTCAACGCCAGGGGTTCATCTCTTCAACGCTCACCCGCTTGCCCTTCGGGGCTTTGAGCATGCCTGCCATGTCCAGGATGGACTTGGTCTTCGCCCTCACGATGATCGTGCCGTCGGGCATCACCGACCAGACAAGGCGAGCGCCCGGCTTGGCGTGTACGAAAGCCCGGATATCGGCCGGAACGGTGGTCTGACCCTTTGCAGTGATGGTGGACTCCGCCACGCGACCTCCTTACGTCAGCCCATACTGTAAGGCACTTGCTCGCTGCAGCACACCGAGTCGGAGGATTGCACCTCGGGTCGGTGACCGGCGGCCCTCGGCGCGCGCGGCGTCGATCAGCTGCTCGAGCAGGGCGTGATGACGATCGAGCATCGCGCCGTCGAAGCGAATGCGGAGATCGGCGGCGACGCGGCACGGCAAGTCCTGCATGGATCGGGCGTGCAAGTTTCGCGGCGCCCGATGCCGGTCGTCTTGAAGAATTGCGACGGAGCGACGAATCGCTTCAAGGGCTGACCAGCACTGCGGCAGGAAACCTGCGCGCGCCGTGCTCCCGACGGTGCGCGCGACGGCGCCCGCGATAATCGCGCGCGATGGGGAAGCCGAGGATCGATGACGCCTTGCACGACCGCGAGGTCGGCTCGCTCGACGCGACCAACGACACGACGCGCATCGACGATACGCGCATCCGCGCGGTGCGGCCGCTGATTGCGCCGGCGCTGCTGCAGGACGAGCTGCCGGTGCCCGACGCGGCGCAGTCGCTGATCGAGACCGCGCGCAACGCGATCGCCGACATCCTGCACGCGCGCGACGACCGGCTGCTCGTCGTCGTCGGGCCGTGCTCGATCCACGACCACGACCAGGCGCTCGAGTACGCGCGGCGCCTGAAGCGCGTCGCCGACGCGCACGCGCGCGAGCTGCTGACGGTGATGCGCATCTATTTCGAGAAGCCGCGCACCACCGTCGGCTGGAAGGGCTACATCAACGACCCGCGCCTGGACGGCAGCTTCCGCATCAACGAGGGCCTGCGCCGTGCGCGCGAGCTGCTGCTCGAGGTGTGCGCGCTCGGGCTCCCGGCGGCGACCGAGTTCCTCGACCTGCTGTCCCCGCAGTACATCGCCGACCTCGTCGCGTGGGGCGCGATCGGCGCGCGCACCACCGAGAGCCCGAGCCATCGGCAGCTCGCGTCGGGCCTGAGCTGCCCGATCGGCTTCAAGAACGGCACCGACGGCGGCGTGCAGGTCGCGGCCGACGCGCTCGTCGCCGCACGCACGCCGCACGCGTTCATGGGCATGACGAAGATGGGCCAGGCCGCGATCTTCGAGACGCGAGGCAACGACGACTGCCACGTGATCCTGCGCGGCGGCAGGACCAAGCCGAACCACGACGCGGCGAGCGTCGACGCGGCGTGCGCGGTGCTGCGCAAGGCGGGGCTGCGCGAGCAGGTGATGATCGACTGCTCGCACGCGAACTCGGGCAAGGACCACCGGCGCCAGGTCGAAATCGCGAACCAGGTCGCGGCGCGCATCGCGGGCGGCGAGCGGCGCGTCGTCGCGCTGATGCTCGAGAGCCATCTCGAGGCGGGCCGGCAGGACCTGGTGCCCGGCATGGCGTTGCAGCGCGGCGTCTCGATCACCGACGCGTGCATCGGGTGGGACGAAACGGCGCGCGTTCTCGAGCGGCTCGCGCGAGCGGTCGCGGCGCGGCGCTGAACCGGGTCGGAACCATCATCGGCGCGTGAGGGACTGCGGTCGCAACGAGGATTGCGAGGCCCGTCACGGGCGCCGATCGACCGATATCCGAGTCCGCACCACCGGGCAGCAGGTGTGTCGTCTCGATCGAGGAAGCATGCGCGGGATTGGCGAACACTGCGGCGAGCAGCGCGCCCGCCACGACGATCAGATAGACCAAGGCGGGTCGCGCGGCATGGAACAGCTGGAAGTAGCTCATGTCGTTCTCTCCTGGGATTGCCTGTCGCTTCCGATGGCTCCCAGTTGACCCGGCCGCGGTTGCCGCGCGGTTGCACGCGACCGGCGCGTCGATTGCGCTTGAAACGCGCCCGTGGCGAGCCGCACCCCTCGCAGCGCGTGCGACGTGATCGCGGCCGGCGGCGGCCGCCGATCAGTACGTCTCGAGGTGCAGCCGTCCCTCGCGCTTCAGCGCCGCGGCGACGCTGTCCCAGTTCATCCCCGCCTGCGTGACGACGTCGCGCAGCGCGATGACGACGCCTTCCTCCATCGCCTTCAGTCCGCACACGTAGACGTGGGCGTTGGCGTCGGCAAGCAACGGCGCGAGGTCGGCCGCGCGCTCGCGCATCAGGTCCTGCACGTAGCGCTTGGGCTGGCCCGAAGTGCGCGAGAACGCGAGGTTGATGTCGATGAAATCCTTCGGCAGGCTCTTCAAAGGCCCGAAGTACGGCAGCTCCTGCTGCGTGCGCGCGCCGAAGAACAGCAGCAGCTTGCCGCCTTCGAACTTGCCCGACGCGCGCAGGCGCCTGCGCCATTCGGTCATCGCGCGCATCGGCGCCGAACCGGTGCCGGTGCAGATCATCACGATGTGCGAGCGCGGGTGGTTGGGCATCAGGAACGAACTGCCGAACGGGCCGATCACCTGCACCTTGTCGCCGACCTTGAGGTCGCAGACGTAGTTCGACGCGACGCCGCGCACCGCGTTGCCCTGGTGGTCCTCGAGCACGCGCTTCACGGTCAGCGAGACGTTGTTGTAGCCGGGGCGCTCGCCGTTGCGCGGGCTCGCGACCGAATACTGCCGCGCCGGGTGCGGCTTGCCGCGCCGATCGAGCCCGGGCGGCACGATGCCGATCGACTGGCCTTCGAGCACCGGAAACGGCAGCGCGCCGAAGTCGAGCACGACGTGGTGCGTCTGGTTCTCGAAGCCGGCCTCGGTGCAGTTGAAGTTGCCGGTCACGGTGGCGGTGGTCGGGTGCTTCGGGCCGTAGAGGTTGCAGTACGCGTGCGCGGCCGACCACGGCGGAACGGTCGCGCCGTAGGAGGAGGCGACGAACGGCGCCGCACCCGCCTCGACGAGCGGCGCAGGCGGCGCAACCGACGGCGGCTGCGCTTCGACCTCGGCGTCGGCAGCGGCAGCGTCGCCGTCGGGCAGCGGCAGTTCGGGCGGCAGCACGTCCCACGCAAGCTGCTCCTCGATCGGATACGCCTTCGACTTCAGCACGCTGCGCCAGTTGTCGATCGATCCGGTCGGGCACGGCGCGATGCACGCCAGGCAGTGGTTGCAGACGTCGGCGCGCACGACGTAGTTGCGGTCGTCGTGCGTGATCGCGCCCACCGGGCAGGTCGCCTCGCAGGTGTTGCAGCGGATGCAGATCTCGGGGTCGATCAGGTGCTGCTTGATGACTGCGCCGGTATCCACGCGTTGCCTATCCGAAGCGCACGTACTCGAAATCGATCGGCTGCCGGTTGATGCCCATCGCGGGCGGCGCGATCCAGTGCGCGAACTTGCCCGGCACGGCGACGCGGCCCATCAGCGATGCGACGAACGCCCGGTCGGCGTCGCTGGGCAGCCAGCGGTCCAGGTTCGCGCTCCACTCGGCGCCGCCGACGACGCGCCCGTCGGGCGACGTCCTGATGCCGGCGAGCGCGCCGATGTTGCGATGGAACGCCTTGTGCGGCACTTCGAGGCGGAACGCGACGCCCGCCTTTTCGAGCACCTTGTTCCAGCGCCCGATGCCGGCCACCGAGTCCTTGATGAAGTCGTCGCGCAGCACTTCGTTCAGCGCGTTCAGCATCGGCACGTCTTTCTCCACCAGCGCGCCGTTCTGCACCTCGAGCACCTTGTACGTGCGGCCCTTCAGCAGGTGGTCGTCGTCGCGCTTGCCTTCTTCGTAGCGGCCTTTCAAACCCGAGCTGTAGAAGGTCGCGGCGTTGCTCGACTGGTCGGCGCCGAACAGATCGATCGTCACGCTGTAGTGGAAGTTCAGGTAGCGCTGGATCGTCGGCAGGTCGATCGCGCCGGCGGCGCGCACCTGCGCCACCTCATCGGTATCCAGCTCCTTCATCACCTGCGCGGTGCGCGCGACCACGCGCGAGACGCCCGATTCGCCGACGAACATGTGATGCGCCTCTTCGGTCAGCATGAACTTCGTCGTGCGCGCGAGCGGATCGAACCCGCTCTCGGTCAGCGCCGAGAGCTGGAACTTGCCGTCGCGGTCGGTGAAGTAGGTGAACATGAAGAACGCGAGCCAGTCGGGCGTCTTCTCGTTGAACGCGCCGAGGATGCGCGGGTTGTTCTCGTCGCCCGAACGGCGCTCGAGCAGCGCCTCGGCCTCCTCGCGCCCGTCGCGGCCGAAGTGCTTGTGCAGGAGATAGACCATCGCCCACAGATGCCGGCCCTCCTCGACGTTGATCTGGAACAGGTTGCGCAGGTCGTACAGCGACGGCGCGGTCGCGCCGAGGTGGCGCTGCTGCTCGACCGACGCGGGCTCGGTGTCGCCCTGCGTGACGATGATGCGGCGCAGGTTCGCGCGGTGTTCGCCCGGCACGTCGGTCCACGCCTTCTCGCCCTTGTGGTCGCCGAAGCCGATGCCGCGGTTCGGGTCGTTCGGCTGCAGGAAGATGCCCCACCGGTAGTCGCGCATCTTGACGAAGTCGAAGTGCGCCCAGCCCTGCGCATCGACGCTCGTCGCGGTGCGCAGGTAGACGTCGTAGCCGGTCGAGGCGTCGGGGCCGACATCGTCCCACCAGTCGATGAAGTTCGGCTGCCACTGTTCGAGCGCACGCTGCAACGTGCGGTCCTCGGCGAGGTTGACGTTGTTCGGGATCTTCTGGCTGTAGTCGATGCTGCCCATGATCAGACCCTTTTCCAGTCGAACTGCGCCTTGTCGCCCTTGCCGTAGACCTTCAACGCGCCCTTGTCGCCGACCGCGTTCGGGCGCTGGAAGATCCAGTTCTGCCACGCCGTGAGGCGGCCGAACACCCGTGTTTCCATCGTCTCCTTGCCGGGAAAGCGCAGGTTCGCCTCCAGCCCGGTCAGCGCGTCGGGCGACATGCTCGCGCGTTCTTCGAGCGCGATGCGCACCTCGTCGGCCCAGTCGAGGTCGTCGGGCGCCGCGGTGACGAGGCCGAGCCCGAGCGCTCGATCGGCGTCGAGCGGCGTGCCGATCGCCGCGCGCGCGGCGTCGAGCGGAGCGGTTTCGTCGCTGAAGCGGCGCGCCAGGCGCGATTGCCCGTTCACCATCGGGTAGAGCCCGAAGTTCACGTCCGAGAGCACCAGCTTCGGAGCGCGCGCCGCGTCGTCCGGCAACGCGAGCATGTAGCTGCGGTCGCAGGCGAACGCGAGCTCGGCCAGCGTGCCCGCGAAGCACGACGCCGGCTCGATCAGCGCGAACAACGTGCGCGACGACACGTCGAGCCGCGCCAAGGTGCGGCGCAAGGCGCCGATCGTCTCGCGCACGAACCAGTGCTCGCGCTGCGCGACGAGCTGCGCGTCGCACGCGAGCACCTGCATCGCATCGCCCTCGGTCTTGAGCAGCCAGGTGCCGATCTCGAGCTCGTTGGTGCGCATCCAGAGGATCGCGTCGTCGAGCTGGCGCGCCAGCGCCAGCGGCCACCACGCGCAGCCGGCCGCCTCGATGCCGGCCGCGTCGGCCGGCCCGGCCGATTGCGGCGCGCGCAAGGTGAACGTCGCGGTGCGCCGCGCGCGATCGATCGCGACCGACACG
>Ga0187893_10009628_pt1 | contig 14777 bp, 8 predicted proteins | sample MA1701074metaG_FD_139574 | JGI IMG/M metagenome (GOLD analysis project Ga0187893, IMG submission 139574) | White microbial mat communities from a basaltic lava cave in the Kipuka Kanohina Cave System on the Island of Hawaii, USA - MA170107-4 metaG ...
ATCATCCGTCGTCGGGAAACGCGCCACGGTCAGTCCCGAACGCAGATCAACCGTCGTCTTCACTTGCCCGTCGAATTCGCTGTAAATGCGGATGACCGGGTCGAGCGGATGCGGATCGTCGTCAACGCTCGACTCGTTCGTCGTCAGCCGTTCGATCCAGCGTTTGTGCGACTTGATCTGTTCGATGATGGCGGCGCGTGGCCTGGTTTCGGCTTCGAGCGGAAAGACCATGACCTGGATGGGCGCCATCGTTTCGTATTCGTCGAAGTAAAGGTGCGTCCCCTGTTCCGCTCGGGCCAGTTGCGCCGCGTGTCTTCCGCTGACCAACAACCAGTCGTTGGCGCGCGCCAGGAGTTTATAATCGGAGGTCAGCGATTGCGTTTCCAGTCCGAATTGAGATCCGAACAAATCGCGGTAAGCGGTCTTCAGCCGGTTTCGATAACCCGCATAACCTGCGACGTGCGAATGAAGCCGGATCAACGCCCGATGCCCGGACTCTTCCTGGTCATCCTGCGCCAGCATCGCCAACAGCGCCGTCTCGCGCACCGCGTTGGCCAGTTGCTCTTTGAGCGCCTGATCTTCGTGTTTGGTCTGCGTCGTCAGTTCCCGCAAATAAGCGTGAATGTCTTCGGCGGCGAAGAGCTGTTTTAAAACCTGTCTGTGCGCATAGCTGCCAGGCGCCTGCGTCCTGTGTTCGCCGGTTCGCGGGACGCGAGGTTTGCCGGAAGTCAGGCGCGACGATCCGCGCGCCGCCGCCTCGAATTGTCTGACCAGCCAGTCGCGGTGGCCGCGCAAACGCCTGATCCGCTCGTTCAAAGTGAAGTAACGGTAATGCCGAGGCTCGATGGCGTCGAGCGAGATTGCGCCTTCGGGCCGCATCACCGCAATCTCTTCTTCCAGCCGCAGGATGAACTCCTCGATGCGTTCGAGCGTTGATTCAGGATCGTCGAGCAGACCGGCGATTGACCGATTCTCCTGCGGTTCGGCTTCGATCAGTTCCTGGACTTTGATCTGCAACCGTTCGCGTCCGGGCAGGATGTCAATCATCGCCGGCGCCGATGTGGGCAGAGCCGAAAGATGAATGGCGAGCGGTTGCGTCAACTGTTTTTCAATCGCCCGTTTCAACGCGCGCGCGCCGAGTTTGGGATGGAACCCCGCGTCAATCACGCGCTCCATCGCGCGATTGTCAATCCGGATGACAGTCTTTCGCCGCGCCAAGCCTTCGCGCGTGAAGACCTGGTGGATCAGGTTGTGGGCGATGCGCGCGATCTCGCGCCGGTTCAATCGCTCGAACGGGACGACGCGATCCAGCCGGTTGAAGAATTCCGGGCTGAAGAATTTTTCGGCGGCTTGAATGTAGACGCCGGCTTCGCCTGCGCGCAACGATTGAAAGCCCAGATCGCTCGACGCCTCTTTCACGCCCAGGTTCGAGGTCAGGATCAGAATCGCGTTCGTGAAATCCGCCGTGCGCCCCAACGCGTCGGTCAACCGCCCGTCGCCCATCACCTGCAACAGCAGGTTGAAAACGTCGCGATGCGCCTTCTCGATTTCGTCGAGCAGGATGATCGAAAACGGCTGGCGGCGCACGGCGCTGGTCAACAATCCTTCGGGTTGATCGAACGTGCCGGCCAATCGCGCGACGGCGTCTGGCGAAACGAATTCGTTCATATCGAACCTGACCAGCCGCTCCTCGCTTCCGAACAAAAGCTGAGCCAGAGCCTTTGCGCATTGCGTTTTGCCCACGCCGGTCGGGCCTAGAAACAGGAACGACGCCAGCGGCCGGTCGGGATCGTTCAACCTCGCTTCGGCCACCGAGACGCAATCGGCGCAGGCTTCCGTCGCGGCCTTCTGCCCGATGACCGAACGCCCCAGGATTTCGATCACGCTGTCGCGGCTCAGCTTCTGCGAATCGAACAGCATCCACCACGCCAACCCGCTCTTCGCCTGGAACTCGCCGATCACTTCGTGGCGACCGATGGTCGAGCCGCGATGTTTGATCGCCAATTGGCGCAGGAACGCCGCCGCCTTGCCCGGAAACGCTGCGTCGCGCACGTAGCGGCGTTGCAGGTCAATCGCGGCGGGCAGCGCGTCCAACTCGAAAATGCAGCGATGCTGCGATTCCAACCGCTGCCCAAGTCCCAGCAGCATCTCGACCGTTTCATCCTCGCTCGGCTCCGCAACCGACAGCAGGTGGAAGAGGTCGGCCAAACCGCGATCCTGTTCGCGCAGCACGCGCCAGGCTTCGGGCGTGATCTCGCCCAACACGCGCACGTCGCGCCGTTCGATGTACGGCTTCATCACCTGCGCGACGTTCAAACTGGCGTCGCGGCTCAGTCCGGCTTTGAACAATCCGATCAGGTCGTCGAAGTAGAGGATGTGATCGCGTTCCTTCGCTTCTTTCAAAATCGCGATCAAGCGGTTCTCCCATTGCCCGACGTAAGACATTCCCGAAATCAGCCGCTGCGGCGCGATCAGCCAGACGTTGTTCTTGTTCCTGTATTGCGACTTGCGATGGGCGACCGTGCGATAAACGTATTCTTCGACCAGCGCCGATTTGCCGACCAAGCGCGGGCCGACCAGCAGGACTGGCCGCCGGTCATCGGCCTTGAGCAACCGTGTCAACTCGGCGACTTCGCGTTCGCGCGCCATCACGCGATTCAACCCGTCGGGATAGAGCCAATCCAGACATCGTCCGACTTCGTGCAGTTCATACTCGCCATCCAGCACTTCAGCGCCGCCCAGGTGAGCGCGCAACTCCTCCTTGGGGGTTCGGGCAATCAGCGACGGATTGACTTCGATCTCGACCGTGCTGGCCCAGGCTCGGCCTTTGATCGAAACGTCCTCAGGTTTGGGGATGAACTGGTTGTCGCGTTTGCCTTTGCCTCGGAAGTAGCCGGTCAGGACTTCGGCGGCGCGCGATTGCAGGGTTTCGCCGCGCTCGACCTCGAACCACAGTTGCGGCAGGTTCGGCGAAAACGCCAGTTTTCGGTCGAGGCTGTTGAACGTGATGAAGAGCAATCGGCAATCGGCCTTGCGCGTCTTCAGATCGAGTTTGAACGCGAGCATCTGGTCGTCAAGGTCGGGCGCGAACGAATGCCAGGCCAGATCGCCCTGCCACATCTTCTTGCCCTTCTCGTCGAGTTCGCGCCGCAGGGCTTTGACGAACTTCCCGATGGCGCGCTGCAAATCTTCGTCGCGGCAGATCGGTTCGTCGAAAAAGAGCGGGCGCACGGAGTAAGACGGCGACGGTTGCTCCGGCTCCTGGTGTTGTTCGATGTAAATCGGAACGGTGAGTTTCATCTTCGAGTCGTTGTCCAAACCATGCCCATCCGTGTAAGATGCGCTCATAAGGAGGTTTCTATGCCAGCACGGAAAACCGTCCGGAAGAAAAACGCGCAGAACAACCATTCGTCTCTGGATGCTGCGATGGCCGCGCTTTCTGAAAGTATCGCCATTCTTGTCCAAACTCAGGCCTTGTTCAATCAACAGGTCGCCCAGATCCGCGCCGAGACCATAGATCTACAACGGGAAAATGCGGAGCGTTTCGCGCGGATAGAGCAGTTGCTGCTCAAGCATGAATTCATGCTCCAGGAACTGCCGGAAGCCATCCGGCAAAAGATCGGTTTTCAGAAATAGTCAGTGATCAATCCTCAATCAGTTTCTTCAACTTAACCATCAAACACTCTTCGACCAATTCCTCCAGCAAAGCGACAGTCACTGGCCCCGACAACTGCGGCTTCCGATCCAGCAGCGAGTCGTCAACCAGCGACTGGTCGAGGTTGTAATGCCGCCGCTTCGGTTGATGCCCGATCGCGTCGTGGCGCGTGATCTCTTTCGGCGGCTGGTAACTTTCGATTGCGACTTCGCTGGTTTCGATCAGGCAGCGCGCGGTCTTCTTCTCCCGCGTGAAAGAGTGCAGGCCGCTCTCCGATTCGAGTTTCACAAAAGCCATTGGGAAGTTGATGTCGAAGCCGATGCCGATGGCGCTTTCGCGCGGCGCGGCCAGATACTGGTCGGGTTTTTCGATCTGCGTTCGTTCGACCGGCGACTCTTCCTCTTTCGCGCCTTTCTTCTTTCTGGTTTGAACCGCTGACTTCGCGGTGAACTGCCAGACCCCGGTCTTCACTCCGCGCCGCGCTTGTTTCACCGCCAGCAGGTAATAAGCCCTGGCCAGATCGAACAACTGCTGGCGGTCTTCGCCGAAGATGGCCAGCGTGATCGTGTCGGGCTTTTTAAGCTTCGAGGCGTAGACTTGAAGCAACACGTTTCTCCATTCGATTGACGCGACGCGCAGGCGCGAGCGGATGTCGTCGGGTTCGGCTGCGGCTTTGCCATAAAGCGTCATCGCCGTTTCGTGTTCGAGTTGGGTGATTCGCTCAGTGAATTCTTTGATTGCATCGGCGGCCAGTTGAAGCTTCGGCAATTCAGCGACGCGCGCCAGCTCTTCGGGGTTTTTCCACTTGCTGCGCTTCAGTTGTTTTTCGATCCGCTCCAGCCGGTAGATTTCGTTCTGCAAATTGCGCGCGGCGGCGCTGCGCCCCAGCGCCTGCGCTTCGCGTCGCAGCGACGCGGCCTGCCGCGCCAGCTCCGCGATTGGCAGGTCGGTGAAATAGACATTCGATTGTCTTTCAGTTTCGCCAGCGCCGGTCAGTTGAAGATTGATCTTCAGCTTCTCGTTTTCGATCCAGAGGTTGACCTGGACTGGTTTGTCGTCGGTTCGCTGGTTCAACGCTTCGGACATCGGCGCCAGCAGTTCGCGTTCGATCACACGTTTGAGCGGACGCGCGCCGTAGCGCGGGTTGTAGCCGCGATGCGCGAAATGCTTCGCGACGCCGTCCCAGACCTTCATCGTCACTCCGCGGTAACGAACGCCGTCGCGCGATCTGACGCGTTCGATCTCACGCTCGGCGATTTCGAGGACGGTCGTTTCATCCAACGGCGCGAACGGGACGATGCGGTCAATGCGGTTGAAGAGTTCTGGTCGCAGCGCCGTGCGAACGGCGTTGGTGAAATGTCTGGCGGCGGCTTGCCGAGTGGCCGCTGCCTGACCGAAGCCGACCAGCCCGCGTTGAAAGCTTTCGGCGCCGAGGTTCGAGGTCATGATCACGACGGCGTTTGAAAAATCCGCCACCCGCCCCATCGAATCGGTCAATCGGCCTTCGCCCAGAACTTGCAGCAAAAGATCGAAGAACGAGTGGTGGGCCTTCTCGAATTCGTCGAGCAGCACGACGGCGAAAGGCTGTTCGCGCACCTTCGAGGTCAGCAATCCTTCGGCCTGGCCGTAGACGCCGCCGATCAGACGGTTGACCGCCAACGGATCGGAGAATTCGCTCATATCGAACCGCGTCATCCGATTACGATCCTGAAAGAGAAATTCGGCGAGCGATTTCGCCATCTCGGTCTTGCCCACGCCCGTCGGGCCGATGAAGAGCAGCGAAGCGATCGGTTTGCGCGGACGAGTCAATCCGGCTTTGACCATCGCCAGCAAATCAACGATCAGGTCAACCGCGTCCGGCTGGCCGATCACGCGCGAAGCGAACCACGCGCGCGTGGCGTCCAGATCGAGTCGCTCGCGTTCGTCCAACAGCACGCGGGGCAACCCCGTCTCGCGCGAAAACGCGGCGGTCACGTCCTCGGCATTCATCACCTTTCCATCGAGCCGATCCTGCAAGAGGTTTTTCAGGAAGCGCACCGGGCGGCCCGGATAGGCGGAATAAGTGGCGTAGCGGCGATGCAATTGATCAATGCGTTCGATGGCTTCGAGTTCGACGCAGTTCTCCGCTTGCGCCAGCGCGAAATTGAGCAGCACGTTGCGACCGCGTTCGACTGTTGGCTCTTCGATCTTGAGTTGATGAAACGCGTCGAGCACGCGCGGGTTTGTCCGTTCGATCAGCGTCAACTGTTCGGGCGTGCATTCGGCGATCGAGAGTACGTCGCCGCGCGCGATGTACGGGCGCAGGAAGTTGGCGATCCCCTGGCTGTTCGAAACGCTCTTGCCGACTTCCATCAGCTCGATCAGGTTGCCGAGATAGATGATCGCGCGATCCTCGGCGGCTTCGCGCCACAACCGCTGGCAACGCTCCTGCCATTGGCCGAAACCGGACATGCCCGCCACGATCCGCGAGCCGTTGGTCGCCCAGAACGGCGTGTGGGCAAGCTGGAAATCGTGACGGCGGCGGACCAGTTCGTAAACGGCGGCGGTTTTGCCCACGCCCGAACGACCGACGAGCAACGCGCTGCGCTGCGAACGTCCGGTCAAGGTTTCGGCCAGTTGCGCGACGGTCTCATCGAGTTCGTAGGCGACCGGAAGTTCCTCTTTGGTCAGATCGGTGGCGGCTTCAGCGAGCGCGGATTGTTTGTCTTCTTCCCGCTTGGCGTCTTTCGCCGCAATCTGTTTCGGCGTGAGCAGGGAGATTTCGACCGAGTTGTTGACGATCTTCACTTCGCGCCCGCGTTGCACCCAGAAGAGCGAGCCGAAAGATTCGAGCGCGTCGCGCCGGGCGAGCGTCGCCAGAATGTGTTGACGAACCAGTTGACCGAGAGCTTCTCTGGTCGCCGGTTTCGTAGCGGCCACCGTGACGCCGAGCGCGGGCAGGTAAGCCAATTGCGCGACCTCGCCGTGATTCCAGCGGACGATCTGAAACTTCAGCGTCAATGGCGTGCGCCACAGGTTCTGGCCGCGCGGCGCTTCGAGCGTGATCGATACCTCGTCGAGTTCGGGCACGCCCGCCGGATGGCGATGATGCAACGTGATGACGGGCGCATCTTCGGCGATCTTCTTGATGTTGGCTTTGAGACTTTCGACGGCTCTCTCTTCGTCGAAATCGAAGCGCAGCATTTCCGGGAAGAAGGGCGATCTGGCGCAACAGCCAGTGTTTTCGAGCGTTTCGATGATGGCGATGATTGGCAGATCGTGTTTCGGCATTGGTCGGGATGTTCTTCAATTGATTCGACTGAGCAAACAGCAGGGACAAAGCTTTTTTTACCGGAGCCATTCTCCATTCTCAACTCTCCATTCTCAACTTTATTGCAGGGGGGAAGCCTACCCCTCTGCAATAAAAGTTGAGAATGGAGAGTTGAGAATGGAGAATGTTAGGCAAAACATCTTCAACCGCTTCGCCGAGTCTTGCCGCATCAGCCGGGCAAAGTATAAAGTGCCTCCGGCAAATTACTCCAATCAGCATCATCTTTAAATGAGCGCAGTCGAGGATCGGCGCGGAAACGCTGACCTGCGGCTGCCTTTCGGAGGAAAGCACTGGCAATGGAAATTCAAGGCAGAACATTTCTGATTTCCGGCGGCGCATCCGGGCTGGGCGGCGCAACGTCGCGGCTGCTGGCTGCGAGCGGCGCGAACGTCGTCATCGCCGACATCAATAAAGAGAAAGGCTCGGCGCTGACCAATGAACTTGGCGCGAACGCGCGCTTCGTCGAAATGAACGTCACCGACGAAGAGAGTGTGAAGAACGCGGTCGCGACAGCGGTCTCGGCTTTCGGCGCTTTGAATGGGGCCGTCAACTGCGCGGGCATCGGCGTGGGTGAGAAGACCGTCGGCAAAGACGGGCCGCATTCGCTCGCTTCGTTCAAACGAGTGATCGAGGTCAACCTGATCGGCACGTTCAACGTCATTCGTCTGGCTGCCGCGCAGATGGCCGCGCAGCAGCCGAACGCCGGAGGCGAACGCGGAGTGATCATCAACACGGCCTCGATCGCCGCCTTCGACGGACAGATCGGTCAGGCCGCGTATTCGGCGTCGAAGGGCGGGATCGTCGGAATGACGTTGCCGATTGCGCGCGACCTGGCGCGTTCGGGAATCCGCGTTGTGACGATTGCGCCGGGAATCTTCGACACGCCGCTGCTCGGCGCGTTGCCCGAAGAGGTGCGACTGGCGCTGGGCGCGCAGGTTCCGTTCCCACAACGTCTGGGTCAACCGGCTGAGTACGCCGCGTTGGCCAAACACATCATTGAAAACGAAATGCTCAACGGCGAAGTGATTCGCATTGACGGCGCGCTGCGGATGGCGCCGAAATAAAACCGCGTACCGCAGACTGTCCAGTCTGCGGGAGGCTTACTTTTTCCCTGATGTGGGAGGCAGTAAGCCCTCCTGACCACGGGGCGATTTGCTTCGGATTTTCGTGATGAAGCAAGCCCCCGCAGACTGGACAGTCTGCGGTACAGCACTTTACCAGGGAGACCTTGCACAATGAACAAACTCATCAAACTTGTCGCTCTTGTTTCGATCCTCTCGTTTGTTTCGATCATCGCGGCGGCGCAAAACGCGCCCGCGCCGCCAACCATCGCGCCCAGCCCTTCGCTGGTCAAAGACTCGCGCTGTTTTGAAATCCGCACCTACATCGCCGCGCCCGGCAAACTCGAAGAGCTGCACGCCCGCTTCCGCGATCACACGATGAAGCTCTTCAAGAAGCACGGGATGGAAGTCGTCGGTTTCTGGGGGCCGACCGACAAGGAGAAAGGCTCCGAGAACACGCTGGTCTACGTGATGGCTTTCCCCTCTCGCGAAGCGCGCGACAAAGCCTGGCGCGCTTTTGCCGCCGATCCGGAATGGCAAAAGGCTCGCGCCGAGAGCGAGAAGAACGGCCGGCTGACCGAGAAGGTCGAGTCGGTGATCTTGATGGCGACCGATTACTCGCCGGTCAGGTAAATCTCCAATCTCAGATCTCAGATTCACAATGACAGGAGCCGAGAGTTTAATTCGCACACTGATTGACGCCGGTCTCAACGTCTGCTTCGCCAATCCCGGCACCACCGAAATGCCGATGGTGCGCGCGATTGATGAAACGACGGGGATGCGCGCCGTGCTCTGTCTGTTCGAGGGCGTTTGCACGGGCGCGGCTGACGGCTACGCGCGGATGGCGGACAAAGCGGGATTGACGTTGCTCCATCTGGGGCCGGGTTTCGCCAACGGCATCGCTTATTTGCACGATGCGCGGCGCGCCCGCTCTCCCATCGTCAATCTGATCGGCGATCACGCGACGTGGCATCTGGCAGCCGACGCTCCGCTCACCAGCGACGTCGAATCGTTGGCCCGAGCCGTCTCTTCGTGGGTTCGCCGGAGTAAATCCGCCGAGGAGATTGCGGGCGACGCAGCCGAGGCGATTGTCGCAGCTTCGCGGAAACCGGGACAGATCGCGACGTTGATCATTCCGCACGATTGCCAGATGGAGCCGGCGAGCGGAGCGGTCGCGGTTCGAGCGATTCCGGCGCCGCCGAAAGCCGGCGAAGACGCCGTCAAACAGGCTGTCGAAGCGTTGCGGCGCGATGAGCCGAAAGTTTTATTCCTCGGAGGACACGCCCTGCGCGAGCGTGGGTTGAGAGCCGCCGCCCGCATTGCCGCGACGACCGGATGCAAGCTGATGTGCGAAACGTTTCCGGCCCGCTGGGAACGCGGCGCGGGGACGCCGATCATCGAACGTCTGCCGTATTTTCCCGAAGCGGCCATCGCCGCCATCTCGCCTTACAAATCAGTCGTGCTGGCCGGAGCGAGGCCGCCCGTCTCGTTCTTCGGCTATCCGGGCGTGCCCAGTTATTTCATCTCGCCAGAGCAGCGACAGACGACGTTGGCGACGCCAGATGAAGATGTTGTGGATGCGATCGAAGCGTTGGCCGATGCGCTTGGCGCGCCGGCGAATCTTGATCAAAACTCTTCTGTTCAAATTCCTCACCGCCCGGCGGGCAAGATCACGCCTGAGACTTTGTCCGCAGCCGTCGCCGCGCTGTTGCCCGAAAACGCGATTGTGATGGACGAGAGCAACACGAGCATGGGACCGTTCCTGGCGCTGTCGCAATCGGCGCCGAGGCATTCGTTGTTGACGCAGCCGGGCGGCGCCATCGGACTTGGGCCGCCGTGCGCAACCGGCGCGGCCATTGCTTGTCCTGATCGTGTAGTGGTCAACCTGCAAGCCGACGGCAGCGCGATGTACACTTTGCAGGCGTTGTGGACGCAGGCGCGCGAACAACTCAACGTCAAAACCATCATCTGCAACAACCGCAGCTACCGCATCCTGGGCATCGAACTGATGCGGGCGGGCGTGAAGGAATTCGGCGAACAGGCGCGGAGCTTGATTGGATTGACTCAGCCGGCGATTGATTGGGTGAGTTTGGCGAAGGGGATGGGCGTGCCCGGCGTGGGAGTTGAGACTGCGGAAGATTTGGCGCGCGAATTTGAGCGGGCGCTGGCTGAAGCTGGGCCGCAATTGATTGAAGCCGTAATTTGAAACTGAAAGGAATCATCCGATGAACTTTGAATTTTCAGATAAGGTCAAATATTTGCAGAAAAAACTCTCGGCCTTCATGGACGAGCACATTTACCCGAACGAGGGAATGTTTTACGAACAACTCAACACCGGCGACCGCTGGAAGGCCATCCCGCTGATTGAGGAGTTGAAGCCGAAGGCCAGGGCTGAAGGCTTGTGGAACCTGTTCCTGCCCGAAAGCGAGTACGGCGGCGGATTGAACAACCTGGAATACGCGCCGCTGTGCGAGATTATGGGCCGCGTGCCGTGGTCGGCTGAGGTCTTCAACTGCTCCGCGCCCGACACCGGCAATATGGAGGTGCTGGTTCGTTACGGAACCGAGGAGCAGCGGAAGCAGTGGCTGACGCCGCTGCTCAACGGCGAGATCCGTTCGTGCTTTGCGATGACCGAGCCGGAGGTCGCTTCGTCCGACGCGACCAACATCCAATCTTCCATCGCGCGCGACGGCGATGAGTACGTGATCAACGGGCGCAAGTGGTGGACTTCGGGAGCGGGCGATCCGCGGTGCAAGATCGCGATCTTCATGGGCAAGACCGATCCGTCGGCGCCGGCGCACAAACAGCAGTCAATGATCCTGGTTCCGATGGACACGAAGGGCATTACGATCAAGCGGATGCTCAACGTCTTCGGCTACGACGACGCGCCGCACGGTCACGCCGAGGTCGCGTTTGAAAACGTCCGCGTGCCGGCGTCGAACATCCTGCTGGGCGAAGGGCGCGGTTTCGAGATCGCGCAGGGCCGATTGGGGCCAGGGCGAATCCACCATTGCATGCGGACAATCGGGATGGCCGAGCGTTCGCTGGAAGCGATGTGCCGCCGCGTCAAACAGCGCGTGGCGTTCGGCAAGACGTTGGCCGAGATGGGGACGATCCGCGCCGACATCGCCGAGTCGCGAATCGAGATCGAGCAGTCGCGCCTGCTCACGCTCAAAGCGGCTTACCTGATGGATACGATCGGCAACAAGGCCGCGCGCGCCGAAATCGCGATGATCAAAGTCGTCGCGCCGAACATGGCCTTGCGCGTGATTGACCGCGCGTTGCAGGCGCACGGCGGCGGCGGCGTCAGCCAGGATTTCCATCTGGCCAACGCCTGGGCGCACCAACGCACGCTGCGATTGGCCGACGGGCCTGATGAAGTTCACCGCGAAGCGATTGCGAAGCTTGAGCTGAGGAAATACGAGTAGCCTTTGCCAGGCGCCGGAGAGCGTGTGAAGAACATAAACACGCGTAAACTCACCGCTCCATGTCGCCGAGGTGAAATGCTGGCGGCCACGATTGACGCCTTTCGTGGTTTGTGAGGAAACCGAAGAGAAAGTCAGTGAAAGATGATCATTCGTCCCGAAAATCCGGAAGACATCGCTGCCATCCGTATCGTCAATGAACGAGCGTTCGGTCGTCCGGCTGAAGCCAATCTGGTTGACGCGCTACGTCGAAACGGCAAGGCGACGCTTTCGCTCGTCGCTGAAGGCGACAGTCAGGTCGTCGGCCACATTCTCTTCAGCCCCGTGACGATTGAATCGGGCGATGAACAATTCGCCGGCGTCGGGCTGGCGCCAATGGCCGTTTTGCCGGAGACGCAGAATCGCGGCGTTGGCTCTTCGCTTGTCAAATACGGCCTGGATCGTTGCCGCGAAGCCAGGCATCAGTTCGTGGTCGTGCTGGGCCATCCCGATTATTACCCGCGCTTCGGCTTCGTCCCGGCCAGTCGCTTTGGAATCAGGAGCGAATACGATGTGGCGGATGAAAATTTCATGGCGATGGAATTACAGATGGGGGCTTTGCAAGCTCAAGCTGGGATAGTGAGATACCAACCGGAATTCAACGAGGTCTGATACTAAAAAACGCCAGATTTCAAATGGAGGTTATGATGAAAGCTAAGATCACTCTGCTTATCTCATTCGCGCTGCTGTTGACCGCGAACGCTTGGGCGCAAGCCACCGCCACGATTGTCGGCACAGTCGCCGACGCCAGCGGCAAAGTCATCGCGAACGCCAGCGTCACCGTCACGCAAAAAGAGACCGGGTTGACGCGCCAGGTGACGACCAACGACCGCGGCTTCTACGTCGCGCCTTCGCTGCCCGTCGGCGCGTACACCGTAACCATTGAAGTGAAGGGCTTCAAGCGCAAAAGCGTCACCGGCATCGCGCTGCAAATCAACGAAGAGCCGCGCATTGACGTCGCGCTCGAAGTCGGCGAAGTCAGCGAGACCGTCACCATCACGAGCGTTGCGCCGCTGCTGCAGACCGAGAGCGGATCAGTCGGGCAGGTGATTGACAACCGCTACACGACGCAGATTCCGCTCAATGGGCGCGACTTCTCGCAGTTGATTTTGTTGACTCCCGGCGCAGTCACTCGCCCTGGCGGGTTCGAGCTGACGACCGGAGCGGCGACTGGGAGCCTGGGGTCGGGCGTGGCCATCGGCGGTCGCGACGCCCACAACAACTTCACGATTGACGGCGCGTCGAACAACGCCCGCCAGTTCGGCAACGTCGCGCTGCGGCCTTCGATTGACGTGATCCAGGAATTCAAAGTCCAGACCAATTCCTACGCGGCGGAATTCGGCCAGGCCGCCTTCGGCCAGATCACGCTCGTCACTAAATCCGGCACGAACCAGTTCCGCGGCTCGGTCTTTGAATTCCTGCGCAACGACAAGCTCGACGCGCGCAACTTCTTCCTGCCCAAACGGGCCCAGCTCAATCGCAACCAGTTCGGCGGAACCATCGGTGGGCCGATCATCAAGAACCGCACGTTCTTCCTCTTTAACTTCGAGGGGCTGCGCGAGCGACGCGGTGTGGAGGCGCTGGCCAGCGTGCCGCCCGAAGCTTGGCGCGCAGGCGATTTTTCGGGCGTGGCCGGATTGGTTTTGAGAGACCCGCAGACGGGCCAGCAATTCCCCAACAACCGCATCCCTGACAACCGCATCGTCCCGACGGCCAAAGCCGCGCTGGCTTTGTGGGTCAAGCCGAACTTCGGCGCGCCGACCCTGGTCTCCAACAACCTGCTCGTGACGCACCCGAATGAGGTTGACGACGATCAGTACACGGCGAAAGTTGATCATCAATTTTCGGAGAAAGACCGACTCAACGTGCGCTACACACGCTCGGAGCGGAGAGAGTTCGTCGCCGCCACCGGCGCGTTCACCGTCACGCCGCTGCTGCCCGGTTTCGAGAACATCAACCCGCCGACGAACGAAGTCGCGGCGATCAACCACACCCACGTCTTCTCGCCGCGATTGCTGGGCGAATTCCGCTTCTCGTTCACGCGCTCGCTTTTCGTCGCCGAGAGCGTCAACACCGGCAAGGACGGCTTCTACAAACAGTTCGGCATCAACAACGCCATCCCGGGGTTGCGCTTCGAGGGCGCGCCGACGTTCAGCTTTCAAACCATCGCGCTGACGACTTATGGCGACGGCGACTTCATCCCGCAGAAGGACGTGTCGAACGAATTCAACTACGCTGGCAACGTCACGTGGACGCGCGGCGACCATTCGTTCAAGCAGGGCTTCAGCCTGACGCGCTACCAGCAGAACACGCCCGGACCGATCACTGGCTTCCGTCGCGGCCAGTTCGTCTTTCGCGGCGATTTCACCCGGCATGCGTTCGGCGACTTCTTGCTGGGACTGCCTCTCTCGGCGCAACGTGTCGTCGGCAAAGGCGTGGAGACCGGGCGGTCGTGGTGGCACGCTTATTATTTCAACGACGACTGGAAGGTCTCGACGAAGCTGTCGCTGACCTTGGGGTTGCGCTACGAGTATGTCAGCCCGCTGGCCGACAACCTCGACCGCCGCTCGACGTTTTACCCGCTGACCAACTCGTACAACACCGGGTTGCAGGGGCAGATCATCGTCGCCAACAGCAGCGAGGCGAAGAGCATTCTCGGCTTGGATGGCATTTCGGCGCGCGGGCTGTACAACGCCGACCGCAACAACGTCGCGCCGCGTTTCGGTTTCGCCTACAGCGCCAGCGACAAGACGGTCGTGCGCGGCGGTTACGGTATCTTCTTCACCAACTCGCAGAACTTCCTCAACAACTTCGTGATCAACCGCCGCCAGCCGCCGTTCGCCGAAACGCAGCAGATCACGTCGTCAACCACCACGCCGCAGATCAACGTCGCCGACCCGTTCACCAACGCCACCGCGCCATCGGTCATCGGCACGCAGAACATCGACTCGAAGTTCCGCGAGGGTTACGTGCAGCAGTGGAACCTCTCGATCCAGCGCGAACTGCCAGGCGGCGTCGCCCTCGATGTCGGCTACGTCGGCAACAAAGGCACGAAGCTGACCGAGCTGATCTTCTTCAACATCCCGACGCCCGGCCCGACGGCGACGGTTCAAGCGCGGCGGCCCTTCCCGCGTTGGGGCACGGCGCTGAGCTTGAACTCGTTCGTCACGTCGAACTATCACGCGCTGCTGACGAAAGTACAGAAGAGATTTTCGTCGGGCCTCCAGTTCCTGGCTTCGTACACGTGGTCGAAATCAATGGACATTTCGAGCGAGCGCGGCAATGGC
>Ga0187893_10009629_pt1 | contig 14776 bp, 12 predicted proteins | sample MA1701074metaG_FD_139574 | JGI IMG/M metagenome (GOLD analysis project Ga0187893, IMG submission 139574) | White microbial mat communities from a basaltic lava cave in the Kipuka Kanohina Cave System on the Island of Hawaii, USA - MA170107-4 metaG ...
ATCGGCCTCAACGGGTTCCGCCTCGACGCCGTCCCGTACCTGTTCGAGCGGGACGGCACCAACGGCGAGAACCTGCCCGAGACCCACGAGTTCCTGCAGCGCCTGCGCAAGGAGGTCGACGCCACCCACCCCGGCCGAGTGCTGCTGGCGGAGGCCAACCAGTGGCCGGCCGACGTGGTCGACTACTTCGGGGACGGCGACGAGTGCCACATGGCGTTCCACTTCCCCCTCATGCCCCGCATGTTCATGGCGGTCCGGCGGGAGCAGCGGTACCCCATCACCGAGATCCTGGCCCAGACACCCGCCATCCCCGATGGCTGCCAGTGGGGCATCTTCCTGCGCAACCACGACGAGCTGACGCTCGAGATGGTGACGGACGAGGAGCGGGACTACATGTACGAGGAGTACGCCAAGGACCCGCGCATGAAGCGGAACATCGGCATCGGCCGCCGCCTCATGTCCCTCGTCGACAACGACCGCTCCCTCGCCGAGTTGCTGCACGGGCTCCTGCTGAGCCTGCCCGGCAGCCCCATCCTCTACTACGGCGACGAGTTGGGCATGGGCGACAACATCTACCTGGGCGACCGCGACGGTGTGCGCACGCCCATGCAGTGGACGCCCGACCGCAACGCGGGCTTCAGCAGGGCCGACTTCGCCCAGCTGTACCTGCCGCCGCTCATGGACCCGGTGTACGGCTACCAGGCGGTGAACGTGGAAGCCCAGGTGCGCAACCCCAGCTCGTTCCTCCAGTGGCTCCAGCGGGCGTTGCAGGTGCGGAAGCGTCACAACGAGACCTTCGGGGTAGGAGCGTTCGAGATCCTCCAGGCGGAGAACCCCTCCGTCTTCGCTTTCATCCGCCAGCACGGCGACGAGACACTCCTCTGTGTGAACAACCTGAGCCGCTTCGCCCAACCGGTCGAGCTGCACCTGCAGCGGTTCGCAGGTCGGACGCCGGTGGAGCTGGTGGGGCGGGTGCCGTTCCCCCGGGTGGGGGAGCTGCCGTACCTGCTCACGCTGGGTGGGCACAGCTTCTACTGGTTCCAACTGGTGGAGGGGTCATGAACGAGATCGAACTGCTACGGGAGCATTTGCCCAGACAGCGCTGGTACGCCGGGGACGAGCCGCCGCGGCGGCTGACGGTCGTGGACCGGCAGACGCTGCGCGAGGGGCCGCCGGGCCTGTTGGACCTGCTGGTGGAGGCCGACGGCGCGCGGTACCAGTTGGTCGTCGGGCTGCGGCCGTTGGACGAGCGGCCCGACTTCCTGCGGGGCCGCGACGAGGCGGTCATCGGCGAGCTGGAGGGCCGTCTCGCCTACGACGCCGTCCTCGATCCCGAGCTGGGCATGGCGGTGCTGGAGCTGGTCAGCGGGGAGCGGGAACCCGCAGAGCGGGTGCGGCCGGTGGGCGGCGAACAGTCCAACAACTCGCTGGTCTACGACGAGCGGCTCATCCTCAAGGTGTTCCGCCGGCTGCACCCCGGGCGCAACCTCGACGTCGAAGTCACCGAAGCCTTGGCGGGCGCCGGCTTCGAGCACGTGGCCCAACCCCTCGGCACGCTGACCCGCCGCCTCGGCGGCGACGACTACGACCTCGCCGTCCTGCAAACCTTCCTCACCGGCGGGGTGGACGGGTGGGCGTTGGCGCTCACGTCGCTGCGCGACCTGTTCGGCGTGAGCGACACCCAGCCGGTGCCGATCATCACCGCGGACATGTCGAAGCCCCCGCCCCCCGTCGACCCGGCCGACGCCGGGGGCGACTTCGCGGCCGAGGCCCACCGGCTGGGCGCCATCACCGCCAAGATGCACGTGGGGTTGGAGAAGGCGTTCGGCCACGAGCCGGGAGACAGCGGGAAGTGGGCGGAGGAGATGGAACGGACCGTCGAAGGGCTGCCGCGGTCGGTGGACGGCGCGGCGCTGAAGAAGGTGCTGGCCGACCTGCGCCGCCTCGCCGACGCCGGCCCCGCCATCCGGGTGCACGGCGACTACCACCTGGGGCAGGTGCTGCGCACCGACGCCGGCTGGTTCATCCTCGACTTCGAGGGAGAGCCCGACCGCCTGCACGTGGAACGCCGCCAGCGCTTCTCGCCCCTGCGTGACGTGGCCGGCATGCTGCGGTCGTTGCAGTACGCGTCGGAGGTCGCGCTGTTCGAGCGGGACGAGGACTGCCGCAACCTGGCGCGGGCCTGGGAGGCACGCAACCGCCAGGCCTTCCTCGACGGCTACCTGCCCGTCGCGGCCGAATCCGGACTCCTGCCCGGCCTCGCCGCCACCCGCACGATCCTGCACGCGTTCGAACTGGAGAAAGCCATGTACGAGCTCGAATACGAACGGGGCCACCGTCCCGACTGGCAGTCGATCCCCATGGCTGCCCTCCGCCGGTTGGCGGCCGGCTGATGCCGCGCGCCGCAGCCACGCCCGGCGCCGCCCTCGACCGCGCCGAAGTCGACCGGCTGGTCCGCGGCGAGCACGGCGACCCCCATCACCTCCTCGGCCCCCACGAAAACGTCGTGCGGGTGTGGCGACCCGACGCGACCGAGGTGTCGGTCGTGCTGGCGGATGGCCGGAGGGTGTCCGCCGAGCAGGTGCACCACGCCGGCCTGTTCGCCGCCTCGGTCGACGCCGGCGCCAACGAGTACCGGGTCGAGGCCCGCTACCCCGACGGCAACACCTGGCTGGCCGACGACCCGTACCGGTTCTGGCCCACCCTGGGCGAGCTCGACCTCCACCTGTTCGGCGAAGGCCGCCACGAGCGGCTGTGGTCGGTGCTGGGGGCCCACGTGCGGGAGCACCAGGGCGTGGCCGGCGTCTCGTTCGCGGTGTGGGCGCCGGCGGCCCGCTCGGTGCGGGTCGTGGGGGACTGGAACCGCTGGGACGGCCGGGTTACACCGATGCGCTCCATCGGGTCGTCGGGGGTGTGGGAGATCTTCCTCCCCGGTGTGGGCGTCGGCGAGCGGTACAAGTACGAGGTGGTCGGCGCCGACGGCTCCTTGATGCTGCGGGCCGACCCCTTCGCCTTCGCCACCCAGGCGCCGCCCGAGACCGCCAGCATGGTGTGGGCGCCGTCGTACCAGTGGCGCGACGACGAGTGGCTGGCGTCACGGTCGGCGGCCGAGCCGACCGAGCGGCCGCTGTCGGTCTACGAAGTGCACCTGGGCTCGTGGCGGCGGGTCCCCGAGGACGGCGACCGGCCCCTGACCTACCGCGAGCTGGCCGAGCAGCTGCCCGGCTACGTGGCCGACATGGGCTTCACCCACGTGGAGTTCCTGCCCGTGGCCGAGCACCCGTTCTCCGGTTCGTGGGGCTACCAGGTCACCGCCTACTACGCCCCCACCGCCCGGTTCGGCACGCCCGACGACTTCCGCGCCCTGGTCGACGCCCTGCACGCCCGGGGCATCGGCGTGATCGTCGACTGGGTCCCCGCCCACTTCCCCAAGGACCGCTTCGCCCTCGCCCGCTTCGACGGCACCGCCCTCTACGAGCACGAGGACTGGCGGCAGGGGGAGCACCAGGACTGGGGAACGTTGGTCTTCAACTTCGGCCGCCACGAGGTGCGCAACTTCCTCCTGGCCAACGCGCTGTTCTGGATCGAGGAGTTCCACATCGACGGCCTGCGGGTCGACGCGGTGGCGTCGATGCTGTACCTCGACTACTCCCGCAAGGAGGGGGAGTGGGTCCCCAACCGGTACGGCGGGCGGGAGAACCTCGAAGCGGTGGCCTTCCTGCGGGAGCTGAACGAGGTGGTGTACGGCCGCTACCAGGGCGTGCTGACGGCGGCGGAGGAGTCGACGGCCTGGCCGGCGGTCTCCCGCCCGACGTACCTGGGCGGGCTCGGGTTCGGGTTCAAGTGGAACATGGGGTGGATGCACGACACCTTGGACTACTTCTCCAAGGAGCCCGTCTACCGCCGCCACCACCACGACCGCCTGACGTTCGGGCTCCTGTACGCCTTCAGCGAGAACTTCATCCTCCCGCTGTCCCACGACGAGGTGGTGCACCTGAAGGGGTCGTTGGAGGCCAAGATGCCCGGCGACCGCGGCGCCAAGTTCGCCAACCTGCGGTCCCTCTACGCGTGGATGTGGGCCCACCCCGGCCGCCAGTTGCTTTTCATGGGCGGCGAGTTCGGCCAGACCTCGGAGTGGTCGCACGACCGCTCCCTCGACTGGCACCTGCTGGACTACCCCGAGCACCACGGGATCCAGTCCCTGGTGCGGCGGCTGAACCAGGTCATGCGGGACGAGCCCGCGCTGTGGGAGAAGGACTTCGACGGGTCCGGCTTCGGCTGGATCGACGCCAACGGCGCCGACCAGAACGTGCTGTCCTTCGCCCGCTTCTCGGCCGACGGCTCACGGTCGCTGGTCTGCGTCGCCAACCTGTCCGGGGCCCACCGGGGCGGCTACCGCATCGGCATGCCCCGGGCCGGCCGGTGGCGCGAGGTCGTCGACACCAGCCGGGTGGAGTACGGCGGCTGGAAGCACTGGCCGGGGCGCGCCGAGTTGTGGACCGAGCCCATCGGCTGGCACGGCCACGACCAGTCGGTGGCGTTGGAGCTGGAGCCGCTCAGCGTGGTCTGGCTGGCGTTCGACGCCGGATAGCCGCCGGGGGGCGGTCGAGCCGCCCTCACCCGCCCGCCCTGTCGCTAGCCCTCGATCCGGCGCTTGAGGTTGCGGAGGTTCTTCTTCCACATCCGCTTGAAGAACGGGGCGGCGACGGCGGCGCCGATGGGGCCGCCCATCCAGCGGGGGAACGTCAGGGTCTCCTTCCACACGAACACCGTGCCGCCGCGGCGGCGCTTGAGGGTGAAGCGGCCCACGCCGGTGACCGCGCCCACGTGGCGCACGCCCATGATGCGGCCCGGCGACCACTCGGTGACCTCCATGCGGTCGGTGATGCGGAAGGGCCCGAGCTTGGAGTCGCAGTCGAACGTCGTCCCCACGCCTTCCCGCCGGTCCGAGGTGAAGCGGATGGCGACCGCGTCGTGCATCCACTGCACGTGCGACCCGATGTCCCGCACCGCCTCCCACACCTCGCCGCGGGAGGCACGGATGAAGGTGGCGACCCGTACCCGGCTCACCGGCCGTACACCGAGACGTGGTGGGCGCTGGAGGCGGCGAAGGGCTCCCTGCGCCAGCCGCCCCACCGCTCGCGCATGCGCAGGCCGGCCAACTGGGCCATGAGGTCGATCTCGGGGACGGTGGCGTAGCGGATGGTCCACGCGTCCAGCTCGACGCCGCCGGGCCGCACCGTCAGGTACTGGGTCGCCGTGGTCTGCGACGGCGGGTCGTGGCGTGTGGCCGCGAGGCGGACGAAGTCCTCTCCGATGTCGGTGACCGTCACCGTCTGCTCCAACTGGGTGACCTCGGGCACGAACGCCTCCACCACGAGCACGCCGCCGGCGGCCAGCACCCCGGCCGCGCTGCGGAGGCAGCGGACCTGCGCCTCCTGGCTGGTCAGCTCGAACAGGGTGTTGAAGGCGACGAAGACCAGGTCGAAGGGGCCGTCGACCAGCGCGCCCACGTCGGCGAAGTCGCCTTCGACCACCTGGACGCGGTCGGCGCCGGGTTTGGCCCGCAGCCGTTGGAGCATGGCGGGGGAGTTGTCGACGCCCCAGACGTCCAGGCCGAGGTCGGCGAGGGGCAAGGCGAGGCGGCCGGTGCCGACGCCGAGCTCGAGCGCGCGCCCGGCCCCGAGCGAAGCCAGCGCCGCCGCCGCCGCTGGCGCCTCGGCGAAGCGGCCGGCGTTGGCCTGGTCGTAGCCGGCGGCGCGGGTTTCGTCGTAAGCCATTCCGGCCGAGAGTACGTACCCTGGAGCGGTGCTCGCCTACTTGGACAACGCCGCCACCACGCCCATGCGGCCCGAGGCTGTCGAGGCCATGCTCCCGTACCTCACCGAGCGCTTCGGCAACCCCTCCGGTTCCCACGCCCTCTCGAGGGAGGCGAAGAAGGCGGTCGAGGAGGCGCGCGACGTGGTGGCCGCGGCCCTGGGCGCGGCGCCGGGGGAGGTCGTCTTCACCGGCAGCGGTACGGAGTCGGACAACCTGGCCGTGATCGGGGCGTACGGCGCCCGGCCCGGCGCGGTGGTCTGCAGCGCCGTCGAGCACCACGCCGTCCTCCACGCCACCGAGGCGGTGGGCGGCCGGCGGGCGCCGGTGCGGCCCGACGGCGCCGTCGACCTCGACGCCCTGGCGGCCATGCTCGACCCATCGGTCTCGGCCGTCGCGGTGATGCTCGCCAACAACGAGGTGGGGACGATCCAGCCCCTGGCCGACGTGGTCGCCCTGGTGCGGGCGAGGGCGCCGCAGGCCGTCGTCGTCACCGACGCGGTGCAGGCGTTCCCGTGGGTGGACGTGGCGACGGCGGCCGCCGGCGCCGACCTGGTGGCGGTCAGCGCCCACAAGTTCGGCGGTCCCAAGGGCGTGGGCGCGCTGGTCGTGCGCCAGGGCGTGAAGCTGGCGCCCATCATCCACGGCGGCGGCCAGGAGCGGGACCGCCGGTCCGGCACCTACAACGTCGCCGGCATCGTCGCCATGGCCGCGGCCATGCAAGCCACGGTTGCGGGCCGGGACGCGACCGTCGCCCGGGTCGGCGCCCAGCGGGACCGGCTGGCGGACGGCCTGCTCGCCCAGATCGACGGCGCCCTCGAAACCGGCGACCGGGCCACCAAGGTGGCCGGGAACTGCCACCTGACGTTCGAGGGCGTCGAGGCGGAGGCCCTGCTGGTCCTGCTCGACGGCGCCGGAGTGTGCGCGTCGGCAGGCTCGGCGTGCACCAGCGGGGCGATCGAGCCCTCGCACGTCCTCGAGGCCATGGGCGTGCCCCGGGATCGGGGGCTCGGCGCCCTGCGCCTGTCCCTCGGCCCGTCCACGACCGACGACGAGGTCGACGTGGCCCTCGAGGCCGTCCCCGAGGCGATCGCCCGCCTGCGCGCCGCCTGACGTGGCCCGCCGGGTGCTGGCCGCCATGTCCGGCGGCGTCGACTCGTCGGTGGCGGCCGCCCTGCTCCTGGAGCAGGGCCACGACGTGGTGGGCGTCACCCTCAAGCTGTGGGAGAACCCGGGCGACGGCGGCTGCTGCTCGGCGGCCGAGATCGAGGACGCCCGCCGGGTCGCCCAGCAGCTCGGCATCGACCACTGGGTGTTCGGGTTCACCGAGGACTTCGAGACCCAGGTGGTGGCGCCGTACGCCGAGGCCCACGCAGCCGGGCTGACGCCCAACCCGTGCATCGAGTGCAACCGCCACATCAAGTTCGGCCGGCTCCTGCGGCGGGCCCGCCAGCTCGGCTTCGACGCGGTGGCCACCGGCCACCACGCCCGCATCCGCGGCGGCCGCCTCCGCCGCGGCGCCGACCGGGCCAAGGACCAGTCCTACGTCCTGTACGTGCTGGGCCGGGAGGAGCTGGAGGGTTGCCTGTTCCCCGTCGGCGAGCTGACCAAGGCGGAGGTGCGGGCCAAGGCCCGGTCCCTGGGCCTGCGCACCGCCGGCAAGCCCGACAGCCAGGACGTGTGCTTCGTCACGACATCGGGCGGGCGCGAGGCGTTGCTGGCGAGCCGCATCCCGCTCCATGCCGGCCGCGTGGTGGACGCCGCCGGCGCCCTGGTGGGCCGGGTCGGCGCCGTCGAGCTGGTCACGGTCGGGCAGCGCAGGGGCCTGGGCCTGGCCGGCGGCGGGCCGCCCCAGTTCGCCCTCGCCGTGGACGCGGCCGCCCGGACCGTCACCGTCGGGCCGCTACCGAACCTGCTCACCGACCGGGTGGAGCTGGCGGGGATCACGTGGGCGGGCGAGCCGACCGCCGGCCCGGTCGAGGCCCAGACGAGCGCCCACGGCGCGCCGGCGCCGGCCCGCGTCGAGGGGGCGACCGTCCGCTTCGACCGGCCCCACCGGCGGGTGGCGCCGGGCCAGAGCGTGGTGCTGTACCGGGGTGACGAAGTCCTGGGCGGCGGCCTGGCTAAATAGCTTTCCGCGATGGGGCGGGACTGCTAGAAACGCGTGGCCCTGCGGAAGGAGACGACGGCGGTGCCTCAGCAGCAGCGGGATCTGACGTGCGAACGGGACGGGACCTCCACCCGGCTCACCTGCGTTCGCTGCGCGACGCCGGTGTGCCCGCTGTGCCTGGTCCGCACGCCCGTCGGGATGAAGTGCGCCACGTGCGGGGCCGAGCCCGGCGCCCTTCTGCGGCCGCGCAAGCCGGTGTGGGTGCGCCTGGCGCCCCTCGCCGTCGTCGCCCTCGTGGCCGTCGTCCTCGCCCTGCCCCGGATCATGGGCGGCGGATCGACCGGCGACGGCGCCCAGGACCTGGCCAACGACCCGGTGGGCGGGAACCCCCGCCCCCAGCCGCCGGTCAACTTCGGGGTGATCGGCCAGGAGGTCCTGGACGAGAGCCTGGGGTTCACCGTGACCTCCTTCGAGTGCGGCGCGGCCGACGCCGCCCGTGCCGCCCAGGGCAAGTTCTGCGTCCTGGCCCTGTCGATCCGCAACACCGGGCGCAGCCCGGTGACGTTCGTGGGTCGGGGCCAGACGCTCCAGGACAGCCAGCAGCGGACCTTCGGCCCCGACACCGCCGCCACCGCCGCCCACGCGGCCAACGCCGGGCGGGACCTGCTGGCGCCGGTGGTCAACCCGGGCAACGAGCTACGGGGCGCCCTGGTCTTCGACGTGCCCGTCGACGTGGCCATCGTCGGCGTGTCGCTGCGGGCCAGCCCGGCCGGCCCGGCCGCCTTCGTGCGGCTCGCCTGAGCCGAACCTCCGGCCGAACAACCTCCGGCCGAACAACCTCCGGCCGAACCAACGTCCGGCCTACGCGACCGGCAGCCTCCGCCGGCGGGCTTCGTCGACCACCGCGCCCGGGCGCGTCGGGGTCACCAGCAGGCGGCTGGCCCGGACCGGGTCCCCCAGCCGCCGGCCGGGCTTCACCAGGGCCAGTTCCATCTCCTCGTCCAGCGCGATCTCCAAGGCCAGGCCAGGGGACTTCTTGGTGAGGTCGAGGGCGCCGGGGGGGGCCGGTCCCACCCGGGTGACGGTCTGGCGCCGCAACAGCACCGGGTCGACGACCGACAGCGGGTCGTGCAGCACGATCCCGGCGGGGACGAACACGAGCCAGCGGCGGCTGAGGTCGTGCATGCCCCGGAGCAGGACCGCGGCCAGGGGCAGGCCGACCGCGCCCAGGAGGGCGCCCAGGACCCAGGAACGGGCGGCCAGCAGCAGCGGCCCGGCCGCGACGCCCGCCACCGCCGCGGCCCACGCCACCGCCAGCGGGCCGAACAGGAGGGGGCCGGGCGCCCGCAGGAGGTAGCGGCGTTCGTTGGGGTAGGCGGGCCCGTTCACCCACAGGGCGCCGACGCTGGGCGAGAAGGCCCATCCCAGGGTGACGGCCGCCCACCCGATGGCGAGGGGCGATCCCGTCGCCACCGCGGCCGCGCCCACGGCCGGCGCCAGCACCCGCAGCGCGGTCAGCGTGAGGGGCATCGGGACGGCGGTGGCCAGGACCCCGACCGCCCACGCGGCCCACTCTCCGCCGGCGGCCACGAGCTGCACGGGCCGGCTGGCGCCCGCCAACCCGTCCCCGAGAGCCGGTCCCACGGTGAACGGCAGCGCCGCCCAGAGGGCGCGCAGCGTCCACCGGGCGACCTTGTCGAACGGCAGCGCGAGGACCACGCTCGCAACGTAGGCGGCGCCGGTACTGTCGGGGGCCATGTCCGACCCGGTGGGCCGCGCCGAGGAGCTCCGGGCCCTCATCGAGCACCACAACGGCCGGTACTACCGGGACGCCGACCCCGAGATCTCCGACACCGAGTACGACGATCTCGTCCGCGAGCTGCGGGCGTTCGAGGAGGCCAACCCGAGCGCGGTGACCGCCGCCTCGCCCACGCAGCGGGTGGGCGAGGCCCCCACCGGCGCCTTCCCCGCCGTCAAGCACCTGGCGCCCATGATGTCCCTCGACAACGTGGTCGACTTCGCCGAGCTGACGGCGTGGGGCAAGCGCATGGAGCGCTACATCTCCGGCGCCGTCGACTACGTGTGCGAGCTGAAGATCGACGGGAGCGCGGTGTCGCTCCTGTACGAGGGCGGGCGGTTCGTGCGGGGCGCCACCCGGGGCAACGGGGTCCAGGGCGACGACATCACCGAGAACATCCGCACCATCGCCGTCGTCCCCGAGATGCTGCACGGCCGGTCGGTCCCCGAGGTGCTCGAGGTGCGGGGCGAGGTCTACTTCCCGATCTCGGCGTTCAAGGCCCTCAACCAGCGCCAGGCGGAAGCGGGCGGGCGCACCTTCGCCAACCCCCGCAACGCCGGCGCCGGCTCGCTGCGGCAGAAGGACCCGCGGATCACCGCCAGCCGCAACCTCGGCTTCTTCAGCTACCAGCTGGGCCACGTGGTGGGCGGGCCGAAGTTCCAGCGCCACTCGGAGACCCTCGAGTTCCTGGCCGGTCTCGGCCTGCCGGTGAACCCCGAAGTCGCGGCGTTCTCGAGTCTGGACCAAGTCGACGAGTACTGCCGCCGCTGGCAGGACCACCGCCACGCCCTGGACTACGAGATCGACGGGGCGGTCGTGAAGGTCGACGACCTGGCCCAGCGGGCCGAGCTGGGCGCCACGTCCAAGTCCCCCCGGTGGGCCATCGCCTACAAGTTCCCGCCCGAAGAGGCCACCACCGTGCTCACGGGCATCTCGCTCTCGATCGGCCCCAGCGGCAAGGCCACGCCCTTCGCCGAGCTTGAGCCGGTGTTCGTGGGCGGCTCGACGGTGCGGGTGGCCACCCTGCACAACCAGGACCAGGTGCGGGTCAAGGACGTGCGGCCGGGCGACACCGTCTTCGTGCGCAAGGCGGGCGAGGTGATCCCCGAAGTGGTGGGACCGGTGCTGGCCAAGCGCCCCGCGGGCCTGCCCGAGTGGCAGTTTCCCGGCCACTGCCCGGTGTGCGGCGCGCCCCTCCTCCGCAAGGAAGGCGAGGCGGCGACGTACTGCACCAACGACGACTGCCCCGCCCGCACCGCCCGGCGCATCGAGCACTACGCGTCGCGGGGGGCCATGGACATCGAGAACCTGGGGGAGAAACGAGTGCAGCAGCTGATCGACGCCGGCCTCATCGCCGACGCCGGCGACCTCTACACCCTCACTCCCGACGGCCTGATGCAGCTGGAGGGGCTCGCCGAGGTCTCGGTGCGCAACCTGCTGGACGGGATCGAGCAGTCCAAGGAGCGCCCCCTCGCCAACCTGCTGTACGCCCTGCAGATCCCCATGCTCGGCGCGACCGGGGCGGAGCGGCTGGCGGCGGTGATGGGCTCGCTGGACCGCATCATGGAGGCGCCCGAGGCGGAGATGGCGGGCATCGACGGGATCGGGCCGAAGATCGCCGCCAGCGTGCGGGCCTACCTCGACAACGACCGCAACCGGGCCGTGGTGGACAAGATCCGTGCCGCAGGGGTGAACCTGGAGGACCGGCGCGAGGGTCCCGTGGTCGAGCAGAACCTGGCCGGGAAGGCGGTGGTCGTGACCGGCACGCTGGAGTCGATGTCGCGCGACGCGGCGGTGGCGGCGATCAAGGCGCGAGGCGGGGCGTCACCGGGGAGTGTGTCCAAGAAGACCGACTACCTGGTCGCCGGCGCCGAACCGGGCGGGGCCAAGTACACCAAGGCGCAGGCGCTCGACGTCCCGATCCTGGATGAGGGTGCGTTCCTGCGGCTGCTCGAGGCGGGGGCGCCCTGACGCGCGCCGAGGTGCGGCTGCTCTCGGTGAACGTCGGGCTTCCCGCTTTGCTCGGCCTGCACCGGGGCCGGCCGGTGCGCAGCGGGATCGCCAAGCGGCCGGTCACGACCGCGACCGTCGCGGTCGGCGACATCAACCTGGCCGGCGACGGCCAGGCGGACAGGGAGGTGCACGGCGGGGCCGACAAGGCGGTCTACGCCTACCCGTCCGAGCACATCGCCGCCTGGGCGGCCGAGCGGGGCGAGGACCTCGGTCCGGCCGCCTTCGGGGAGAACCTGACCGTGGCGGGCTGGCTGGAGTCCGACGTCTCGATCGGCGACCGCTGGGCGTGGGGCGACGCGCTGCTCGAGGTCTGCCAGCCCCGCTGGCCCTGCTACAAGCTCGGCCTGTACCGGGGCGACCAGCGCATCCTGGCCCGCCTGCGCGACACCGCCCGCACCGGCTGGTATCTCCGGGTGCTCGAGACCGGGACGGCGCCGGCGGCCGGGCCGATCACCGTGGCCTTCCGCCACCCGGCGGGGATCACCGTCCGCGACGTGCACGACGCCCGCCTGCACGGCGTCGGGGACGACCGCCGGGCGGAGATGATCGACCTCGAGCCGCTGGCCGAGGAGTGGCGGTGGAGCCTGCGCAACCGGGCCTGACGAACGGCCGCCGGCCGGCGCTTGGGGCGCTCCCGAACCGTTGTCAGGCGGAGAGGGCGGCGCGGATCCGGCGTGCCACCTCCGCCGCCTCCTCCGCGCCGGCGTACCTGGTCCGGGGCCAGAAGAACCCCCGCAGGCCGTCCTTGCGCCGGCGGGGGACGACGTGGACGTGGAAGTGGGGCACCGACTGGCTGACCCGGTTGTTCATGGCCACGAAGGTTCCGTCGGCGCCGAGGCCGGCCTCGACGGCGCGGGCGAGCCGCTGGGCGGCGGCGAACAGCGGGCCGATCAGCGCGGCCGGCACGTCGGCCAACGTCTCGTGGTGCTCCCGGGGGACGAGCAGCGCATGGCCTGGGAACACCGGCCGCACGTCGAGGAAGGCGACCGCCTCCGGCTCGTCGAGGACGACCTCCGCCGGTTCGGCCCCGGCGACGACGCGGCAGAACAGGCAGTCAGGGTCGGGGTCGCTCACGGCCCGGCCTCAATGCAGCTCGAAGCACCAGGTGTAGCTGCTCGTCCCCTGCTCGCGCGTCTGGCCGATGAACCAGTACACGACCGATGCGCAGTGGCGGCCGGGACGGAGGGCGGCGTAGTCGCTGCCGGGCTGGGGCCGGAGGGTGATGGTGTTGAGGGCGAGGACGAACTGGAGGTCGTCCTGGGGTATCTCGACGCCGTCCAGGGTGAGGTAGCCCTGGTACCCGGGGGCCAGGTCGGCGGCGAGGGTTGCCTGGCGCAGCTCGAGGTCGCCCTCCGGCGGCGACACCGCCTCGACCGCGTCGGGGAGGCCGGGAACGTCCCGCTTGGGGCCGGAGAAGGTGTACACGATCCCGCCCACGGCGATGGCCGCCAGGATCCCCATGATGAGTCGCTTGCGCATGTCCGGGCCATCATGGCCCACCCGGCCGCCTTGTCCGCATCCCCACCCCGGGCTATACCCCCAGCACGGAGCGTGGCAAGGTACCCTTCCCCCGTGGCTTCCATGCGTGTGGCGGACCACATCGGCCGCGTGCTGGGCAGCCGCTACCGGCTGTCCGCCGTCATCGGCACAGGCGCGTCGGCCCATGTCTTCCTGGCCGAGGACTCGCGGCTGGGCCGCCGGGTCGCGGTCAAGGTCCTGCACCCCGCCCTGGCCGACGACGCCGCCTTCCTGCGCCGGTTCCGGGCCGAGGCCCGGGCGGCGGCGGCCCTGAGCCACCCCAACGTCCTGGCCGTCTACGACTGGGGCGAGGAGGAGGACGGGCCGTTCATCGTCACCGAGTTCCTGGGCGGCGGGAGCCTGCGGGCCATGCTCGACCGGGGCCACCGGCTGGACCCGTCCCAGGCGCTGCTGGTGGGCCTGGAGACGGCCCGCGGCCTCGACTACGCCCACCGCCGCGGCCTGGTGCACCGGGACATCAAGCCCGCCAACCTCCTGTTCGACGAAGAGGGGCGCCTCCGCATCGCCGACTTCGGCCTGGCCCGGGCGCTGGCCGAGGCGGCCTGGACCGAGCCGTCGGGCGCGGTGCTGGGCACCGCCCGCTACGCCGCCCCCGAGCAGGTGCGGGGTGTCCCCCTGGACGGCAAGGCCGACGTGTACTCGCTGGCGCTCGTGCTGGTGGAGGCGGTCACCGGTCGGGTGCCGTTCGCCGCCGACACCACGGTCGGGACCATCCTGGCCCGGCTGGAGCGGCCGCTGGACGTGCCCGAGGAGATGGGGCCGTTGGGGCCGCTCATCGCCCGCGCCGGCCAGCCCGACCGCGAGGCCCGCCCCGACGCCACCGCCTTCGGCGCCGCCCTCCACGCCCTGGCCCCCACGTTGGCCTCCCCCAAGCCCCTGCCCCTGGCGGGGCCGTCGATCTTCGACGAGACCCAGGTCGGGATCGACCGCGACCCCACCGAGCTGGGCGCGGCCGAGCCGAGGCGGAGGAAGGCGCCGGCCATGGCCGGGGGGCCTCCGGCGCCCCCGGGACCGCCGGGGGCCAGCGATCCCACCGTGGCCATCGCCGCGCCGGCCACGCCGGCCACTCCGGCCGAGCAGCCCGAGCAGCCCGAGGAGCTCGCCGAGGTCGAGCCGATGGTCCCGGCCAAGGCCGGCCGTCGCCGCCGCCGCGGGCTGCGGGTCACGCTGGCCGTGGTCATGGCCCTGATCTGCGGCTCGGCGGCGGCCATCGTCCTGGTGCGGGTCCAGGTCCCGTCCTACGACGTCCCCGACGTCACCACCCTCGGCGCCGGCGACGCGGAGAACCGCCTGCGGAACATCGGCTTCGAGGTGGTCCAGAAGAAGGAGCTCGACGACCGCATCGCCCAGGGAACGGTGATCCGCCAGATCCCCGCGCCCCAGACGCCGCCGGTCAAGCTCAAGGAAGGCCAGACCGTCCAGCTCATCGTGTCCGACGGCCCGCACCCCACCGAGGTCCCGGACCTGGCCGGCCTCAGCCGGGCGGAAGCCCTGGCCGC
>Ga0187893_10009630_pt1 | contig 14775 bp, 13 predicted proteins | sample MA1701074metaG_FD_139574 | JGI IMG/M metagenome (GOLD analysis project Ga0187893, IMG submission 139574) | White microbial mat communities from a basaltic lava cave in the Kipuka Kanohina Cave System on the Island of Hawaii, USA - MA170107-4 metaG ...
CAAAGACACAAAGACACAAAGAAAACCCAGTTCTTTGGTTCTTCTCTGTGTCTTTGTGTCTTTGTGGTGAAGACCTATTTCTCCAGTTCCTCCCGGATCGAGTACATCTTCTGCCGGGCCTCGACGATGTACACGTCGAGGTTGCGCCGGTGGTTGGCGAAGAGCGCGTCGCTCCCGCCGTCGAGCACGATGAATGGCTTCATCACGGCCGCGCGTCCGAGCGCGTCGATGACGTCGTTCATGAGCGCGGTGACGCTCGGGCGGTTCACCAGGTCGACGGCGTACTCGCGCTGGACCGCCCTGGTCATATGATAGATGGCGTGAGCCATGCCCTGGGCGTGGTAGAAGTAGTCGTCGGTCTTCCACATCGGCACGCTGCCGCCGTCCGGCTCGCGGTCCTTGTAGAGCTCGCCGTGCGCGTCGCCGAGCAGATCGGACCAGGTCTGGAAGAGGCGGATCGCCTCGATGTTGCGCCGGTTGAGCGGGCGCGAGGTGGGAGGCGTCCGCTCCAGCCCGGCTTGATAGCGGCGCAGCGCGTCGACGCCCTCGCCGAAACGGTTCTCCGCCGAGGGCAGCCAGAACTTGGTCTCATCGTTGCGGAACAGCCGATCGGCTTGGACGAGGTTGGGGTCGTACTCGTTCGAGGAGATCTTGGTCAGATGATCCTTGAACACGCGCACGCTCTCGCGCACCGCCTGGATGATGCCGAACTGGCGGCTGGCTTTGTTGTCCGGGCCGATCGAGGGGCCCCAGAGGATGAAGTCGTTCGGCCGCCAGCCGCTGCCGGTGTGCAGCTCGTGATCCATGATCGCTGCTGCGGTGGCGGCGAAGGCCTCGCCGCCGACCAGCGTCTTGTCGGAGGGGAAAGCCGCGTCGACGTCGAAGGGCAGGTGGTCGTGGCGCTTCAGGGTGAAGTGCAGCGCCAGCAAGACGATCAGGAAGCCGACGAGGACCGCCGCAATCGCGATCAGGACCGCGTTGCCGCGCTCGGTGCGAAGGGTAGGCGACATGCCGGCATGATGCGCACCGAGGCGTCGGGGTCAAGGTGGTGGGTCAGTTTCACTTCGAAGGACCGCTACGCGCCGCGCAGCGCGATCAGCGCGGCGAGCGCGGCGTCCTTCTGATCCTTCCCCCAGGGCGGGCCGACCGATTTGCCGAGCATCGCCAGTTTCTTCACGGTGGCGGACCCGAGTGCCTGCTCGGCGTGCGTGGCCAGTTGCTTCTCCTGGATCGCCACCAGCTTCAGGCCGGATTGTTCGGCGGCGGTGGCGAGCGCATCGCGGAACAGCACGCCCTCGGCCTTGTGCATGCGGAAATGCACGGCGCGGATCTCGTCGACGCTCCAGGCGGGCATGGGTTGGCCGACCAGCAGGGCGCAGGCGGTTACGTCGTGGCCCCGCTCGCGCTCCTGCTCGACCGCCGCCCGTATCTCGCGGATCGCGATCCGGTGCGCGGATTCGACGCCGCGCCGCACCAGATCACGCGCCGCCGCCGGCTGGAGATCCTCGGCCGCGTGATACGGCGCCTTCGCCCACACCTCGTCGACGAGCTCCATGCGGCGCCGATCGACGATCGCGACGCCGCCAGCGGCCTTACCGACGACGACCAGGGCCGCCCACCCCGAATGCGCTTTCAGTCCGAACGCGACCTTCATTCCCATCTGCCACGGGCGACGCATGCGTCGCCCCTACGCTGGTTTCGTCGATCGGAGCCGCTGATGCGCCGGTGGGCGTTCGTCGAAGCGCGGCAGAGCGTCGTCGATGGTATGCCAGGGGGCATCCTGACTGACGAAGATGTGCTGGAACGGTCTTGACCCGGGGTCGTCGTCGAGCACCCCCGCGAGCAAGACGACGAAGTCCGTCCCCTCGAGCACCGCCGGCAGCGGCGAGCCGCACACCCGGCAGAATGCCCGCCGCAGCGGCGGCGGCTCGCGCAGCAGCGGCGCTTCATACACCGTGATCAGCTCCTCCCCGCGGATCCAGCGGAACTCCGACTTCTTCGCGGCGACCTCTGGGGCGAACGCCGCGCCGGTGAACTTCTGGCAGCGACGCGCGTGACAGAGTTGGATCGGCGTCAAGTTCCCATCGATGGCGAATGCGACGCCTCCGCAGAGACAGCTTCCCTGGATCATGGCAGGCCTCCCTCGTAGGGTTTATGACGACCGACCGTCGAAATGCATGCTGCAGTTGCACGCCATCGCACCCGTGAGGTCACCCTCGACTTCGAACGCGACGTCGCCACAGTGGCAGCTTCCTCTGTACGTCATGGCGGTCTCCTCTCCGGCGCTCTGAATCCCCCGCCATAGTTGGTCAAATGGAATTGCGCTTGGCAATAACCATGCGTCCGGGCTATTTTTCAGCCTCGGTAAGAGGATGTTGCGCTAATGGCGCAGGGCCGGCTCCCGTTGGAAGGGGACGCGGAGGCCGGCGCTCGCGACACCAGTGCTCGCAGGGCTGGACGTGAGAGCCACCTGACCACGAAGCGGTCGGGGGCGGACGCGTGGACCCGCCGGGCGCTGCGCGCTGTGGTGGTGGCTGCGCTCGGTTGGGCGTTCGTTTCGCCGTCCGCCCGGGCAGGACCACTGGCGGAGTGTGTCGGCGACTGCGGCGGCGCCGGCCGGGTCACCGCGGCGGATCTGGTGCTGATGACGCTCATCGCCGGCGGCGAGGGGTCGGTGTCCGAATGCCCGGCGGGTGGTGTCGGGCAGGACGGCCGCATCACCGCCGACGAGATCGATCAGGCGGTGGGGAACGTCTTCGCCTGCGGGGAACCAGTCAGTTACGAAGGGCTCCAGGGCGAGCTCTATCACATCGCGTATCCGTCGGACGTCGTCACCCTGCAGCAGGCGGCCGGAATCGTCTCCGCCCTCGAGCAAGCTCCCGAGATGGACGAGACGGAGCTCGCGGCGTTCCTGGCGCAGCTGCTGAGCGACCTCGGCGTCGACGCCGAACGTATCGAGCGGACTTCGATCTTCGCCGAACGCCAAGCGGCCGATTGCGAGGAATGCCTCATGACCTGCACGGGGCGGTGTGTCCAGAACCCGCAAGGAGCCTGCTTCTGCTACGAGCGCCTGCCCACCGATCCCCCCAGCCGCGTGAACGTCGCCATCCTGTTCCTGGAGAGTCCCGAGGACGAGGAGAGGGCGTTCGATGCGTTTCGGAAACTGTGCGTAGACGTCCTGCTCCCGGGCGGGGTGCACGACAACTTCAGCGGGGTTGAGTCCTCCACGCAGAGTCCGGGACTGCTCGCGCTGATCCAGACCACCGGCAATCCCCCGTTGAACTTCGACACCACGGCCATCGATCGGATCTTCGGGCAGTCGTTCACCTTACCGCCGGGAAAATGCCTCGCCTCGGCCAAGGTGCTCCTCCGCGTCCGTCCGCTCTCCGGCAACCCGTCCCCGGGCGCGCGGAACGATGTGCTGCGCTTCGGGTTCGTGAGCCCAGCCGGTCAATTCGTCGGAGCGAGTTGGGCGGCATACTTCGGCACCCATCCCAACAACACGGGTCTGCCCATATTGCTGACCCAGCAATGGACGCCGAGCAACTTCGGTCCATCCGGGGTTCCGTTCGTGCTGAATCTCGGCAGCCTGCCGGGAGGGATGAATCTGCTGCCGGATCTCCAGGCGAATGGGTACCTGGACGTCTACATGCAGGACGACTCGGCGATGGACTACGTCGACCTGCTGGTCCGCCTCTGCAACTGTCCGACGCCCACGCCGACGCCCACGCGCACTGTGACCAGCACGCCCACGGGGCCGACCCCCACCCCCGGTCCCTGCTCCATCGCGGTCTGCAAGCAGACGAATCCCGCAGGAGGGACGGGCTTCAACTTCAGCTCGGGCTTCAACGGGCTGCAGGGCATCGTCGTCGACGACGGTATGTGCGTGACGCGGCCACTGGCCTGCGGTCCGATCTTTGATGTCTTCGAGGTCCTTCAGTCCACCTTTACGCTGTCGAACATCGCCTGCACGTTCAGCACCGGCTCCGGGACCCTCAACATCGTCGGCGCCACCGTCAACCCCACGAGCGCGTTCCAGCCCGGCGACAACCAGGTGTTCTTTGATTTGAATCCAGGGACGCTCCTGCAGTGTGTCTTCACCAACATCGTGCACCCGACACCGACGAGAACGATCGTGTTGACACGGCCCCCCACCCCGACGCGGACCAACATCGCGACCGCCACCGTCACGACCGGGCCCCCCACCGCAACGCCAACACCGAGACCTACGGCGAGCGCCACGCACACGGTCGCCCCAACATCGACGCGGACGAGCACGGCGACCCCGCCCGCGACGCCCACCGCCACCGCCGTCGGCACGCCGACGTGTGTCCAGGCGCCGCCGAACCTGGTGGCGTGGTGGCCGCTCGAGGAGCCCGCCGGGTCGACCACCGTGCTCGACATCGGCCTGCCGCCGCCCAACAACGGCGTCCCGCAACCGGGACCGATCGGGCCGAGCGGCTCGGGGCCTCAGTCGGTCCCCGGCAATCTCATCACCACGCCGCCCGACCGCGCCTTCTACCACTACACGCAGACGACCCTCGTGGAGGTGCCGCACAGCAGCGACTTCAACCTGGCGAACTCCGATCTGACCATCGATGCCTGGGTCCGGCCGCTGCCGGGGCCGTATACGGCGTCCCGGAGCGATCTGCACGTGTATACGGTCACTGACAAGCTCAACCTGGCGACCAACACCGGCTACGCGTTCTACCTGCAGGTACAGAGTAGTTGTCCGACCTGCCCGCCGCTGCCGCAGCAACCGCCCCCGAGCGGGGCCACGGCGATCACGGAGTGGCGTCTCGCATTGGCGTTGGGTAACGGCGCCGGCCTGACGATCTATCGGAGCGCCCCCTTCTACACCGGCAGCGGCACCATCTTTCCTCCGCCGATGCCGCCCTCGCTGATCACGCCGCAACCGCCGAGCTGGACCCACGTCACGGTCGCGGTCGATCGCAGCCAGAACCTCGGGAAGTTCTACGTCAACGGCACGCACCTCGCCGGCAGCGACTTCACCGCCGTGGCTGGCGTGAACAACACCGCGCCGCTGTGGCTGGGCGGAACCCGCCTGTACGGGACGGCACACGCACCCGGATTCTCCGAGTTCACGTTGAACGAGATCGAAGTCTTCGACGATCCGCTGTCGCCAGCCGAGATCCAGGGCCTCGGCTCGGCCAACGGCGGCAAGTGCAAGCCGACTCCAACCGCGACGCCGACGGCCACCCGGACGCGGACGGGAACGGCGACAGCATCGGCCACCAGCACCCGGACGCGGATCAACACCCTCACCCCGACGAGCACTCCTCCCCCCACCGCCACCCGCACCAGAACTCACACACCGGCGGTCACGCCCCCTCCGTGTGTCACGCCGCCGGCGGACATGGTCGCCTGGTGGACCGCCGACAACACCACCGCCGATCTGTCCGGCAATGGGTTCCACGCCACCTTCTTCCAGCCGCCGGGCGCGTATACGGCGGGGAAGGTCGGCGCGGCCTTCTCGTTCCCGAACTTCTCGGACTTCGTGTACGCGAGCTCGAGCCTCAACTTCCCCGGAGACTTCTCCATCGATGCCTGGATCCTGACCACGAACTCCGGGGAGGCCGCCGTGGTCGAGAAACGCCACAATGCCGGCACGTCCACCCCGACCGGCTACTACCTCTTCGTGCTCAACGGCACCCTGGGTTTCGAGCTGGCCGACGGCCAGCCGCAACTCTGGCACGTGTCGCCCGGGCCGATCATCAACGACGGCCTCTGGCATCACGTCGCGGTGACGGTCGACCGCGGATCGACGACGGGCGGCAAGCTCTACGTCGACGCCGCGCTGGTGCACACCTTCGATCCGACGACGCGCCCGGGGAACATCGCCAGCATTTTCCCGCTGCGCATCGGCCAGGCGTACATCAGCGCGATCCAATTCCAGGGCGCGATCGACGAGGTCGAGCTGTTCGACCGCGAGCTGCAGGCGCAGGAGATCCAGGCCATCTTCCAGGCGGATACGGGAGGCAAGTGCAAGACGCCTATTGCGACGCGCACCCGCACCCCGACCATCACGGTCACCGGGACCGCGACGCGCACGCCCTCGTTGACGGCGACCCCGCGGCCGAGCAACACGCCGACGGTCACGCGCACCGCCACCGTCGGCGCAACGGCGACCCGAACACCGACCGCCACACCCACCCTGACGCCGCCGTGCGTGACCCCGCCGGCGGACATGATCGCCTGGTGGACGGCCGACAACACCACCGCCGATCTGTCCGGCAACGGCTACAACGGCACGTTCTTCCAGCCGCCGGGGGCCTACACCGCCGGCAAGGTCGGCGCCGCCTTCTCCTTCCCCACCGTTCCGGATTTCGTGCAGGCGAGCACGAGCCTCAACTTCCCCGGCAATTTCTCGATCGACGCCTGGATCCTGACGACGAATTCGGCGCAGGCGCCGGTGATCGACAAGCGCTTCATTCCCAACTCCACGAGCACGACCGGCTACTACCTGTTCGTCTGGGGCGGCGCCCTGGCCTTCGAGCTCGCCGACGGCCAACCCTCCCTCTGGCACATCTCGCCGGGACCGATCGTCAGCGATGGGAACTGGCATCACGTCGCGGCGACGGTCGACCGGGGATCGACGACGGGCGGCAGGCTCTATGTCGACGGCGCGCTGGTCCACACCTTCGACCCGACCACGCGGCCGGGAAACACCGCGACCGGCTCGTTCCTGCGCATCGGCCAGCAGTGGATCAGCGCGATCGCGTTCCAGGGCGCGATCGACGAGGTCGAGCTGTTCGACCGGGCGCTCATGGCTTCGGAGGTGCAGGCCATCTTCCAGGCGGGGTCGGGCGGTAAGTGCAAGACGCCGCTGCCGACGCGCACCCGCACAGCGACAGTCACGGCGACGGCGACGGTCACGCGCACGGCAACTCCGACGCTCACCCCGCGGCCGAGCAACACCCCCACCCGAACCGCGACCGCAACCAGGACGTCGACCGCGACGCTCGCGCCGACGTTTACGCGCACGGCGACGCCGACCCGCACGGCGACCAACACGCTGGCGCCCACGGCGACCCGCACCCAGACGGCCACGCATTCCTCGACGCGCACCGCGACGGCGACCCGGACGCCGACCAACACCCTGCCGCCGTCGGCCACGGCCACGATCACGCTCACACGGCCGCCAACCGCGACGGCGACCCAGAGCGCGACGCGCACGGCGACCGGGACGGTTACGCTGACGCCGACGGTCACGCGCACGCGCACCTCCACGGCGACCGGTACCGCGACCGCCACGGCGACCCGCACCGCCACACAGTGCTTCGCCGAGCTGTGCGTGACCAAGTTCAACGACCTGGACGGGGACGGCGTCCGCGACGCCGGCGAGCCCGGCCTCGCCGGCTGGACGATCAACGCCAACGCGATCCCGATCGTAACCGGCGCACAGGGCACCTCCTGCGTCGGCGTTCCCGCACCGGCCGCATATACCGTCTCCGAGGTGTTGCAAGGCGGATGGACCCAGACCTTCCCGTCGCCGCCGGGGAGCCACAACTCCTTCCTCGAGTGCATGCAGCTCCTCAATCTCTCCTTCGGCAACATGCAGATTGCGCCGACCCCGACGCGCACCGCGACGCGGACACACACGCCCAACATCCTACCGGAGGAGTAGGGAACCTCTGCCTGATCGGGGTCGGCATCGGCATCGGAATCGGGATTTGAAAAGGAACGATCCCGATTCCGATACCGATGCCGACCCCGTGTGCGGGCGACGCATGCGTCGCCCCTACCGCGGTTGCGCGGCGACGCCTCGCCACCTACTGTCGGCCGCACATTCATCATCGATCGGAGGGTCAAATGCACCATCGAGCGCTGTCGATCATCGCGCTGTTGCTGGCGTTGCTGCTGCTCCCGTCGACCGTCCTCGCCGCGCTCTCGCCGGAGCAGCAGCAGGCGTTGAGCCAGAGCAAGTACGTCTACATCTCCTCGACCCGGAAGGACGGCACCCTCGGCCAGCCGGCGGAGATCTGGTTTCTCTTCCACGACGGCGCGGTCTACGTCGGCACGCGGCCCGCGTCGTGGCGGGTGCGCCGCATCAAGGCCGGCCGCCCTGGTGCCAAGATCGCGGTCGGCACCGCCAGCGGCCCATCGTTCATGGCCACCGGCAGCGTGGTGACCGACACGGCGGCGCAGGAGCTGCTGCTGAAGACGTTCGCGGAGAAGTACCCCGACCGCTGGGCGTCGCACGAGAAGAACTTCCGCGAGGGGTTCAAGGATGGGTCGCGGGTGCTGGTGAAATACGTGCCGAAGAACTGAAAGGATTGACCACAAAGACACAAAGACACAAAGGGCATCAAAGGCTTTGGTTGCTTCTCCTCTGTGTCTTTGTGTCTTTGTGGTGAAACTCCCAGTGATGACTGACGTCCCCGCGCTGCGCCGCCGCGCCACCGCGCTGCGGCGCCACGTGGTTTCCATCGCTGCGGCCCAGTACTGCCATCTGGGCGGGTCGCTGTCGTGCGCCGACCTGATGGCGGCGCTGTTCTTCGACTTCCTGCAGCTCGAAGACTCGCCGCAGCGCCGCCGCGACCGCTTCCTGCTCAGCAAAGGCCACGCGGTGCACGTGTTCCACGCCTGCCTGGCGGAGCTCGGTCTGATCGATGCCGCCGAGCTGCCGGAATCGGGCCGCAGCGGCAGCCGGCTCGGCGGGCATCCCACCCGCAAGGCGCCGGCGGTGGAGTTTGCCACCGGCTCGCTCGGCCACGCGCTGTCGGTCGCGCTCGGCATCGCCATGGCCGAGGCGCTCGACCGCTCGCCGTCGCGTACGGTCGTGCTGCTCGGCGATGGCGAGCTGCAAGAGGGAACGGTGTGGGAAGCCGCGCTGTGCGCGCCGCGCTTCGGGCTCGAGCACCTGCTCGCCATCGTCGACTTCAACAAGTTCCAGTCCGCCGGGGCCGTCGCCGACGTGCTGCCGCTCGATCCGCTGGCGGAGAAGTGGCGCGCCTTCGGCTGGAACGTGCGCGAGATCGACGGCCACGACATGGAGGCGATCGTCGCAGCGCTGCGCGCGCTGCCGGCGCCACAGGGCCCGACCGTCCTCATCGCCCACACCGTCAAGGGCAAGGGCGTGCCCGGCGTCGAGGGCACCGCGCGCGCACACTACACGTTGCTCAAGGAAGACGAGGCGCAGCGCGCCTACGCCGCGCTGGAGGCGGCGGCGCCATGAGCGGCTACGTCTCCGCCCTGGCGGCGGTGCGCGCGCTCGGCGAGCTGGCCGAGCGGGATCGCAACGTGGTGCTGGTTGCCCAGGACTTCGGCGCCCTGCGCGGGTTCACCGAGCGATTCCCTGACCGGCACATCGACGTGGGCATCAGCGAGCAGAATCTGATCGGCGTCGCCGCCGGCCTCGCCCACGCCGGCAAGCTGCCCTTCGTGCTCGGGATGGCGCCGTTCGTCAGCATGCGCGGCTTCGAGCAGATCCGCGACGACTGCGGCTACAACCGCAACAACGTCAAGATTCTCGCGCCGTTCGCCGGCCTGGAGGCGGGGCCGTGGGGCGCCACGCACCACGCCATCGAGGACATCGCGCTGCTGCGCACGATTCCGGGCATGACGATCCTGTCCCCCGCGGATCCGGCCGAGAGCTTACGCGCGGTGCACGCCGCCGCGGCGATCGAGGGCCCCGTCTACATCCGCCTCGGGTTCCTCACCCCGATCGATGGCTATGGCGCGCCGTTTCGGACGGGCGAGATGGTGATGCTGCGCGAGGGCGGCGACGCCGCGATCCTCGCCACCGGCAGCTGCGTGCGCAGCGCGCTGGCGGCGCACGAGGCGCTGCGGGCCAGCGGCATCGACGCGTGTGTGCTGAACGTGCATACGCTGAAGCCGCTCGATCGCGCCGCGGTGGAGCGCGCGGCGCGCGAGATCGGTCGGCTGGTGACGGTCGAGGAGCATTTCATCGACGGCGGCCTCGGCGGCGCGGTCGCCGAGATCCTCGCCGAGCTCGGCATCGGCCGCCTGCGCCGGGTGGGCGTGCGCGACCGCTTCTGCACCGAGGTTGCTCCCTACCCCGAGCTGTTGCGCATCCACGGCATCGACGCCGCCGGGGTCGAGGCCGCCGTGCGGGATGTGGCGACTGGTTGATCCCGTGTCGTTCGAAACCTGGCTCTTCTTCTGCGCCACCGAGGCCGTCCTCAGCTTCACGCCCGGTCCAGCGGTGTTGCTCGTCGTCTCGATGGCCCTGACACGCGGCGCGCGGGCCGGGCTCGAGGCCAGCGCCGGCATCCTCGGCGCCAACGCCTTCTACTTTGTCGTCTCGGCGACCGGCATCGGCGCGATGCTGCTCGCCTCCTGGGAGCTGTTCTTCCTCATCCGCTGGCTGGGTGCGGCGTACCTGATATGGCTCGGTCTGCACATGCTGCTGGCCCGGCCGAGCGCGTCGGCATCCGATGCCACGGTTCCTGCCCGCCGCGGCATGGCACCGCTCACGCATGGCTTGATCACGCAGGGCGCCAACCCGAAGGCGCTCCTGTTCTTCACCGCGCTGCTGCCGCAGTTCGTCGATCCCGCCGGCGCGATCCCGATGCAGATCGCCATCCTCGGCGTCAGCTCCATCCTGATCGAGCTTGCGGTGCTGTCCATCTACGTCGCCGCCTGCCACCGCGCGAGGCGCGTCACGCGGCGGCCCGGGTTGGTCACCGCGCTCAACCGCGCCGGCGGCGTGCTGCTGATCGGCGCCGGCGCCGGCCTGGCCGCCATGCGCCGCGGCTGATGAATCCTCCCTTGTGAAGCTCTGAGGCTCTGCGAACGGGGAGATCAGGAGGGGGCCGCGCCGGCGCGGGGCCATTTCCGGCTGTCCCGAAACGCTTCGCTGCGGTATCTCTACCCCATGCGCAACGCCGCGCGCGCGACGACACCGCCGGAGTGGGTGGTGTGGGACGCCCCCAGTCGCTGCCCATATCTGCCGGCGCAGACCGCGCGGCTGCCGCTACGCTTGCCGGCGCGGCACCTGCGACCGCTCGAGTTCGCCCAGCGGCTGGCCGCCGGCGACCGCCGCCAGGGCGTGCTGCTCTATCGCCCGAACTGTCCGGCCTGCACCGCCTGCGAGGCGATCCGCATCGAGGTCGACGATTTCCAGCCGAGCCGCACGCAGCGACGTGTATTCCGCCGCGGTGAGGCGCTGCTCAAAACGGAGATCGGTCGGCCGGCGGTCACGCCCGAGAAGATCGCGTTGTACAACCGCCACAAGATCGAGCGCGGTCTGCTCATCGCCGACGGCCAGATCGACCGCGAGGGATACGAGCAGTTTCTGGTCGAGAGCTGCGCCGACACGATCGAGCTGCGCTATCGCCTCGACGGGCGCCTGATCGGCGTGGCGGTGGCCGACCGCGCCGCCGACGCGCTCTCCGCCGTCTACTGTTTCTATGCGCCCGAGCAGGCCGCCCTCAGCCCCGGCACGTATTCCATCCTCAAGCAGATCGCGCTCTGCCGGGCCTGGGGTCTGCGCTATCTGTACCTCGGCCTCTACATCGGCGGCTGCGCGCCGATGCGGTACAAGGCGCGTTATCTCCCCCACGAGCGCCTGATCGGCGGCACCTGGCACCGCTTCTCGTAACGGCCGGGGTAGGGCGACGCATGCGTCGCCCCTACGTGGGCCGGGGTAGGGCGACGCATGCGTCGCCCCGGACAGCCAGCGCGTGGCACGGCAACCAGCGGGCGGGCCGCCCGCGGTCCCAGCGGGCCGCGTGTTGCCGCGCGGAGCGCGGCTACCGCACTGTGACTTCGACGCGCCGGTTGTTCCGTCGCCCCTGGGCGGTGAGGTTCGTATCCGCCGCGGAGGTGGTGCCGAACCCCTGCACGTCCATGCGCGACATCGCGATGCCCTGACCGTTCAAGAACTGCGCGACGGCCTGGGCGCGGTCGACGGACAGCTGCTGGTTGGTCGATTCGGCGCCGGTCGAGTCGGCGAAGCCCTGGACGAGAAAGTTCGCCTGCGGGTACGGCTTCATCTTGTCGACGAACCAGGTGAGCTGCCGGTAGCCGTCCTGGTCGAGCACGGCGCTGCCGACGTTGAAGTAGATCACCGCCGCGTACTTGCTCGCCTCGGCGTGCAGGGCCTGCTGCTGCGTGTTCTGCTGTTGCTGCTGCTGCTCCAGCGTCGTCATCTCGCGGTCGTAGGTGCGCTGGTAGGCCGAGGGGCACCCGCTGCACGCCACCGCCACCAAGAAGGGGATGAGCTTGGCCCGCATCGCTCTGCTCGGTGTCACTTCCCCGGCCGCTCGAACGCCTCGACGACCTCGCTCTGCTCGAGCAGGCCGTTGTCGTTCTTGTCGACCTGTTCGTAGTCCACGAAGCGCGCCCGCATGAACTCGTGCATGGTCAGCTTGCCGTCCTTGCTCGTGTCGGCGATCGCGAGGTTCTCGGTGTGCACCAGGGTCGCCTTGCACTCGGCCGCCGACAGCGTGCCGTCCTTGTTCGCGTCCGCCCGGAAGAACACCTCGCTCATGCGGAGGTCGAACTCCTCGTGGTCGATCGCGCCGTCGCGGTTGGTGTCGGTCTCGGTGAACGCGGTGCGCGGATCGTATCCGGCATGCCCGATCTGGGCCCCGGCCGGGGGAGCGACACACGCTGCGGTCAGCAGCGCCGCGGCGACGAGCACGGTGGTTGTGTGCGCGCTGGAGCCCATCGGTCGTCTCAGCTCTGGATCTTCCAGGTGCCGTCCGGCTGCCGGCAGGCCGTGCCGTAAGCCTGGTGCTGCTCGCCGCCGACCACGATGGTCTGCTGGTACTGGCGGCAGTAGGTGCCGTTGGCGAGCTGGTAGGTGCGCGTCGGCGTGATCGATCCGCTGTTGCCGGTGTCCGGGTTGTTCCAGACAGTCGGCTTGCCGCTCTGACCGTTCTCGAACGCCTGCTGGGCCGCTTGCGTGGCCATCTGCTTGTCGCGGGCGTCGAGCCGGTTGCCGATGAAGCCGCCGAGCAGCGCGCCGCCGAGCGTGGCGCCGACGATCGCGCCGGTGCCGCCGCCGGCGAGCGCCGCGATGCCGCCGCCGAGGGCCGCCCCGCCCAGCGCTCCGAGCACCGCCTTCGGATTGTCCTGCACCCCCTCGGAGATCTGCGAGCAGGAGGAGGTGGTCACGCCCAGGCAGACGACGAGACCGATGGCGGTGATCCTGACGGTGCGAGCGCGGCGCATCCGATTCCTCGTGGCGGCCGACTCTGCCGATGGCTCGCCGATTCGTCAAGTCGTGGCGACACCGGGGTGGTTGTCCGTTGCCCGTTGTCCGTTGCCCGCTGTTCGTCAATCTCGGTGGTCAGTACTGGCGCAATCGGCAACGGAGAACGGACAACGGGCAACGGACCCTCGGATTGATTCGGCCCATCGATCCAACTAAGGAACCGCCGTGCCTCCCCCCCGTCGTCGCCGCGCGCTGGTCGCCGGTGTGTCGCTGCTCGCGCTCGGCGCGGTATGTGCCGGCGCCGCCGATTCGGTCGGCATCCTCGTGCTCAAGGAGCATGGGGTCGGGAACCAGTCGTTGGCGCAGCCCTACCTCGACCGCATGGTCGCGCTGACCGCCAGGCAAAACGGCTGGGCGGCGGCCAACGGCAAATATTTCACCAGTCGCAGCGCCGCCGAGGCGTTCATCAAGAGCACGCAGCCGCACTACGGGATTCTGTCGCTGCCGGCGTTTCTGGCTATGCGCGATCCGTACAAGCTCGAGGTCATCGGCCGCGTCGCGGTCTCGCTCGCCGGCGGGCGGCGCTACTTTCTGATCAGCAAGACGGGGAAGAGCCTCGCCGACTGCAAGGGGAAGAAGCTCGCCACCGATCACGGCGACGATCCGCGCTTCATCGACCGCATCGTCTTCGCCGGCCAGGCCACGCTGGCCGATTTCACCCTGATGCCGATGCAGCGGCCGCTGCAGACGATCAAGGCGGTGCTCAACGACACCGCCACCTGCGCGCTGATCGATGATGCGCAGCGCCAGCAGTTCGATCATCTCTCCGACAAGAACGGCGCCCGCACGGTCTGGGAAAGCGCCGAGCTACCGCCGATGCCCGTGGTCGTGTTTCCCAGCGCCCCCAAAGAGGAGCGGGCCCGGTTCGAGAAGGGACTCGATGCGGTCTGCGAGGACGCCGGCAAGGACGCCTGCGCCGAGGTCGGCATCGATTCCCTGACCAGCACCAGCCCCACCGATTACGCCGCCGTCGTGGCCGCGTATGGCAAGTAGCAGCGACGGCGCGTTGCGGGTGCGCGCGCTGCGCCAAGTGGTGGCCATCTGGCTGCTGCTCACGGTCGCCGCCGGCTGCACCGGGGTGCGGCGCCCGACCCATCCCCAGCTCGCCACGGTCGCGCAGCAGAACGACTCGCTGGCGCTTGCCGACGCGCTCGAGGCGCTGATCGCTGCCGGGGAGGACACCCAGCGCGACCGCGCCTACGCCTACGGCGTCGTTTCCAAGCGCGACGCCGACACCGCCGCGACCGCCTTCGCCCGCGCCGCCATCACCGGCCGCGTCGTGCAGTCGAAAGGGCTCCGCGCCGCCAACCTCGTCGGCGACGTCGAAAAGTACGCGCGCCGCAGCCGCGAGCTCGATCCCACCTTCCGCGACGGCGCCGCTACCCGCATGCTCGGTACCCTCTACGTCATCGCCCCCGCCAATCTCCTGGTGCACGGCGACTCCGAAACCGGGCTCGAGCTGCTCGAAGAGCTCACCGCCGCCGGCCCCGACGTCCCGGAAAACCATCTCCGCCTCGCCGAAGCCTACGTCACGCTGCGCGACCCCGATCCGCTCGCGGTGCGGCGCG
>Ga0187893_10009631_pt1 | contig 14775 bp, 12 predicted proteins | sample MA1701074metaG_FD_139574 | JGI IMG/M metagenome (GOLD analysis project Ga0187893, IMG submission 139574) | White microbial mat communities from a basaltic lava cave in the Kipuka Kanohina Cave System on the Island of Hawaii, USA - MA170107-4 metaG ...
ACGCCGAGCGTGTTGCGCAGCTGCTCGCCGGACGCGACCAGCCGGCCGTCGATCCAGACCGACCAGAGGTGGCGCGCGTCGAGCACGAGCCGGTCGAGCGTCCCCTCGAACTCGCCCCGCAGCCACACGCAGCCGTAGTGCAGGCCGAGCGCATCGAGGTCGAGCCGGTTCTCCTCGAGCTCGCGGTCGCGGAGCTCCGTCCAGGACGAGTCGTCGTAGCCGGGCGCGAGCTGCGGGCTCACCAGCGAGAAGCGGAACGACTCGAGCCGCGGCAGGAGCGGCGGGAGCGAACGAACGGCCGGCGTGGCCGCCGGCAGCTCGGGGCTCACCCCGACCAGCGCGCGCGTCGCCTTGTCGTAGACCCGGATCTGCGTCTCCCAGGGCGCGAGCCAGGCGCGCTCGGGCTCCGGCAGCTCGAGCTCGACACGCGCGCGTGTCGGGTTGCGCAGGAACACGTAGCGCTTCGCCTCGCCCACGCGCGTGCAGAAGTGCTGCGCGCACAGCGGGCGCGCGTCCGCGTCGAGCTCGGTGGCCGCGAGGTCCGCCTCGTGCTCGGCGATGAACGCGTTCAGGTTGCGCACCGCGTCGTAGCGCGCGTCGGTCGCACCGGTCTCGCCGATCGGCGCGCCGTAATCGTACGAGCCGTACACGTCCGGGCTCGACTGGTAGCCGAAGGTCGTGCCGCCGCTGAACACGTAGTAGTTCCAGAGCGTGCCGCGCGCCGCGAGCGCGGCCTTGGTCGTGGCGTCGATCGCGTCCGCCCCGAGCCGCTCGCGCAGGCTCGCGTAGCCGATCCCGCCCCACGGGTCGTACCAGCCGCCCTGCAGCTCGGGGTAGAAGACCGGGTTCTGGCTGCGCTCGTGCGCGTCGAGCGCGGCCTCGTCGAGCGCGAACTCGTCGAACGTCGCGGGATTCGCGCGCCAGTCGTCGCGGAAGGTGGTGATCGGGTAGCGGTCGATCGCGAGCAGGTCGACGTCGAGCTGCCGGCCGGACATCGCCGCGACGTCGTTGTGGAAGATCGGCACGCGCACGCCGAGCCGGCGCGACAGCTCGTAGAGCTCGCGCATGTAGGTGCTGCGCTGGCCGAGCTCGGCGTCGGTCTCGGGCGGCGCGCCGGCGGCCGCGATCCGCCGCCGCAGCCACGGCGAGCTCGCGAGCCGGGCCAGGCGCTTCGAGCCGAGCCAGCGGATCAGGAGATCCGCGAGCGGGCTCGAAAGCGACGCGAGCGGCGCGGGCACGGCGTACTCGTTCTCGATCTGGAACAGGATCAGGTTCTCGCGCCCTGCGATCTTCGGAACGATCGCGCCGAACCACTCGCGCACCGCCGCCATGTACTCGAGCGAGTACGCAAAGCCCCCCGGCTTGCGGCAGCGCAGCACGAGCCCGGGATCGCGCAGCAGATAGGCGGGCAGGCCGCCGAGATCGACCTCGGCGCAGATGTACGGTCCGGGCCGCGCGATCAGCCACAGGCCCGCCTCCTCGATCAGGTCGTGCAGGTGGTCGACGTCGCGCAGCTCGGCGAAGTCGTACTCGCCGGGGCGCTCGCTGTGGAAGTTCCACGGGTAGTAGACGTCGACCGCGTTTAGCCCCGCGTCCTTCATCTGCGCGATGCGCTCGCGCCACAGCCCGCGCGCGGGCAGGCGGAAGTAGTGCAGCGACCCGGCGCGCACGATCACGCGGCGCTTCTCGACGCAGAGGCTGTAGCGGTCGAACTCGACCCGCAACGGGCTACTCGTTCGCCGCGAGCCAGCGCTCCGCGTCGAGGGCCGCCATGCAGCCGGTGCCGGCGGCCGTGACCGCCTGGCGATAGTGCGGGTCCATCGCGTCGCCGCACGCGAACACGCCCGGCACGTTGGTGCGCGTCGAGTGCGCCTGCACTTCGAGGTAGCCGGTCGCGTTCATGTCGAGCACGCCGCGGAACAGCGCGGTGTTGGGCTCGTGGCCGATCGCCACGAACAGCGCGCCGACCGGGAGCTCCGACAGCGCGCCCGTGCGCAGGTCGCGCACGCGCAGGCCCGTGACCGCCTGCGCGTCGCCGAGCACCTCGGCCACCTCGCTGTGCAGCACGAAGCGGATCTTCTCGTGGCGCCGGGCGCGCTCGGCCATGATCCGGCTCGCGCGCAGCTCGCCGCGGCGGTGGATCACGTGCACGACGGTGGCGAAGCGGGTCAGGAACAGCGCCTCTTCCATGGCCGTGTCGCCGCCGCCGACCACCGCGATCGGCTTGCCGCGGTAGAGCGCGCCGTCGCAGGTCGCGCAGGCCGAAACGCCGCGGTTGGTGTACTTGCTCTCCGAGGGCAGCCCGAGCCACTTCGCGCTCGCGCCGGTGGCGACGATCACGCTGTCGGCCTCGAACGCCTGCGAGTCCGTCGCGATGCGGAACGGCCTGCGCGAGAGGTCGACCGCGGTCGCGTCCTCGAACACGACCTTGGCGCCGAAGCGCTCGGCCTGCTTCTGGAACAGCTCCATCAGCTCCGGCCCCGCGATGCTCTCGGGGAAGCCCGGGTAGTTCTCGACGTCGGTGGTGATCATCAGCTGCCCGCCGAACGCCGTGCCCGCGACCACGACCGGCGCGAGCTCCGCGCGCGCGGCGTAGATCGCCGCGGTGTAGCCCGCGGGCCCGCTGCCGATGATCACGAGCTTGTGGCGCTGTGCGGCCGTCATCACGCGAATCGGATCTCGCGGACCTCGTAGGAGCGGCTGCCGGCAGGCACGGCCACGTCCACCTGGTCGTCGACCTGCTTGCCGATCAGCGCCCGGGCCACGGGGCTGGTGACCGAAAGCAGGCCCTTCGAGACGTCGGCTTCGTCCTCGCCCACGATCCGATAGGTGACCTCGTCGCCGGAGGCGAGATCCTCGAGCACGACCGTGGTGCCGAAGCGCACCTTGTCGGGCGGCTGGCCCCCGGTCTCGACCACCTCGGCGCGCGCCAGGCGGTCCTCGATCTGGCGGATGCGCGCCTCGATCATGCCCTGCTTGTCCTTGGCCGCGTCGTATTCGGCGTTCTCGGAGATGTCGCCGTGCTCGCGCGCGCGCCGGATCGCGTCGGAGATGGCCGGGCGCTCGATGCCCTTCAGACGGCGCAGCTCCTCCGTCAGCATGTCGTGGCCCTCGCGGGTCATGTGCACTTTTCCGCTCAGGATCGCGCTCCTACCCGGCCAAGGTTGGATTCCTCGGGTATGGCTGTCAACGCGAGCGGCGGGGTCTCCGCGCGGTTCACGGGCTGGCGTTTGCACGGTAGACTGCACGCCCCTTTCCGAGGAGACGCGACCGTGTCGATCCCCCTGCGCAACCTGCTCGTGGCCCCCCTGATCGCCGTCTGGCTCCTGTCGGGCGCGCTCGGTTGCGGCTCGGACGCGGGCTCGGGCGCATCGGACCTGCCCCGGATCCGGGCCATGAAGTTCGCCGGCGTCGACCTCGAGTACGCGCTGGAGCGGATCGCCGCCGAAGCCGGCATGCCGCTCGCGCTGGACCAGATCCGCACCGAGGACAACACCCCCGACCTCGGCATGTACCGGGTCGACCTCGATCTGCCCCCGGGGCCGGTCGACGAGGCGCTGCGCGAGCTCGCGGACGCCGCTGGCGGGATCGACTTCGAGATCGTGAACGGCGTGATCTACGTGCGCAGCAACATGCTCGTGAACACCAAGACGCCGATCGACCAGCCGCTGCTGCCCAAGCACTCGTTCAAGGGCGACATCAACGCGCTGGTCGCCTTCGTCGCGAAGTCGATCGAGCGCAGCTACGTCGCGGTCGAGCGCGTGGTGGGCGATCCCGAGCCGCCGGTGGTCGAGTTCGAGATCGCCGACAAGGCGAGCGTGCGCGACATCCTGCTGCAGTACGCGCAGGCCTCGAAGCTCGGCTGGACGATGCTGCGCGCCGGCCACGTGGTGGCCGATCCCAAGCTCGGCGTCGCCGTGGTCGGCACCGCGATCCAGCTGCGCTACCCGCGCACGAGCGTCTCGCGCCGCCCGCAGGTGTTCAACCTGGCGTCGACGACCGCCGCGCTCGCGGCGGCATCGGCGCGCCTGAACGTGCCGATGCTGGTGCTCGACCGCTCGGTGATCATGAACTCGCGCGGCTTCCTGAACCTCTCGAGCCAGCTGGAGCAGCAGGTCCCGCTCGAAGAGTGCCTCGACGATCTCGCGCAGTCCGGCTGGGGGCCGGAGCACTGGCACTTCAAGTGGAAGATGGACGACGGCGTGCCGGTGATCGAGAGCCGCGACTACCTGTCCAAGCTCGCGGGCCGCGACCTGCTGCGCGAGGAGCTGCTCGCCGGCGAGTTCGAGGGCAGCCTGCCCGAGTTCGCGCGCTGGCTGAACACGCACCGCAAGAACCCCACCAAGGAGGTTCTGATGGGCGGCGAGATCGTCGAGGGCCAGAAGCGCGGCAAGATCACGGTCGCGTCCGGCACGACGCTGCAGCAGGCGCTGGTGATGTTCGCGCGCGCCTCCGGCGTCGGCATCCACTTCGTGCTGCTCGGCTCGGTCAACCCGCTCTCCGGCCAGGCGCTCACGCACCCCAACGCCTGGATCGGCGCGTACATCCAGGATCTCGCGGAGTGGATCCCGACCGCCGAGGAGCTGCAGCGCTCGAGCGGCGTGGAGAGCTCGTCCAACTGACGACGCTCGTCTCGACTACCGAGTCGAACGCCTAGCTCGACGCGAAGCGGGCGAGCGAGGGCCGCCCCGAGCGAGCCCTGCAAGCGGCGAAGCCGCGCGCAGCGAGGCGCAGCCGAGCGTAGTCAATCGGACTAGGTCAGCCGTTCCTCGAGCACGCGGATGATGTAGCCGATGATCAGCAGGTTCGGCAGCCGGCCGCGCACGTCCTCGATGTCGAGTCCGCTCGCGGCGATCTCGTCGGCGAACTGATCCGCGTACGACGCGAAGAACTCGAGCATGTCCATGCTCACGTTCTTCGCCAGCATCGTGTTGATGTCCGCGGAGTCGAGATCGTCGAACATCTCGGCGAACTCGACCGCGATCTCTCGGCCCGTCATCTGCTCGCCCCTCCGGCTCGTCGATGTCGACGGCGCAGCAAGGCCGTCGGGGTGCCGATCATGACAGCGCGCGAACGCGCGCGTCAACGCGCGACGCGCGTTTCGCGTGCGACTTCTGCGCAAGTCCGTCGCTAGAGCCTCGGCGACTCTCGATAAACGCGCGGCTGCTGCGGCAGGTCGATTTCCAGCGCGCGCTCGTCGCCGGGAATGTCGAGCGGAAGCGCGAGCAACGGCTCGGCGACCAGCACCGGCACGCCCGCGCGCACCGCGACCGCGATCGCGTCGCTCGGGCGCGCGTCGATGCGCAGCGAGCGCCCGCGCAGCTCCACCTCGATGCGCGCGTAGAACGTGCTGTCGCGCAGCTCGGTGACCACGATGCGCCGCACCTGGCCCTCCAGCCGCTCGAGCACGTCCTTCAACAGGTCGTGCGGGTTGGGGCGGATGATCGGCTCGCGCTGCAGCGCCTGCGCGATCGAGCGCGCTTCGTATTCGCCGATCCAGATGCGCAGGCGGCGTTCGCCGTTGCCGTCCTCGACCAGCGAGAGCACCGGGCTGTCGGTGCGCGGATCGACCTGCACGCCCTCGACGCGCACCGTGCGCAGCTCTTCCTCGGGTTCGCGCGGACCGCAGCCCGCGAACGCGAGACACAGCAGCACGGGCAGGAGCGCGTTTCGAACCGCCGGACAGCACAGGGTCTGCATCGCGAGCCTCCGCGGCCCACCCCCACGTGCGCACGATACCACGCGGCGCGCATGAGCCTGCGCAGGCTTCGGTGTAAGCTCGCCGCGATGTCGGCGGACCCGATGCAGAGCGCGCTCGTGCTGGGTGCGATCACGCGCGATCTGGAGGCCGGCCGCCCCGCCCTGCCGGGCGGCGTGGTGCACTACGCCGGCCGCGCGTTCGCGGCGCTGGGCGCGCGCACGCGCGTGGTCACGCGCGTGCGGGAGAGGGACGCGGCCGAGCTGCTCGCGCCGCTGCGCGCCGCGGGCGTGGAAGTGCAGGCGCTCCCGAGCGCGGCCACCACCACCTATGCGAACGACTACTCGGGCCGCGAGGACCGCCACGAGCTGCTCGAGACCTCGGACCCGATCGGCCCGGACGACGTGCCGGAAGCGTGGCGCAGCGCGACCGCGATCCAGCTCGGGCCGCTGCACCGGCGCGATCTCCTGCCCGAGACGCTGGCGGTGCTCTCGGGCTTCGCGGGCATCGACCTGCAGGGTCTGGTGCGGCTCGTGGACGCGCGCGGCACCCGGCTCGCGCCGAACCCCGAGCTGAAGGACTACCTGGCGCACGTCGCGGTCGCGAAGGCGAGCGAGGAGGAGCTCGCGGTGCTGCTCGAGGGCCGGAGCCTGGAGGAGTTCCGCGCCGCGTTCGGCGTGGCGGAGCTGGTCGTCACGCGCGGCGAGCGCGACGTGCGGGTCGTGACACGCGCGGGTGTCGAGGAGATCCCGGTGCCGCGGGTCGCGCGCCGCTTTCCGGTCGGCGCCGGCGACGTCTTCCTGGCCGCCTACCTGCACGCGCGCGCGAGCGAGCACGGCCCCGTCGACGCGGCGCACTTCGCGGTGCGGATCAGCGGCGAGCAGGTCGAGCACGGCCGGATCGCGAGCGCCGCGCCCGCATCCGCGCAGCGCCGGGACGCGCGCTGATGCGGCGCGCGGCGTGCTCCCTCGCGCTCTCCGTCCTGCTCTCGGCCTGCTTCGGCACGATCGTGCAGGTGAAGCAGACCGCGACGCCGGAGGAGCGGCCGCAGAAGGTGCCGGAGAAGTTCAAGGCCGAGAAGGCTCCCGAGCTCGTGCCCTCGCAGGTGGTGGGCTGCAAGCTCGCGCCGTCGCTCGATCCCAATCTCTACTACTGCGCGAAGCAGGAGCACTGGTTCCGCTTCGCGATGAACCGCTGGTTCATGGCCTTCGCCTGGGACGGCAACTGGTTTCCGGTCAGCGGCTCGGAGCTGCCCGCGGGCTTGAAGAAGATCACGCCCGAGACCGAGGTCGAGGCGACCAAGACGCGCGAGGAGCGCCTCGAGGAGCTCGAGCGCAGGCTCGAAGAGCTCGACGAGCCGGCGCCCGACGAGGCGCCGCTAGACGACCAGCAGCAGGCGCCGTAGCTCGACGACGCTCTCGACGAGCCGGGTCGGCGCCGAGGCGGTGAGCTCCTCGCGCGTCCCGTAGCCGTACATCACCGCGATCGCGTCGATGCCGTTCGCGCGCGCGCCGTGCACGTCGTGCTTGCGATCGCCCACCATCACCACGCGCTCGGGCGCGATGCCCGACACGCCGGCGAGCGCGGTCGCGACGATCTCGGCCTTCTCGACGTGCGTGCCGTCGAGCTGGCTCCCGACCACGAGGTCGAAGTGCCGCGCCAGATCGAAGTGCTCGAGGATGCGCTCGGCGAACACCATCGGCTTCGAGGTGGCGAGCCCCACGCGCACACCCGACGCGCGCAGATCGCGCAAGAGGTCGGGAATGCCGTCGTAGACCTCGTTCTCGTACAGGCCGGCCTGCGAGAAGTACTCGCGGTAGTCGTCGACGGCGCGGCGCGCCTCGCTCTCGTCGAAACCCATGCGTTCGCGGAACGACTGCAGGAGCGGCGGGCCGATGAACGGCTCGAGCGCGTCCGCGTCCGGAGGCGTGATGCCCCGCTTGCGCAGCGCGTACTGGATCGAGCGCGTGATGCCGAGCTTGGGATCGGTGAGCGTGCCGTCCAGGTCGAACAGCACCGCCCGCCAGCGCGGCGACGCCTCGACCCGGGGCTGCGTCGTCAACCCGCGGCCTCGGTGATCTCGATCATGCGCTCGAGCGCGCGGCGTGCGTCGCGCGCGATCTGCGCCTGGCCTTCCGGGTCGAGCCGCTCGCGCGAACCCGTGACTTCGTCGACGACGTCGCCGGGCAGCACGCGGTTCAGATCGGGCGGCTTGCCCTTGGCGAGCAGGTCGAGCAGCGCGACCAGGTGCGGCGGATCGTTGCGCGACATGGTCGCGCAGCCGCAGCCGGCCATCGGCTCGTCGGGCAGGTCGGCGAGGTGCACCACGGTCACACCGCGCGGCTTCGACTGCTCGGCGAGGTTGCGCACGAAGTGGCCCTCGGTGCCGACCGCGACGCGCGCGCCCGGCTCGAGCTTCGAGACGTGCGCCCACAGCCAGCTGGTCGAGCCGCTGCCGTCGGCGAGATCGACGACCTCTTTCGGTGTCTCCGGGTGCACGACGACCGAGTAGCCGCGCGCGCGCCAGTACGCGACGTGGCTCGGCTCGAAGATCGTGTGCACGCCGCAGAAGCTGCCCCACAGGATCAGCTCCGCATCGTCGAGCTTCGCGAGCTCGGACCTGCCGACGTCCGCGCCCTCGTGTCCCGGCGCGAGCATCGCGATGCGCCCGGGCTCGATCCCGACCTGCGCGGCGACGTTGCGGCCGAGGTGCTGGTCCGGGACGAAGAAGATCCGCCGGCCCTGCGCGCGCGCCCAGCGCATGATCGCGGCCGCGTTCGAGCTCGTGCACACCGCCCCGCCCGTGCGGCCCGCGAGCGCCTTCACGCGCCCCGAGGTGTTCATGTACGCGACCACCATCACGTCGCCGAAGCGCTCCTGCAGCTTCGCGAACGCGGGCGCGAGCATGAACTCCTTGGCCATCATCTCCATCGTGCAGCCCGACTTCGGGTTGGTGATGTAGACGCTCTGGTCCGGGCGCGCGAGCAATGCGATCGACTCGGCCATGAAGTGCACCGCCGACTCGACGAAGATCCGCTTCTCGGGGTGCAGCACGGCTTCGCGCGCGAGCTGGTAGGAGTCCGCGATCAGCCCGCCGTAGCGCTCGACGAGCTTCACGATCTCGCCGCCCATGTAGTAGTGGGCGAGCAGGATCAGCTCGGGCCCGAGCGCCGCGCGGGCCGGCTCGATGTAGCGGTCCATCCAGGGCAGGACAGTCGCCGGCGTGCGGTCGGGGAGCGCGAGGTACTCCTCGGCGTAGGGCCGAAACTCCGGCTGGTACCAGTCGAGCGGCAGATCCGTCTGGCAGATCGGCACGTCGGGCTGGAGCTCGATGCGCGGGGGGACCGGCACGGCGAGAACCTAGCACTGCAGGCACCCCCCGTGCGGAGGCGCTATGCTGCGGCGCGCTCTCGCGGCCCCCGGCCCCGAGGGCCGCGTCGGGGCGTAGCGCAGCTTGGTAGCGCGCTTGGTTCGGGACCAAGAGGTCGGCGGTTCAAATCCGCCCGCCCCGACCACTCGCCCGTGGCCGAGCCCCTCACGGCGGCGCGTCCGGGCCGATCGTGCGGTCGAGCCAGTCGATCATCTCGGCCACGGTGTGGAGCACGCTCTCGCGCCCGCGGTAGTGGTGCTGCTCGTGGGGCAGCTCGACGTAGCGCGCGTGCGCGCCGTTCCCGACCAGCGCGTGGAAGAAGCGGCGCGCCTGGAGCGTGGGCGTGCCCGGGTTGTCGTCCGCGCCGCCGTGCACGAGCAGGAGCGGCTCGCGCACCTTGTCGGCGGCGTAGAAGGGCGAGATGCGCGCGTAGAACTCGGTCGCCTGCCAGAACGTGCGCCGCTCGTGCTGGAAGCCGAACGGCGTGAGCGTGCGGTTGTACGCGCCGGAGAGCGCCATGCCGGTGCGGAACAGGTCGCTGTGCGCGAGCAGGTTCGCGGTCGAGAACGCGCCGTAGCTCCGGCCCGCGACGGCGATGCGCTTGCGGTCGGAGATGCCGGCGCCCACCAGGTGGTCGATCGCGGCCTCCATGCTCGAGACCAGCTGATCGAGATACGCGTCGTTCGCGGTCTCGCCTTCGCCGACGATCGGCACCGTCGGGTTCAGCAGCAGCGCGTAGCCCTCGAGCACGACCGCGATCGGCGAGGCGCCCTTGATCTGGTGGAAGCGGTAGCGGCGCGCGTCCACCTGCTCGGCAAGCTCGCCGTCGGAGAACTCCGCGGGATAGATCCAGATCAGCGTCGGCAGCGGCTTGCCTGCGGGCCGGTCGGGCGGCAGATAGAGCATGCCGGTCAGGTCGACGCCGTCCTTGCGCTTGAAGCGCACGTTGCGGCGCTCGACCCGGGCGAGCTGCGGGAAGGGATCGCCGAGCGCCGCGAGCTCGCGCCGCTCGCTGCCCGCGACGACGAACACCTCGGGCGGCTCGGTCTCGGACTCGCGCAGCGTCACGAGCAGCGCGGGGTCGTCGGGCACGATGCCGAGCGCGCGCTCGTAGCTGCCCTCCGGCGCGGTCGCGAGCCGCTCCTCCACCACCGTGTCGAGGTGGAGCGCCGCGACGTACGGTCGCGGGCCATCCGCGCCGAGGCCGTCGCTGGCCAGGAAGATCCGGCGGCCGTGCTCGAGGATCGGGCCGCGGTCGCCGTCCACGCGCAGCGCGGTGCCGGGATTGCCGTACAGATCCTTCACCGCGCCCTGCCAGATCAGCTGCGGCGCGCCGTCTGCGCGCGCCACGAAGTAGCGCACGCCGCGGCCGCCGTCGGTGCGCTCGCTGAACAGCGGCGTGCCCTGGCTCGTCCAGGCGAAGCCCGAGATGCCGCCGCGGTTGCGCGTCACCTCGCGCGGCTCGCCCGTGAAGGGCGCAGCGAGCTCGACCCAGCGCTCGCCGCCGCCGTCGATCGGCTCCGTCCAGCCGAGCGCGGCCGGAGCCGCGGGGTTCCACACGAAGCGCGGAAGTGGCGGCGCCTCGGTCGGCATCACGTCCGGCTGGCGCGGCAGGCCGCTCGCCTCGAGCCGCTTGCCCTGCTCGAGATCCCAGACCTCGACCCGGCGCGGGAAGTAGCGCGCGGTCAGGAAGTGCGAGTACGGCGGCAGCAGCCGGATCACGAGCGCGTGGCGGCCGTCCGGCGACGGCAGCACGCGGGCGAGCAGGCCGCTCGTGCCCTCGATCCGACGCACCGAGCCGTCGACGCCGACCCGCGCGAGCGTCGAGCCGAAGTAATGCTCGAACGCCGCCTCCTCCCACGCACCGTCGAGCAGGTTCTGGTAGGTGCGCGTGGGCGCGGCGCCGCCCGGGTGCTCGACGACGTTGGGCGCCGGGAACGGCGCGGGCGCGGGCGCGCGCTCGTCGGTCACGACCCGGCAGAGCAGCTCGCGCGCTCCCGTCCAGGCGCAGGGGGACTCGAAGGCGGGATTCGGCGCGACCGGCAGCGTGCGCTCGCTCGCGGTCGCGACGTCGTAGATCACGAGCTCGGGCGCGCCGGCGGCGAAGCGCAGCGCGCTCAAGAGCTTCCCATCGGGCGAGAACGCGACGTGATCCAGCGCGGGCGCTCCGCCCGGCGCCCAGGTCGCGAGCGTCTTGCCGCTGCGCAGGTCGAGCACGGCCACGCGCTCGACCCGCGAGTCGTAGCCGGAGCTGCGGATCGCCGGATCGAACCAGAAGCCGGCGAGCCCGAGATGCGGCCGCGCGATGCGCTCGATCGGCACCAGCGTCTCGCTGTAGGCCAGCGCGAGGCGACCCGACCCGGCGTGGAGCAGCCCGGCGGGGAGCTGGGTCTCGGTGAGCAGCTCGACCACGTCGGGGTTCGCAGGCACCCGGTACTCGGCACGCGGCTCGGCCGCGGCCCAGGCTGCGAAACCGAATTGGATCAGGGCCAGAGCGGCCCCCACGCGTGCCGCCGCGCCGAACGGACCCATCGCCCCCTCCTCCCGTCCGCGGCCCCGGCCGTGTAACCCGCAGGCCGAGAGCTTCCACCATGAGCCGCGCGCGGGCCAGCGGCTCAGCGCGCCGGCAGACTCCGGCCGCGGCCGATCTCGGACAGCGATTCGCGCAGGACGCTCGCCGCTGTGCGCAGGAACAGAGCCGCTATGCCGACGCCGACCAGGATGTCGGGCCACGCCGAGGCAAAGAATGCGACCAGCGCCGCGGCGACCAGGACGGCGCAGTTGGCGATCAGGTCGTTGCGCGAGCACAGCCACGTCGAACGCAGGTTGATGTCGTCGCCGCGGTGCGCGAAGAGCAGCGCGAAGCAGAAGCCGTTGGCGGCGAGCGCGAGCGCGCCGACGCCGGCGATCAACTCGGGCGACGGGACGGCGGGCGAGCCGAGCTTCGCGAGCGCTTCGAGCAGCACACCCACGCCGAAGGCCACCATCACGAGCCCCTTCGCGAGCGCCGCGCGCGCACGCCACACGCCGCTGCGCTGCAGCACGTAGAGACTGAACGCGTAGACCCCCGCATCGCCGGCCATGTCGAGCGAGTCGCCGAGCAGCGCGGTCGAGCCCGCGAGCAGACCGGCGCCGGCCTCCAACAGGAACATCGCGGCGTTCACACCGAGAACGGTCACGAGCACGCGGCGCTGTCGGTCGCGCAGCGCGATCAGCTCGGAGGCCTTCGCCTCGCAGCAATCGTCCACGGCTACAGTCTAATGAGCGTGCGGGAGCGCTGGAACCACAACATCCACTACCAGCCGCTCCTGCTGGCCGCGCTGCCGCGCGACTGCGGGCGCGTGCTCGAGGTGGGCTGCGGCGAGGGCCTGCTCGCGCGCGAGCTCGCGGGCGTCGCGCGGCGCGTGACCGCGATCGACCTCGATGCTCCGTCGCTCGAGATCGCTCGGCGCGAAGCGCCGGCGCCGAACCTCGAGTACGTGCTCGGCGACTTCCTCACCCACCCGTTCGAGCCGGCGTCGTTCGACGCGGTGGTCTCAGTGGCGCTGCTCCACCACGTGGACGCCGAGCGCGGGCTCGAGCGGATGAAGGAGCTGCTGCGGCCGGGGGGGACGCTCGCGCTCGTCGGTCTCGCGCGTTCGCGCGCGCCGGCCGACTTCGCGGTCGACGTCGCCGCCGCCGTCGGGACGCGCCTGCACAAGCTCACGAAGACGTACTGGGAGCACTCTGCGCCGAAGGTCTGGCCGCCGCCCGAGACCTACCGCGGCATGCGGCGCGTGGCCGAGCGCGTGCTGCCGGGCGTGCGCTACCGGCGCCTCCTGCTCTGGCGCTACGCGCTGACTTGGATCAAGCCCGCGCGCTAACGGTGGCGGTCCGTGTCCACGTCCTCGCTCGCGGGCGGGGCGCCCATCATCGGCTGGTCCATGCTGGTCTTGACCTTGATCGAGGGCCAGGGCGAGACCTCTTTGGTCGGAGCGCGGCGCATCAGCGCGCGGCAAGCGCCCTGCTCGAGGCGGCCGGTGGCGGCGAGCGCGCCGGCCACGGAGAGCGCGGGCGCGCCGGTGGTGCGCGAGGCGCCGGTCACGAGCGCGTCGCGCACCGCCCACGGCTCGAGGTCGGGGCGCTCGCCGGTGACGAGCAGCGCGGCGCCGGCGGTGAGACCGACCGCGGTGACGGCGCCCGACTGCTCCGCGACGCGGCGATCGGGAACGGATGAACCGTCGTTCCGAGGGTTCGACAGCGCGCCCGCGACGCGCATCGGCTGCTGGCCCGGGCGCGGCGGCAGGACGAGGTCGGGCGCGGCGGCCGACGGCAGCGCGTCGGCGACGACCACGCCGCGCAGCGGCCGGAGCAGCGGGCTGCTGGTCTCCTCGCCGGTCCAGGGATCGACCACCACGCCGGTGTCACCGCCGTTCCGCTCGAGCCAGTCCTTGCGCCAGCGCGCGGGGTAGTCGGCGCTCGCGTCGGCGGAGCCGCTCGGACCGCACACCACGAGCGCGCAGTTGTCCTCGGCGAACAGCATCGCGTCGTGCAGCAGCCAGTGCGGCGGCTCGGCGGGCCAGGCGCAGGTCAGCACGCGCGCGCGCTCGCCGACGGCGTAGGCGACGCCTGCCGCGCGCGCCCAAGTCGAGCTGCGCAGCGGCTCGGGCGCGGACTCGCTGTCGCGCGCGCGCGGGTCCGCGTCGTGCGGTGCGGACAGGCTCGTGCGCAGGTTCTCCTGCACGTCGACGACCAGGATCTGCGCGCGCGGCGCGACGCCGAGCGGGAGGCCCGCTCCGCCCGCGCCCGCGGCGAGCGAGGCGATCGCGGTGCCGTGTCCCCAGTTCTGGCGGGTGCGCTCAGCGGCGCCGTCCCAGTCGCTCACGTCGGTGGGCGCGCCGAGCGCGAGCTTGGCGCCGGACTCGTCGCGCGCGATCGCGAGCTGCGCGGTGTTCACGCCGTAGCGGTCGCCGGGCACGCCGTTGCCGTCGAGGTCCTCGCCGCCGCGCTCGCTCGACTTGTCGTGCAGGTTCGGCGCGAGCGCGGCGTGGTTGGCGTCGATGCCGGTGTCGATCACGGCCAGGCGCACGCCGTCGCCCTGCTGCTGGCTCCAGACCTGGGCCGCGCCGATCGCGGTCAGCTCGGGTCCGGCCGCGCTGGCGGCGGCCCGCTTCACGGCCGAGCGCTGCACCTCGGTGCGGTAGGCGTCCGACTCCGGATCGACGACCCGCGTCACCGGTCCGAGCGGCGTCGGCCAGCCGGTCCGGGGCTCGACGCGCAGGTGAGCGGCGTCGGCGGGCAGGTAGCTCTCGGCATGGATCGCCGGGTCGCTGCGCAGCCACGAGACCGCCTGGTAGAAGTTCACGCCCTCGGGCAGGTCGATCGCCACCCACAGCCCGAGCCCGACCGCGTCGCGCGCGCCGGTGCGGTCGAACGGGAACGCGGGCAGCACCAGCGCGTCGAGCGCCTCGAGCTTCGCGTCGAGCGGGTCGAGGCCGAGCGCGTCGCGCCCGAGCGGCTCGGTGAACGCCCTGGGCAGCGCGCGCAGCTTGAACAGCACGACGCCGCCCCCGTACGGGTCCGCGACCGGCAGGCTCACGGAGTCGGTGAAGGTCACCTGCGCCTCGGCGCGCAGCTCGCCGGCCTGACACAGCACCGTGGCGGGCGCCGCGACGGGCGGCGAGGGCACGCGCACGAGCTCGCCCTCGAGCGCGAGCGCCTCGCCGTC
>Ga0187893_10009633_pt1 | contig 14771 bp, 14 predicted proteins | sample MA1701074metaG_FD_139574 | JGI IMG/M metagenome (GOLD analysis project Ga0187893, IMG submission 139574) | White microbial mat communities from a basaltic lava cave in the Kipuka Kanohina Cave System on the Island of Hawaii, USA - MA170107-4 metaG ...
CAATCCACACGGAATGATCAGGCCTGTTTCCAGCGCCCGCGCGCCGGCTTGACGGGGGCGCCCGCTTGATGCGCCGGCCGTCCCCCAAACTCCGTGCGGTACAGATCTTCGATTTCCTTCTTATCTTTGGCGTATGTGACCTTACTGCCATCCGGCCAGAAGATGATCACACCTTCATCCTGATGGGACATGAACGATTCCTGCGCGCCATGTTGAATCAACGCGGCGCCCATCTCGCGATTCAGGAAATACTGCACGTCTCGGAGTTCCGGCGTTCGCGCGTGAGGCTGGCCAAGCATCGTCTCCTCGACAAACAGATGCTGGGCGGGATCCTTGGCCGATATCAACCCGTACAGGTCGTAGTCTCCGCAGACGAACAATTTCTTTGATGCCAGCCCGTAAAGCGTATAGTAGAGACAACCGTAGTGCTTGTGATCAGGATCGGATTCCACGGCGTAGAGTTTCCCGGCAGGCAGGTACACCCGGTTCTCGCCGGGTCCGGGTATATATACATGAGGCAGCGTTTTGTCCCAGCATCTCCGCACATCATTCATGTCGCGGTCGCCAAAAGCGTTGGGATGGGTCCTGGGATTGGCTACCAGACCAGCCAGCTCGTAGGGATGCAAATCCTTTTTCGCGGTCTTGGCTTTTACATCAAGCCGTTTGGGGTAATACCCGTCGCGGTCATAAAACCGCCAGGCTTTGGGATTCGACTCGCGGACCAGAATCCACACGTCGTAGGTTCGAGCGGCAAGCTTGAAGATCCGCTCATGTTCAGGCGCGACGCAACGCATAGGCACGAACCGGCACCCCCATCAGGACATTTTAACTCAACCATGCGGAACCGCTAATTCATCGCCGGGGAGCAAGGATGGCCCTGGCGTGCATGCTCTCAATGACGGGGAGCATCGGTTCTCCACCGATGTGCAGCGCCGTGGCGAGCGCATCGGCGACGGCTCCGTCGTTTGCGATGACGGTGGCCGGGCGCGCTCCTACGGCGCCGATGCCGGTTTTCGGATCGAGGACGTGGGAATAGCGGATTCCGTCGATGATGGTGAACTGCTCTTTGTCGCCGGAGGTGGAGATGGAACAGCGCGCGAGGTGGTGGACTTGCCCCTGGGCCTCGATGCGCCAGGTCTTGCTGCCGGGCGGGGGCTCGCCGATGGCGAGATCGCCGGCGATTGCGACCAGGGCGCGGGGATGTCCGGAGCGCTGGAGTGCGAGCAGAGCTTGCGTCGCGGCGTAGCCTTTGCCGATGCCGCCCAAATCAAGCTGCATGCCGCAGCGGAGCATTTCGACAGTGCTTTCGGCGGAGTTTAGGCGCAGCAAGTGAAAGCCGGTGAGGGCGCCGGCGGCGGCCCGTCGGCTTGGATCCGGCAACTGTTGTGTGAGCAGCGTTTGACGCCAGAGCCGGACGGCCGGCCCGAGAGTGACATCGAATGCCCCACTGGTGGCCGCATTGATTCGCCGTGCGGTTTCAAGAACGGAGTAGAGGTCCTCACTGACAATGAGCGGTGAGCCGCAGCGGAGCCGGTTCAGTTCACTTGAGGGCTTATAATCGCTGAGTTTTTCCTCGAGCTCCGCAATGCGCGAAAAGGCTTTGGAAAAAGCCGCATCGGCCTCCGCCGCGCCGCGCGCATAAAGGGTGATGCGAACGAGGGTTCCCATATGCGGCTGGACGGCTTCAAAGCGCTGCCAGCCGGCGGCCGGAAGGGTGAGGCAGCAGGCGGCGGCCAGCCAGCTACTCTTTTTCAACGCCACTGTTCCAGTATGCGTGCATCTGGGCGGGGGTCGGGACCTTTAAAGGGCGGACCAGGCGGAACCCGAGCCATTGCGCATCGGTGTGGTACCAGATGCTTTTGGGCAATTGCGGGTCCTGCATTTTCCAGCTCGGATCGGAGCCAAGGCGCGCGCCACAGCGGCAGTTTTCAGCTTCATCGTTCCACGATCCGCCCCGGACGGCATGCGGGTAGGGATTCATGGCCTTCGTCCAGGGCATCAGCAGCGGCAAATCGGAGTGGGGGTAAGTGGGCGTGTAGGCGTCGAGAGTCCATTCGAGAACATTGCCGTGCATGTCATGGAGTCCCCAGGCGTTGGGTTTCTTTGTGCCGGTTCTTTCGTATTTGCCGTTGCTGTTGGCGGCGAACCAGGCGTATTCGTGCAGTGCGGCGGGGTTATCGCCGAAGGAAAAAGCGGTTTGGGAGCCGGCCCGGCAGGCGTACTCCCATTCGGCTTCGGTCGGGAGGCGATAGAAATGGCCGGTGCGCGCGCTGAGCCATTGCGCGTATTTGCTGGCGCCATGCTGGGTCATGCTGATAGCGGGGTAGCCGTTGATGCCCATGCCGAAGCTCATTTCGACGTAGGGGCGGGTGGGGCGGCTGACAGCGTCGACGACAGGGTCGGCGCCGGGGGTTTCGCCTGCTTGCCGGGAGAACATGAAGAGGTGGTATTCGTCCCAGCTGACTTCGTATTTGCCGATCCAGTACGGTTCGAGGCGGACGCGGCGGCGCGGACTCTCGTCGGGTTTGTGGCCCCGCTCGGACCCGGCAGTGCCCATCAGAAATTCGCCGGCGGGTGCGGGAACCATTTCGAAAACGACGGTTGTGCCGGGGATGGTGGTCCGGTAGGCCTTCATGGCCTGGGCAGTGGTTTCCTTGGTGGACGCAGAGATGCGGCGGTGCAACTGGGCGGTGAGTGTCTGTGGGTCGAGTTTGGCCGCGCGCGCGGTGGGGAGCGTAACGGACTCGGGCCAGGACACGCCGGCGGCGATCCAGCGGCGTATGGCGTCCTGTTGGACGGTGGGGACGCGCGGTCCGGCGGGGGGCATGGCTCCTGGCGCGGTGGCAGCGAGTTGCATGGATGTGAGCAGCGGACTTCGGCCGGGCTCGCCGGGGGTGACGGCGGGTCCCCTCGCCCCGCCCTTGCGTAGCAGGGCCGCGGAATCGATGCGCAGGCCGCCGTAACTCTTTTCGGCGTTGTGACAGGCGAGGCAGTGGGCTTCGAGAACGGGCGCGACATCCCTTAGGAAATCGATGCTCTGCGCGGCCATGGCGAGCGGGAAGGCGGAGCAGAGCCAGGCTCGGCGGTGCATGGGTTAGAAAAACTTTGTGCGGCCGGGGATGGCAAGCGGAGGAGTATCGACCGTGCCGCTCCATTCGAGTTTTTCAGGGAAGAGCCGCTCCGAGGAGTTCAGGGCCATGTCCCAGCTAATCTGCTGGCCGGTGTAGGCGGCCATGCGGCCCATGATGGCGAGCATAGTGCTGGTAGCCATCCATTCGGTGTCATGGATGGGCTTGCCACGGCGGATGGAAGCGAACAGCGCGTCGTGCTCGGCCTGGTACATGTCGTTTCGCTGGCCGGTGAAAGTCCAGTTGGTTTCGCCCGCGATGCGCGGAGTGGGGCCGCGGCCGATAGTACACGTTCCTTTCGATCCGTGGATGTAGTCGGCGTTTTCGTTGTAGCAGCCGTCGATCTGGCGGCAAGCCAGGAAGGCGCGAACATTATTCGGGTAGAGGTAGTTGATTCCGAAGTGATCGAAGATGTTGCCGCCTTCGGTGGGGACCTGGCGGCCTCCGACGGCGACGCAACTGAGCGGCGGCTTGTCGTCCATGGCCCAGGCGAGCTTGTCGACGCTGTGAACGGCCTGCTCGACGAGCCCGTCGCCGGAGAGCCAGGTGAAGTTATACCAGTTGCGGATCATCCACTCGACATCGCTCATGCCGGCGGGGCGCGAGGAGGCGGGCGGCATGGGTTTGACGGGGCTGGTGTAGTAAGTGGCGTGGTAAGCGGCTAAATCTCCAATGGATCCGGACTTGATTTGATCGAACGTTTCGCGAATGTAGTTACTATAACGCCAGCAGAAGCCGGAGACTATGGAGAGATTTTTTTCGCGAGCGAGTTTCGCGGTTTCAAGGACGCTGCGCACGCCCGGGGCGTCGACGGCGACAGGCTTTTCGCAGAAAACATGTTTGCCTGCTTCCACGGCGGCGCGCAGATGCGGTGGCCGGAAACCTGGCGGAGTGGCGAGCAGGACGACATCGACGCCGCTGTCTATCACTTTCCGATAGGCGTCCAGGCCGGTGAAGATGTTGGCGGGCTCGACTTTGACTTTGTGCCCGGCGGCGCGACTGAGGCGATCGAGTGAGGTCTGGGCGCGTTCGATGTCGATGTCGGCGACGGCGGTCAGTTCGGAGTAGTCGTCGGCCTTGAGGGCCTGGGCCGCGGCTCCTGTTCCGCGGCCGCCGCATCCGACAAGACCGACTTTGAGGGATTGGGACGCCTGCATGGCGGGAAGCAGCGCCGGGAATCCGGCGGACAGCGCGGTTTTCAGGAAGTGGCGGCGGGGGTTATCATTACCGGGCATTCTTCGATTATGGCGCGGCGGCCGATCCTGCCGCCAGCCGGAATGACCGAAGAAGGACGACGGTTGGGAAAGCCACTGGTTGAGGATCTTCGCCTCGTGGAGAAGTGTGACCGGCCTCCAGCCTCGCCCTGCCGGACGCTGACGCCCGGCGAAAAGATCCGGCCCGTTCCTTGGACAGGTTTCTCGCACACGGCCCAGTGCCAGACGGCAAGCCGGACAAACATCTACCTGGGGCCGGGCACTTTCCGTTTCGTGGTGACGTCCTGTGACGGGAAGCGGAAGTATTTCGGGGAGCCATTTGCCCTGCCGGCAAAGCCGGTTGTGTAGGCCGAGAAACTTCGACGGCGTCGTAGATTACACACCCGCAATGCGAAGCGGAGGCCGCCGCTTGCATTCACCGCGCGTGAAGTCCGGATAATCAACTGGCCGGCCGCGGCTTGCGACGGACTTCTCCCGTCAGCGCGGAGACTGCGCTCCATGACGCTGCATCATAGACGTCGTAGTCCGGTAAGCGGCCCGTTCGGAGGGCCTCGATCATGCGGAAGTCCTCGCTGTAGTCGCCGCTCCGGATTTCATCGCTGAGTTGAAAGCCGGCGGCGCTGCCGGGACCGCCGCCGCGCTCGCTGGTCTGTTCCCTGTATCAGATTTGTACGGCTGTAGGGTCTAGATTCTCGCTGGCGTAAAGGTTCAAACCCAGCGCCTTTGTGCTCATCGAGGCCAGATCAAACTGGTCCCCGCGATTGATGTCCATGTACCAGGCGAGCGGCCCCAAACCATGCGTCGGATAGAGATTGCCGTTACGAGTCCGTGCTCGTCACCGAGCCACAACCCCTCGCCATAGTCGCGGACCTTCAGATAACGTGTATCATGCATGTACCCGGCCTCGGCAAACAGCAATTCGCCGGAGAAGGCCCCTACGGACCATGTGGAGGATCGTCATTACCTCGCGACGGTACTTGACGTTTTCCATCATCATGCAGTAGCGGCTGGTCTGTTTCGCCGTCTCAACCAGGCTCAACACTCCTCAAGAGAAACAGCCGCCGGGATCTCGGTCGCGGCGTGTTTGCCGGCCCGCTTGGTGGCCAGGCACATGGGGGTGTGCCAGTTGCAGGGTGCTGCCGCGCAAGTTTCAGAACCTGCCGCCTTCCAAGATGCATGGTCTCCGGTGCGTCAAACGCCGAACATCTGGGTGAACCGGCGAATCTCATCGTCTTTCGTTTCGTTGGGGATGGAGCAACCCGGGGCGACGATGTATTTCTTGCCGGCCTGCTCGAAGCCCACCTGGCGTTTAAAGGCTACGCGCTCGAGCGTGCGGAAGTTGCGCTCGTCGATGCCGCCCATCAGAACGCCGGTGAAATGGGCGCGCGCGCGGGAGAGCGGGACTCCGGTGGCATGAACGGAGTAATGGATGACGCCGGCGTGCCAGCCGCTGTAGAAACGATCCAGATATACTTTGTCGCCGTGCAGGTGGAGCGTGTTCAGCGGGGCGGCGGAGGCGGCGCTGAGCACCATTTTGTCGAATGGCTCGCTGAAACGGGCGTAATCCTGAGGCGACAGGATGCCCTCCTGCGCGTTCGCGATGGCCAGAAAGATGCCCGAAGCTCCGGCGGCGATGGCTCGGCGGGCGTGGTTGGCCTCGGATTTGGCGATGGCTTCGAGCACGTCCAGCAGCGCTTGCGGTTTTTCCTGCTTGAGCCGCACCACTTCCTCCTTGGAGGAAAGTTTCTCGGCGACGTTCCAGGGATTGAAGATGGTTTCAATGAAGTGCGCCGATTGGTTGAGGCTGTCGCGGATGATCTCCAGGCTGCGTATCTGCGCGGGGAACGGATTCTGCTCGACGCGAGCATCATGCCACTTTCCCTTGGGCTTGGGATACGGATAGTCGCTCATGACCTTGACGAGGTCGGTCTTGAACTTGCGGTGAAACTGGAGCGTGTTTTCGGCATGGACGCTGGCAGGCTGCGATTCGTCCAGGAAGTGATACCAGAACGTGAACGCGGGGCGGTCCGTGTCCTGGCCTGCCAGGACGCGATCGACGCGCTGGCGCGGTGTGATGGAGGCGCCCGATAGCGCCAGCGGGGCGCTCAGGCTGAGAAGAAAATTACGCCGTGAGTGCATGCTCACCTCCCTTGGAAACTAAAATACGGTGCTGGCCGGAGTCAGCGCGCGCTGGCGGATTTCCATGCAGCCGCGTCCGGTCGGAAGCACTTTGCCGGGATTGAGCCGGCAGTCGGGGTCAAACAGCTTCTTGAAGCGCCCGATCATATCAAGCGTGTCGCTAGAGAACAAGTGTTCCATCAACTCCATTTTTTCCATGCCGACGCCGTGCTCGCCAGTGATGGAGCCACCTGCCTCTATGCAGTATTGCAGGATTTCCTCTCCGGCTTTCTGCGCCTTTTCGAGTTCGCCGGGCTTGTGGATGTTGAACAGGATGATGGGATGCAGATTGCCGTCGCCGGCGTGGAAGATGTTGCTGATGGTGAGGCCGTGTTTCTCGCCGATGCGCTGGATCTCGCGAAGCGTTGGGGCGACTTTAGTGCGCGGCACGACGCCGTCTTGAACGTAGTAGCTGGGACTGACGCGGCCGACGGCTCCAAAGGCGTTCTTGCGGCCTTTCCACAGCAGTTCCCGTTCCTCCGCCGAGCGGGCGACGCGGAATTCACGGGCGCGCGTGAGCTGGCAAACGTTGCGAATCTGCTCGAGCTGCTCTTCGACGGACTCGGTTAGTCCTTCCAGTTCGATGAGCAGGACGGCGGCGGCATCCATGGGATAGCCTGCGTTGGTGGCCTCTTCGACCATTCGGAGCATGACTCCGTCGAGCATTTCGACGGCGACGGGCGTGATGCCGCGGGCAGTGATCTCGGCGACCGTGCCGGCGCAATCATCGACGGCGTCGTAGATGGCCAGGGCGGTTTTGACGACTTCGGGCTGGCGCATCAGACGCACGATGACCTTCGTCACCAGCGCCATCGTTCCTTCCGAGCCAGTGAGCAGGCCGGTAAGGTCATAGCCGGGGGTGTCCTGTTCCATGCCGCCTGTGGTCATTACTGTACCGTCCGGGAGAACCACCTCCAATCCTAAGACGTGATTTGTGGTCACACCGTAAGCAAGCGTGTGTGGACCGCCGGCGTTTTCCGATACATTGCCGCCGATGGTGCAGGCCCGCTGGCTGGAGGGATCGGGGGCATAGAAATAATTGTCGTGCTGGACGGCGAGGGTGATGTCGAGGTTCACAACGCCGGGCTCGAGCACGGCACGCTCATTGGCGAGGTCGATTTCGAGGATGCGATTCATGCGCGAGAAACCGATCATGACGCCGCCGGCGCGGGGAATGGCTCCGCCGCTCAGGCCGGTGCCCGCGCCGCGTCCGACAATCGGAATTCCGTATTCGCGGGTGATGCCGACGATGGCGGCGACATCGGCCGTCGAGCGGGGGAAGACGACCATTTCCGGGCTTGCTTTGTCGACGCCGCCGTCGTATTCGTAGAGCGTGAGATCGGCAGGCTGGTCGAAATAGCCCTTGCGTCCGGCTACTTCGATGAGTTTCGCTCTGGCTTCGGTGGCGATCATCTGTTGCCGCTTACAGCAGGCGCTCGATGCGCTGGATCACTTCGGGCTTGAGCCAGTTTTCCGGTCCGACGAATTTTTCGACCACGCGGCCGTTCTGGTCGATGACGTACGTTTCCGGATACTTATAAGTGCCGTAGGCGGCGCTGATATTGCCGTCGGGGTCGCGCGCGGTAAGGAAACTGACCCGGGCCCGGTCGAGGAAAGTCTTGTAGGTTTTTTCGTTCTTGTCGACGCTTATGCCGAGCACCACCACCCCTTTGGAGCGCAACCTTAGCTGAAATGCATCGAGTGATGGGAGCTCTTCGATGCAGGGCGGGCACCATGTGGCCCAGAAATTGAGCACCAGAAGCTTGCCGCCGAAGCTGGAACGGGAGATGGTCTGGCCGTTGTCGGTGGCAATGGTGAAGTCAGGCGCCTGGTCGCCGGCCAGCACGACGCGATCGCGCATGGAGTCAACGACGACGAGGATCAGAGTGAGCGAGAGGATGACGATCAGCGACTTCAGCGAAATGTCGGTTTTGCGTGTAGGCATGGGGACTCTTTACAATTTTATAGGATCTCCTTGCGCCGATTCAGCATCCAAACCTGGGAGAGACATAGTGTGAGTCATGAAAATAACCCGCCGGGCCGAATTCTCCGCTTCTCATATGTGCCGCAACCCCCGTCTGTCGGTGGAAGAAAACCGCGCCGCTTATGGCGAAGCTGCCAGCCCCCACGGACACGGCCACAATTACACGCTGGAAGTGACCGTCGACGGGCAGCCCGACCCGGTGACCGGAATGGTGATGGACCTGAAGCATTTGAAGGAAGTCATCCAGGAGGCTGTGATTGAGCCCATGGACCATCGCTTCCTCAATTATGAGGTTCCGCCGTTTGACCGCGTGATTCCCACGACGGAGAATATCGTTCTGGAAATCTGGAGCCGTCTGGAACCGCGGCTGCGAATGGACAATGCGCGGCTGGACACCGTGCGGGTCTATGAGACCGACGATTTGTTCGTCGAATACTCGGGCGAGGCGGGCCGCTAGATGCTGCGCCTGGGCCGCCGGTTTCGCTTTTCAGCTTCGCACCGGCTGCATGCGCCGTCACTCTCGGAGGAACGCAACAAAGAAGTATTCGGCAAATGCAACAATCCGTTCGGACATGGCCACGACTATATTCTCGAAGTCATGCTCAGGGGAGAGGCCGATCCGGAGACCGGGCTGCTGGTCGCCTTGAGCAGGCTGGATGAGTTTGTCCGCGTGACGGTGCTTTCCGATTTCGACCATAGCTATCTTAACGAGGAAGTGCCCGCATTCCGGGAAACGCCGCCGACCACGGAGAATCTGGCCGTAGAGATCCTCAAGCGTTTGCGGGACGGATGGGGCAGCCAGATGCCAGCGCGGGCGAAGCTGGAAGGAGTCAGGATTCACGAAACCCGCCGGAACATTGTAGAGCTGCGGGCGCATTAGAGGATTACCAAGGATGAAGAATTCCAAAGCCGCGATCAAAGTGATGCAAGCCAAGAAAGAAAAGGAGCCGATGGCGCCCCTGATCGAGCGCATGCTGGCGGCGATGGGCGAGGACCCGTCGCGAGAAGGGCTGCTGCGTACTCCGGACCGCGCCGAGAAAGCGTTTCGTTTTTTGACCAGCGGCTATTCGACGGACGTTGAAAGTCTGGTGAACGGGGCGTTGTTCCGCGTCGAGTACGACGAAATGGTGGTGGTGCGCGACATCGAGTTTTACAGCCTGTGCGAGCATCACATGCTGCCGTTCTTCGGCAAGATTCACGTGGCCTATCTGCCGAAAGATAGGATCATCGGCCTGAGCAAAATTCCGCGGATCGTGGACGTGTTCGCGCGGCGGTTGCAGGTGCAGGAGCGGCTGACGCGGGAAATCGCGGAAACGCTGGAGCGCGTGCTGGAGCCTCGCGGCGTAGCGGTGGTATGCCAGGCGCGCCATTTTTGCATGATGATGCGGGGCGTGGAGAAACAGCACTCAGGCACGATCACCAGCGCCATGATCGGCGCTTTCCGCGATCAGAAAGAGACGCGCGACGAGTTCCTCTCGCTGCTCTCGCACAGGCATTCGGATTTTTGAGATCCGGCTGACGTATCGGGCCCGGCCGGCGTATTTTCATCCCAACGCCAGGTGCACCACGGCATAAGACCGCGGTGGCAACTCGAAGGTCATGCGGCTACCGGCCCGTGGAGCGTCAAGTGTTTGAGGGGTTACGCGCTTGGGCTGCTCGAAGGTATTGCTAGCCTTGAGATCCGGCCCGGTCAGCGTCAGAGAGGCCAGCACACGAGCAGGAGCGGGCTCGCGCCAATCCACGGTCAGCTCCCGTTTTGATTCCAGGTCGCGGTTTAGCAGGAACAACGCTGCCTGGCGAGCTTGCGAGTCGATGGTCGCGACTACATCCAGATAGGGGACCATGTCGCCGCGGGCGAAATCGGCCCGCAAGCCATCCGGCCGTATCGGATACGTTTCGGATTCCACCAGAAGGTCAAGCACGCGCCCGCGAGCGTAGCGCAAAGCCCAGGCGTAAGGGTAGTAGATGCTCTGACGCATCACCTGATCCGCGCTTGTCATCAGAGGAGCGATGACGTTTACGATCTGGGCCAGGCAACCAACACGCACCCGCTCGGACTGGCGCAGCAGCGTGTTCACAAAGCCGCCCACCAGCAAAGCGTCCTCGAGGTTGTACACCTCTTCGAGCAGGCGCGGGGCAAACGTCTTCTGGCCGTTGGCAAAGCGGCCGCCCCCGCGCCCGATACCAGACGTTCCATTCTTCAAACGACAGCCAAAGCCGCTTTTGTGATTTCAGTATCCCCTGCACGTAGTCGCAAACAGCGGCGATTTGATGAATCTGCGTCTCCATATCGAGATTCATGGCCAGGTACCGGGAGGGGTTGTTTCCGGTCAGCGTCGTGGTGTTTGCGTAGTAGTTATGAAGCGAGATGCCGTCGACCTGGTCGTAACATTCCTCAAGCACCTCGCGATCCCAGGTCAAGTAAGTGGACATGATCGTATTACTCGATCCGCAGGCGATGAGCTGCGTGTCAGGATCCACGACACGAATCTGCCGGGCCGCATCGCGGGCCTTGCGGCCATACTCGCGGGCCGGCATGTGGCCAATCTGCCACGGCCCGTCCATCTCGTTGCCCAAACACCAGTACCTGATCTTGTGGGGCTCCGGGTGCCCATGCTGGCGCCGCAGATCGCTCCAGCGTGTGCCTTTGGCGACGTTACAGTACTCGACATAGGCCGCGGCGGTTTCGGGCGCGCCGGTGCCGAGGTTCGCAGCAAGCAGCGGCTCGGTTCCAACCAGGCGGCACCATTCGATGAATTCATTAGTGCCGAACTGATTCGTTTCGATGGAATTCCAGGCACGTTCCAATACCGTGGGGCGGTCCTTCTTGGGACCCACGCCGTGGAGCCAATCGTAACCCGAGACGAAATTGCCGCCCGGGTAGCGCATGATGGGAACGTTGAGTTCCTTGACCTCGCGGACCACGTCCGTTCGGAACCCATTCGCGTCGGCCAGTTTCGAGCCGGGCTCGTAAACACCCTTGTAGATGGCCCGCCCCAGATGCTCAAGGAATGCGCCGAGCAGCCGGCGATCAAGCTGCGAACGGAACCTGGCAGGGTCGATCGCTGCTCGCGCCGGGCCTCTGGTTTGCGCGTAGCCTAGGCTGCCAAGCAAGGAGCCAGCCCAAATCGGGCTGGAGGAAACAAGCTTTGCCAGAAAGTCCCGGCGCGGTTGCAGTGTTGCATCTGTTGCAGTGTTGCATCTTGATAACTCCGAGGTTGTGCTGTAGTATTGTGGCGATCAGGTGGTGGCCCGAGTCAGCGATTATTATCTCAGAGAACGAGGTCCACAATGTTCCGGATATCCGTTCGTGTTTTTGCGGTTGCATGTCTGCTCCATGCCGTTATCTTGTTCGCGCAACTCGATACGGCAAGTATCGTGGGAACCGTGCTTGACCCCTCAGGGGCTGCGATTCCAGGCGCGGCGGTTCTGATCGAAAACCAGGGGACCCGGGCCGCGTGGCGGATTACCGCATCGGGCGAAGGCGCCTTTGTTGCCCCGGTTCTGCCTATCGGCGCCTATCGCGTCACCGTGTCGGCCAGCGGATTCAAAACGCGCACGGTGGAAAACTACGCCCTGCGCGTGTCGGACCGGCTGAGAGTGGAGATCACCCTCGAGCCCGGCTCCATGACGGAGAGAATCACGGTGAGCGGAGAGGCGCCGCTGGTGGAGGCGGCCTCGACGACGCTTGGCGGCGTGGTCACGGCGCGGCAGATCAACGCATTGCCACTCAACGGACGCAACTTGACGCAACTGCTGACGCTGATCCCCGGAGTGATGCTGCTGGGGGGCGCGACGCAACAGAGCGTCAACGGAGCAAGCACGTTCCGCTCCGAGGGCGGCGTGCGTTTTCTGCTCGACGGGGCCGACGCCAGCCGCGTGGATTTCGACATCCTCGACAATACCTACGGAGCGAGCAGGAACCGCATCACGCGCGCCAGCGTGGACGCGGTGCAGGAGTTCCGCGTCTATGCCAGCTCGTTCTCGGCGGAATTCGGCCAGGGGATGGGCGGAGTGGTGAACCTGATCACCAAGTCGGGGACCAACGCGTTTCACGGCACGCTGTTTGAGTACTTCCGCAACGAGAAGCTTGATACGCGCAACTACTTCAACACGGGGCGGAAACCGCCGTTCCGCCTGAACCAGTTCGGGGGCTCGATTGGAGGGCCGGTTGCCCGCGACAAGCTGTTTTTCTTCTCCAACTACGAGGGCGTGCGGCAGCGGCTGGGAATCACTCAGAACACCTTCACCCCCACGGCGGCATACCGGCAAACCGTGGCCCCCGCGTTGAGGCCGGTGCTGGACATGCTGCCTCTTCCCAACGGAGAAACCTCGCCGGTGGAGCCGAGGCTGGGGCGGTTCACCCGCAACATCTCCAATCCGCTGACCGAGGACACGGGGTCGGTCAAGATGGACTACCGGATCTCGGACAAAGACAGCCTGAGCGCCCGCTACAACATCAACGAATCCGTGACCGGAAATCATTTCGGCGTCGCGCGGGGGCAGGTGCAGTCCATACCGGGCCGTTTGCAACTGGCGAAGCTGACCTATACGCGAATCCTCGCGCCGAACCTGTTGAACGAAAGCGGGTTCGGGTTCAACCGCATGCACATTGACCCGCGCTCGGCCGAGAGCGAGGAGATCCGCAATTTCCCCATCACGGCGCTGGGCAGCGGGTCGGCGGGGGTTGGTCCCAACCTGTTCGACCTGAGGGTGGCGAACAACTCGTTCACGTGGCTGGACTCGCTCTCGTGGGTGCGGGGCGCCCATCAGCTCAAGTTCGGGACCCAGATCATCAGGAACCAGGACAACAAGGAGCTCGCGTTCCAGCGCAGCGTGTCGTACCTGAATCTCAGCGATTTCGCCATCAACAGCGCCTTTTCGGTGGGGACGCTGGGCCAGCCGCGCAGGGGGATGCGCAACACGTACTTCAATTTCTTCGTTCAGGACGACATCCTGGTGAACCGGAAGCTTACGATCAACGCCGGATTGCGGTATCAATACGACACGGCGCCGAGCGAGGCTTCGGGCACGATCGCCAACTTCGATCCCGTGGCCGGCCGCCTCGATCCTGTGGGTACCCGCCTGCTCGACGCTCCCAAGAAGAACTTCGCGCCGCGGCTGGGGATCGCCTGGTCGCCGTTCGGGGTGAACCGCACGGTGATCCGGACCGGATTCGGCATATTTTACGGGACTCTCAACGCGGCGATCGCGCAAAACGTTCCGAACAATGTCGCGCAGCAGACCAGCAGCATTACGCGGCAGCAGGTTCCGGACCTGGCGGGGTTTCCGTTCCCCGCGATCGGCTCCTTCGCGTCCGTGACCAGCTTCACCGGGCTCCCCAAGGACTGGCGGAGCGCATACACGGCGCAGTGGAACCTGAACATTCAGCAGCCGCTGGGCAACGACTCGATGGTGCAGGTGGGCTACATCGGCAACCGCGGCATTCACCTGCTGGGCGGGCGCAATCTGAACCGGCTGATCCCGGGGACGGCGCGGCGGCCGTATCCGGCGTTCGGCAATATCTCCTTCACGCGCGTGGACCTGATCTCCAGCTACCACGCGTTGCAGACGAGCTTCCGCCGGCGCTTCACGCGCGGGTTGACGTTCAATGTGAACTACACATTCGCGCACTCGATCGACCAGGGTGGGATCGCCTTCGGCACTTCGGCGCAAGACGACACCAACCCGCGGGACGCTTACGGAAATGCGGATTTCGACGTGCGGCACGTGCTCCAGTTCGACTACACCTATCAGCTTCCCGCGGCTCCGAAGCTGCCGCGGTGGCTGGGCGCGGGGTGGCAGGTGAACGGCATGACGGTGATGCGCACCGGGCTCCCGTTCACGGTGGTTTGCGGGTGCGACTCGATGCTGATCGGCTCGGCCAACGCGCGGGCCAACCCGGTTCCGGGCATCCCGCAGCGTCCGGCCTCGGTGGATATTCCGAATGCGCAGTTGAATATGGCGGCGTTTACCAGACCTCCAACCGGGACGTGGGGCAATCTGGGGCGCAACACCCAGAGGGGGCCGAACGTGCGCAACTGGGATTTTTCGGCGTTCAAGACTTTCCAGGTCAACGAGCGGCAATCGGTGCAGTTCCGGGCGGAGATGTTCAACCTCTTCAACACGCCGCAGTTTGGGACTCCGGGCGCGAACCTGAACGCTCCGGTGAACTTCGGACGGAGCCTGGGTACCATCAACGCAATCGGAGGATTCGGCACGAACCGCCAGATCCAGTTCGCGCTGCGCTATTCATTCTGAAAAGTG
>Ga0187893_10009637_pt1 | contig 14767 bp, 12 predicted proteins | sample MA1701074metaG_FD_139574 | JGI IMG/M metagenome (GOLD analysis project Ga0187893, IMG submission 139574) | White microbial mat communities from a basaltic lava cave in the Kipuka Kanohina Cave System on the Island of Hawaii, USA - MA170107-4 metaG ...
GCGTCTGACACATATTTGTCAGACACCCATGAAGGTGTCAGACCTCTCGCCTTTGGCGGGAGCGTCTGACACATATTTGTCAGACACCCATGAAGGTGTCAGACAAGGGAGGGTTAAAAATCAAACTCTCTCCTATGCATATTCCACCTCACACCAAATGAAACCACAGTACTTTTTTGTGAAATGATCGGAGCAGTTTTAGTTTCCAGTTTTCTTGTGGCGCCAAACAATTCAAGAAAGAGATTTTCTTTTAACTCATAAGAAACAAGCAGTGACCCATACATCACATTTGTTTTCCAACCGGAGCCAATGTTGAATCCGTATTCGCTGGTACGGTATGGCGGAACGTGTGGTAAAAAAATATTGCTGCCATAGCTAACGCTGTCTATATCTCTGCCCTGCTGATAAATGATTGCTTTAGCCTGTATCATCCATTTAGGCGCGGGTTGATAACGGAGAATACCAATTACTTCTTTAAAGTTTGCCATCAGCGGATGAGCCAGCGGCTGATTATAATGCGTATAGTTGGCCACCGAATCACGATGCGAATAAGTAAACGGACGAACACGGTTGTGCTCCAATTGCAGATCAAGATTTTTTATACCAAAAGCATCAATATATTTAACACCCATCTGCATCCCGAATTTATTAGCCCACCATCCCCTGTTGTTTTTGATCTCTGATAGTTTGAATTCATCTAACAACAACTGTCCATAAAATTGAAATCGTTTGGCCACATTCGCTTTCAGATCCATTCCTGCCAGCGCATTGTCATCACTTCCGTTTTGCTGTTCTATTGAACGATAAAAGATAATGGGATTCAAATAAGAAAAATCAAAATGATCTTTACGACCAAATACAATACTTTCAAATAAACCTGCATTCAGCCATTTGGCAATATTCACATCCAGGTGATGAATCACGGCATATTTCTTTCCGATCAGCCTGTCACCAGCCCTGCCTTCAGCATTCTGCAATTCCATAAAAAGATTCTGGTAATTGAATTTCCAAATCCTTGTATTTAGTTTCAAAAAAAAATAGCTATTGCCAAAATCACTTAAGAACAAACTGCGATAGCCATTGCCGATAAAATTTTTATCGTATCCAAAGGCAACATCAATGTATTTAGTGACATTAAAAGTGAAATAGCCTCTTGCATCAAAATAATCCACTCCGCCCGCAGCTTTAAAGCTTTTATAATAACCTGCACCGGGCACTGCATCTCTATCGTTGACCCATTGCTGCACATACAGCGGATCTCTTTCCTGGTTATCGGTTACATAAGCTGAAAAACCGATCTTGTTTGCAATTCTTCCTCTTACAGTAAGACCTCTTGTATTTAAAAATAAATGCTGATCATTATCGCTTTCTTTTGAGAGTGTATATTGAAAAACGGGATTAATGATCAGGTCAAAATCTTTAACATGTGCTTCGTAAAGATTGGCCGGGGTTGTATAAAAGTTTTTCCAGATGGGCTTTTTGCTTTTGTATTGCTCTCGTTCCTCACCGGTCAACCATTCAATGTTGTTCATATAAAGCCTTCGCAGATTATAGGCGTCTGCTTTTGAAAGTGAACTTTCATCTCTCTCCTTCATGAAACTTCTTACTCCGTTGATCACATATTTACTGCGGTTAAAATATTTTGTTTTGGAAAAATTAAGCACAGAATCTTTTTGACCCTTTATTTCGAATCGTTCCAATAATATATTTTGCTTATCGCCTTGCGACAGGTAAGTTGTTTGAGAAAAAACGCAAATGGGCAGAAGAAAAAAACTCAATAAAAATAAATGCGCAGCAATCCTCTTTACAGGCTGTGGGTTTTCTTTAAATTGCATAGTTATGGATTAATCCGGGTTAGTTATTATGCAAATATATCTGATAAAAAATATCCAAGCAGTCAACGAAGGAAAGATTGAAGCATGTGATGTGCTGATAAAGAATGGCCGTATCGAAACGATTTTGCCACAGATCACACAGATTGGTACAGATGCAATTGAAATTAATGGTGAAGGAAAATATCTTTTGCCGGGTGTGATTGACGACCAGGTTCATTTCAGAGAACCGGGACTTACACATAAAGCCACGATCGGCACCGAAGCAAAAGCCGCTGTTGCAGGTGGCGTTACCAGCTTTATGGAAATGCCTAATACTATTCCGCCGGCATTTACCATGCAGTTGCTGGAAGATAAGTATGATATCGCTTCCAAAACATCATTGGCCAACTATTCTTTTTATATAGGCACTTCTAATCAAAACGCAGAAGAAACTTTAAAAGCCAATGAAAAAAAGAATGATATCTGCGGCATTAAAATATTCATGGGTTCATCTACCGGAAATTTATTGGTGGATAACCCGCTGGTGTTAGAAAAAGTTTTCAGCAAAAGTGAGTTGCTGATCGCTACACATTGCGAAGATGAAAAGATCATTAAACAAAACCTGGAGAAACTAAAAGCTGAAAACAGGTCGCTTACAGCAAAGGATCACCCCATTATAAGAAGCGAAGAGGCCTGCTTTGAATCTTCTTTTTATGCCATTCAACTGGCAAAAAAACATAATAGCCGCCTGCATATTCTTCATATCAGCACAGAAAAAGAATTGCAGCTTTTCAGTAATATGCTTCCACTGAAAGAAAAACGGATTACTACTGAAGTGTGTGTGCATCATTTGCATTTTACCAGTGATGATTATGAAAGATTGGGTAATAAAATAAAATGCAACCCGGCTATCAAGGCTCATAATAATAAGGAAGCGCTTTGGGAAGCATTATTGGATGATCGCTTAGATGTAATTGCTACTGATCATGCTCCGCATACACTAGAAGAAAAAAATGAACCTTATGAAAAAGCCCATGCAGGTTTGCCGCTGGTTCAACATTCACTGTTACTAATGTTGCATTACTATAAGCAAGGCAAAATCTCTTTGGAAAAAATCGCAGAGAAAATGAGCCATGCCGTTGCAGATTGTTTTCAGATCAAAGAGAGAGGTTATATCCGTGAAGGCTATCATGCCGACCTGGTGATAGTTGACATGAATGCCAAATCAAAAGTGAGCAAAGAAAATATTTTATATAAATGCGGCTGGAGTCCTTTGGAAGGTTTTGAATTTCCTGCTGCCATCACCCATACTTTTATAAATGGCCGCTTAGTATATGGAAATGGAGTATGGGATGAATCTAAAATGGGACAACGATTAAAATTTGAAAGATAAAACCGGTGAATAGTGAATAGTCAATAGTGAATTTTGGCGTTCACCATTCACCATTCACCACTCACCACTCACCATGCAGATTGATAATATATCATTCAACGATATCTCCATCTTCCACCAGGAAGAAGAATTTTCCATTTTTCATAAACTGAATTTTACACGTACCACGGGTGGCAAGGAATGGCTGCGTCGTTTTTTTTCTGAACCACATAAAGATTTAAAACGGATCATCGGCACACAAAAAGTGATCCGCACATTGATGGAGCATGTGAATGACTGGCCAAAAGACATTACCAATGGTACGGTGCTGGTGATGGATAAATTTCTTGACTATGCACTTGATCCGATCAATGAAAAATCCGGTTCCGTCAGCAGCTATCTATACAAGCTGCTGCACAGCGCAGACTATTCGATGCTCAAATATTCGATACCGCATTTCGCTGATTTTTTCCGTGGCATCAAAGAAATAGAATTGTTGCTTGAAGATATTGATCTGCCCGCCAACATCCGGATATACATTGATCGTATTAAAAAAATCATCAACGAAGAACCCCTGCGTGAATTAAGTGAAATAAAAAGAGGTCACAAATTTACCGTAAGGCAAAATCTTTATTTCGCACAATACCTGCGCAACCGTTATAAGACCAACACACTTGAACTGATAGATATTTTCAGCCGTCTCGACGCATGGTATTCGATGGCAGTAGCTGTTAAAACTTATAATCTTTCTTTTCCTGAATTTATTGAACAAGAAGCGCCATTGATAGAAGCAGAGGGTTTGTATCATATTCTTATTCATGCGCCGGTAGCTTATGACCTTCAGATGAATCCAGAGCACAATTTTCTTTTTCTTACAGGCGCTAATATGGCGGGAAAAAGCACATTGATAAAATCGGTAGGCTCGGCCGTTTTTCTTGCACATATCGGTATGGGTGTGCCGGCTGTCTCTATGAAACTCACTTTGTTTGACGGCCTGCTAAGTAATATTAATGTAGTAGATAACATTGCCAAAGGAGAAAGCTATTTCTTTAATGAAGTGCAAAGAATTAAAAACACCATTGATAAAATAAATAACGGTAAAAAATGGCTGGTGCTGATTGATGAATTATTCAAAGGCACCAATGTGCAGGATGCTATGAAGTGTTCGCTGACGGTGATCAAGGGATTAATAAAAATAAAAACATCATTGTTCATACTTTCAACGCATCTTTATGAAATTGGTGAAGAACTGAAGGTTTTTCCCAATATTTCTTTTAAATATTTTGAAACTATTGTGCACGAAGACCAGCTTGAATTCAGCTACCAATTGAAAGAAGGTATCAGCAATGACAGGATTGGGTATGTGATATTAAAAAGAGAGAAAGTGGTGGAGATGCTGGAGAAATTGTAAACCCGGTTATTATTAAATAGTTTCCAATATTTATCTCTAAGCTTCGCAGCTTTTCATTGGAGACAAGCGTTAAATTCGGTAACTTTATCTATAATAAAATGGATCAAAAAAGACCTGATATTATCAACCCGGCCCTTCTTTGGGAATATGATTTGGATACGTTCAATTATGATAAGTCATATAAAATCGTTATTGAACGGATATTACAAATGGGTAACCTCGAAGAGTGGAGAAATATGGTCAATTATTATTCTAAGGATCAGATTCTCGAAACAATCGAATGGAGTGCCCAATTAGATAAAAGAGACAAGGAGTTCTCAAAATTTTTTCTCAATTCCGATTTTTTGCATGCTGCATAAGGGTTCATCCATCATCGCTCCTGAAACTTTTAAATTAATTCAGGAATTACAGACAATTCCTGAATTAAAGGAATTTTATTTAGTTGGTGGCACCGCATTGGCGCTTCAGTTAGGTCATAGGGGTTCAATAGACATTGATTTATTTACACAAAATGAATTTAATGATAATGTTATAGTGGAATTAATTAACAAGCAATATACAATCATCGAAATATTCAGGCGTAAGGGATCCATTATTTGTCTCATTAATAATATTAAAACCGATTTTATCCGCCATGATTATGAGCTATTACGTCAGCCACTAACAGAAGAAGGTATTACATTTTTAAGCAAAGAAGATATCGCCGCCATGAAATTTCATGCCATCATACAAAGCGGTAAAAGGTTAAAAGACTTTATTGATGTCTATTTCTTACTGGAGCATTTCAGCTTAAAACAGATGATTGATTTCTTTTCTGCCAAATACAAATACAGTAATCCTATGATCGCTATGAAAGCAATTAACTTTTTTGATGACATTGACCCAAACATAGATCCGCCCAAACTGTTGGAGCCTTTGCCGCTGAAAAAAATAACCAGGAGAATACAGGAAGCTACATTAAAACCAGGTAAAATTTTCAAGCCCTAACTATGAAAAACATTTTCACGGTCGTCTTTTTTTCTTTCACTACCATAGCTGTTTTGTCTCAAAACAATATTGATGTTTTGCATTACAAGTATGAAATTGAACTGAACGATCAAAACGATACGATCTGCGGAAAAGCATTCATTTCTTTTATTTTTAATCAACCATCATCGTCTGTCAGTTTTGATTTTACTAACATAAAGGGCAAAAAAGGGATGATAACGAATACTGCTTTCTTGGGCGAAATTTCAGATAATGCTAAGGCTGAACATGCAAACGATAAAATTACTTTAAGCTCATCCCGCAACTATAAAAAAGGAGATACTGCAACAGTTTCTATCAATTATAAAGGCATCCCGGCCGATGGTCTCATTATTTCAAAAAACAAATACGGCCATCGCACGTTCTTTGCAGATAACTGGCCCAATCGTGGTCACAACTGGCTGCCCTGTGTTGATGATCCGGCAGATAAAGCAACCGTAGAATTTATTATTACTGCACCGTTGCATTACCAGGTAGTTTCTAATGGAATCCTTATTGAAGAGACAAATCTTCCGGATAATAAAAAGCTCACTCACTGGAAAGAAGATGTTCCTATTTCCACCAAAGTAATGGTGATCGGCGCTGCCGATTTTGCCGTTAATCTTGCAGGCACGGTTGACAATTGCATTCCTGTTTACAGTTGGGTTTATCCTGAAAACAAAAACGAAGGCTTTTATGATTATGCACAAGCTGATGAAATACTTCCTTTCTTTATCAAAAATGTCGGGCCTTATGGTTATAAAAAATTAGCCAACGTACAATCCAAAACAACTTTCGGCGGTTTGGAAAATGCGAACACCATTTTTTATCATGAAAACTCTGTTACCGGCGACAGGAAATCAGAAAGTTTACTGGCACATGAAATAGCACACCAGTGGTTTGGTAATATGGCAACCGAAAAAAGTTTTGCTCATCTCTGGTTAAGTGAAGGCTTTGCCACTTATATGACCATTCTTTATATGGAAAACAAATATGGCAAAGACACGGCTCGTTTTATGCTGACTGAAGACCGTGAACAGGTCATTGCATTTGCCAAAAAAAATGACAAGCCTGTAGTAGATGAAACGAAAGATTATATGTCATTATTAAATCCCAACAGTTACCAAAAGGGTGGATGGATTTTGCACATGCTTCGCCGCCAGTTGGGTGATTCTGTTTTTTATAAAGCAATAAAAACTTACTATGCTACTTATGCCGGTAAGAATGCCGACACCCGTGATCTGCAAAAAGTTTTTGAAAAAGTATCAGGCAAAAATTTATCACAGTTTTTTGATCAATGGCTTTATACACCGGGCATTCCTCAATTGGATATTAAATGGACTTATTTACAGGCAGAGAAAAAAGTTTCATTTACAGTAAAACAAACACAAAAAACTCCATTTGATTTTCTGCTTGAAATAGTATTAAAAGATAAAAGCGGAAAGCTTTTATCCAAAACAATCCAGGTTTCAGAACCACAGGATTCTTATTTTTTACCTGCAAAAGAAAAACCGGCAGCAATAGAATTGGATCCAAACACCTCTCTCCTGTTTTCGGCTACTATTAATGAAAAAAACTAAAGCTTGTTTTATTTGCACATAAAAAATAAAACAAGTTATCTTAGTTATTCCATTTCCTGTTAATCAGGAAATTTATTCAATCTTAGTTCTGACATGCTTGTAAAAACATTTGGCAGCGCTGTGTATGGCGTAGAAGCTATTTCAATCACCATTGAAGTAAACTGGATTCCTTCATCGGGTAAAGACCCGATGATCGTAGGCCTGCCGGATAATGCCGTAAAAGAAAGCCTGCAGCGGATTGAAAGTACTTTCAAAACAAACGGCTATCAATTACCGAGAACAAAGATTGTTGTGAACATGGCTCCTGCAGATATTAAAAAAAGCGGAACTGCATTTGATCTTCCAATTGCATTAGGCATATTAGGCGCATCAGAACAATTGGAAAACAGTGAAGCACTTTCCAATTATGTGATCATGGGTGAATTGAGTTTGGATGGAGAAATAAGAGCTATCAAAGGCGCATTGCCTATCGCTATACAGGCAAGAAAAGAAGGTTTTAAAGGATTGATCGTTCCTAAAACCAATGCGAGGGAAGCTGGTATGGTGAACAACCTGCATGTATATGGCGTTACGCATATTAATGATGTGATTGATTTTTTTCAAAACAATGAGAAAGGATTGGAACCCGTTCACATCAATACAAGAGAAGAATTTTTTCATTCGCAGTATGATTTTGAAATTGACTTTACCGATGTAAAAGGACAGGAAAATATTAAACGAGCATTGGAGATTGCTGCAGCAGGCGGTCACAATGCTATCTTAATTGGCCCGCCAGGTGCAGGCAAAACAATGCTTGCAAAAAGACTTCCCACAATACTTCCTCCACTTAGTTTGCAGGAAGCATTGGAGACAACAAAAATTCATTCTGTTGCCGGCAAGCTTCCCGAAAATTCTACACTTGTTTCCAAACGTCCTTTTCGTTCGCCGCATCATACTATTTCTGATGTAGCATTAGTTGGTGGTGGCGGCATACCACAACCCGGTGAAATTTCATTGGCACATAATGGCGTTTTGTTTTTAGATGAATTGCCTGAATTTAAAAGAACTGTACTGGAAGTAATGCGACAACCGATGGAAGAAAGAAGAGTGACCATTTCAAGAGCTAAAGTGGCAGTTGATTTTCCTGCGTCGTTTATGCTTATTGCATCTATGAATCCATGTCCTTGTGGCTTTTATAATCATCCCGATAAAGAATGCACTTGTCCGCCGGGAGCTGTTCAGAAATATTTAAATAAAATTTCAGGGCCATTGCTTGATCGTATTGATCTGCATGTAGAAGTGACGCCGGTTGCATTCAGTGAATTATCATCTATTAAACCACAGGAAAATTCCGGTGCTATCCGCGACCGTGTGATCAAGGCAAGAGATGTTCAGGCACTGAGATATAAAGATAATCCCGGCATTTACAGCAATGCACAAATAAGCAGCAAGATGCTGAAAGAAATTTGCGTGATTGATACCGTTGGTTCTAATTTGTTAAAAGCTGCTATGCAAAAGCTTAACCTTTCTGCAAGAGCCTATGACAGGATATTAAAAGTGGCAAGAACTATCGCAGACTTGTCTGCCAGCGAAAATATAAAAGCAGAGCACTTGGCCGAAGCCATTCAGTATCGTAGTCTTGATAGAGAAGGATGGGCTGGGTGAGGAAACGCCATGCATGGCGTCTGTACGAGGTCGGAAGTCTGAAGCCAGATACTAACGTCTCTGTTAAGTTGGCATTTTTTACGAACTTGTACGATGTTTGATTGTTGTATGTCTTTTATTTCTTTCCAATTTTTTATATGAAGATTTTACTGCATTATCTCAAACCACACAAATGGCTCGTCATACTGGTGTTGCTGTTGTCTGCTATCAATATAGGCTTTTCATTATTTGACCCCATCATTTTCGGAAAACTTATTAACCTGGCTACTTATCATCAGTATAAAGAATCTTTTAGCTGGAATGAATTCCTCTTTTTCAATAAGGAAATAACTGAAGAGGTGGTAAAAATAAAACCCGGTGGGATAGTTGAAAAAACAACGGAAGTAAATCAATATTATGGTGTGATGTGGTTATTACTTGCTTCCATAACAGTGGCTATGATAAGCCGTATTGCCAAAGCATTTCAGGATTATTTTCAGAATCTTATTACCCAAAAATTCGGCGCTGCTGTTTTTACACAGGGATTACAACATGCCATGAAGCTGCCTTACCAGGAATTTGAAGATGCCCGTAGTGGTGAAACCCTGGGTATATTACAAAAAGTAAGGGTGGATACGGAAAAATTTGTAGCATCATTTATTAATATACTTTTCCCGGTTATTGTAGGTATCATCTTCGTAGCTGTGTATGCCACCACAATACACTGGAGCCTGCCATTAATTTACTTTGGAGGGATATTTTTACTTACAATCATTTCCAACTTGCTCAGCAAAAAAGTAAAAACAATACAGAAGAAAATTGTGGGGCAAACTACGGCGCTTGCCGGGGCTACCACTGAATCGCTCCGCAATATTGAACTTGTAAAAAGCCTTGGATTGACACAGCAGGAAGTAAACCGCCTGAATAAGAACACTTTTAAAATACTTGGCCTGGAACTAACCAAAGTGAAGCGTATCCGCAGCATCAGCTTTGTGCAGGGAACTTTTGTAAATACTCTCCGGCAGATAATTCTGTTTTTATTGATGCTTTTTATTTACCAGGGAAAAATGGACGCTGGTCAAATAGTAACCATGCAAATATTTTCTTTCTTTGTATTCGGGCCCTTGCAGGAGATAGGAAATATCATATTAACCTATCGTGAGGCGCAGGCTTCACTTGAAAACTTCGATACACTGATGAAGAAAGAACCCGAACGACAACCTGCTTATCCCAGACCATTAGGCAATATCAGAACATTGTCATTTAAAAATGTTGCATTTAAACACAATACAGCTGCACAAAAAGCTATCAATAATATAAGTTTTGATGTAACTGTTGGCGAAACCATTGCTTTTGTGGGGCCAAGCGGCAGCGGCAAATCTACCCTGATGAAATTACTGGTGGGGTTATACCGTCCCCAGGAAGGAAAAATATTGTATAACAATTTGGATGAAACTGAATTGAGGTTTGATGACCTGCGTAACCAGATAGGTTTTGTAACGCAAGACACCAATCTTTTTAGCGGCACTATTAAAGAAAATCTTTTGTTTGTAAATCCATCTGCTACAGAAGATGACTTGATGGATGCATTGAGCAAAGCATCGTGTCAGAATTTACTGGCAAGAGCAGAGAAAGGCTTAGATACCACCATTGGTGAAGGAGGATTGAAATTATCCGGAGGTGAAAAGCAGCGGCTATCCATTGCAAGGGCACTGCTGCGTAAGCCTAAGCTGTTATTGTTTGATGAAGCCACATCTGCATTAGATTCATTAACCGAAGAAGAAATAACTGATACGATTCGGAGTATATCATTTGAAGGTAACCAGATCACGATACTGATTGCTCACCGTCTTTCCACTATCATGCATGCTGACAGGATATACGTATTAGAAAAAGGCGATGTAGTGGAAACCGGCACTCATGAAGCATTGCTGAATGAAAAAGGTCTTTATTATGCTATGTGGCGCCAGCAGATCGGCGAAAGAAAAACAAAAGTATTGACTGCTTAATATTTATTTTTCTATGTCAATACTTTCGATCTTAGGTTTTGGAAAAGACAATTTAAAAGAAGCGCTGCGCAAAGGCGCCCTCATCATTGATGTAAGATCGGCTGCTGAATTTGACAGGGGAAGAATTCCAGATTCTATTAATATTCCCATTGATCGTATTGATATTAACTCCAAAAGAATACTGGCTATGAAAAGGCCTGTTATTTTTTGTTGCAATTCCGGCGAAAGAAGCCGTCAGGCAATTCGCATGATGCAAGCAAGAGGATTAAATGATGTTTACTATGGCGGTCATTGGGAAAGATTGCTGAAAGTGGTAAACCGCTTGTAAAATTTTGTTTACATCAATATAGAACTGCTTAAGATGCAAAACAAAGAAACCGGCTCGCCTGTACATACAGAACCGATACTTGCAGTGAAAGACATATTGGAAACAGTTTCATACTGGCATAATGTGCTCGGCTTTCCTGATAAATGGACATGGGGCGAACCGCCCAACTATGGCGGTGTTTCATGGAATGGTGTCTCTGTACAGTTTTCTCTCAATCCCGATCTTGCATCTGCATCAAAAGGCAATGCCATTTTTATTAATACAAAAAAATTAGAAGCCTTATATGATTTTCACCAGCAAAATAAAGCAGAGATCGTAGAGCCGCTTGAAAACAAACCTTGGGGTATGGCAGCATACACGGTTCGTGAGATTAATGGTTACTATATAATCTTTGCCGGCGCTCCTCTTAGCGAAAGAAAGATAAATTCCACAGAACTTCCATCAACGGTAAGAATTATTTCAAGATTGCCGACTGCAGACGAATACAGGCATTTAGCATTATCTGTTGGCTGGTCTGCTTATACAAGCGATGAAGTGTCGCAAAACCTTTTGGCGGCACCGGTGTTTGCAGTTGTTGCTGAAGAGAGACAAAGCAATGAAGTGATCGGTTGCGCACTGATTTTAAGCGATCAGGCCAGTTTTTATTATATCAAAGATGTGATCGTTCATCCCGACTGGCAATACAAACATGTTGGTTCTGCGTTGATGAAACATGTAACGAATTGGTTAAATGAAAATGCGGCAAACAATGCCCTTGTCGCACTGATTACGCCGGAAGGTCTTAAGCCATTTTATCAGCAATTTGGATTTACCCCTGCATTCAGCATGCTGAAATATATTCAACGTGATAAAAAATGAGAGCTGCATATTTCATTCATTTTTCTTTTCTTCCTTTCCTTTCCACAGATCAGTAAAGAAGTTGGATTTTTCCAGTTCTTCCAAATCGCTTAGCTCCAGCTCAAGTGCTTTTGTACTCTTTGAAATTTCAACCAGGGAAATAGCAAGCGACGCCAGCAAACTTAATAAGCTCAACGCAAAAACATACCTGTTCAATACGATCCATTGCTGATATACACCGTACATCGTGATTACACAACACAAAAAACTAAATACTCCCAAACCCTGCATGTACCTGACCAAATTAATTCGCTGCCGCAATATCCTGATCTGACTTAGTAACAAGCGATTCTTTTCACCACGTAGGTATTCATCATGCAGTTTGCGAATGAGATTTGCCAATGCAAGATAGCGGTTAGTATAAGCCAGCAGCAGCAAACTAATAGCTGGAAATAATAAAGCCGGTGTGTTAAACGTGATTTCCATAATCTCATTAAAAGTCCTGCAAAAATAAGATCGTTTGCCAACGCTTTAAAACTGCGAATCAGGGCAGATGCATTAAAAACCTACATATTTTCTTTGAAATAAAAAATAGGAACACGGATGACACGGGTTGAACGGATAAACACGGATATGCTATCCGCCGTAGCGGTTGATGGGGCATGCTCAATTAAATGTTATTAGCAATTGCGAGAACTGCTATTCTATCTGTCTAAAAAAATCTGTGTAAATCTTTATAATCCGTGTCATCCGTGTTCTAAACTACTCAAATATTAATACGTTTATTGACTGCGAATGAAATGATAAACTTGATTTTAAAAATTAATTGTAAATTGTATAGGTCAATACCGGCGCTAACTGCATCTCAAGACTGGATTTGAACATACGCTAAAAATAAAAATAAGGAGCAGTAACCCGGCAAACTGATATTCACCCGACAAACCTTCTCCTTATGTCCAAACTGTACAAAACCCCCGGAGACTATATTGTGGAAATTTCCGGCTTACCATCGTCCATCACTTCTGTCGAATCTGCTATTCCCGCTTTTATTGGTTATACGCCAAAAGCACAAAACCTGGAAATAGGAGACCTGCTGTTAACACCAACCAGGATCGAATCGCTGCCGGAATATGAAAAATACTTTGGCGCAAAAGTGAATGAAACGATCAATATCGTTGTCAAAGATGAAATGCAGAAGATTGGCGAAACAACTACACTGCAGCAAAGAAACATCCAGGTAAAAATTCCTTTTTTAAAAAACAATATGCATTACCATTTGCAAAGTTATTTTGCCAATGGCGGCGGCCCTTGTTATATTGTTTCTGTTGGAAAACCCAAACAGGCATTGAATAAAAGGGATCTGAAAAAAGGTTTGGATGAAGTGTATCAGTATGCCGAACCAACGCTTATCGCATTCCCCGACAGCATTTATCTTGCTAAAGCCACCGATCTCTATAGCTTGTACAACGAAGCATTGATGCAAGCTCATGAATTGGGCGACCGTTTTATTATCATGGATATCTGTGAAAATGATTTGCAGGGAAAAACATCCGTTGATCTTTTTAGAGAAAATATCGGTGGCGGGGATACTGCTTCATTGAGATATGGCGCTGCTTATTTCCCATTGCTGCAAAGCACTATTGCTTATCATTACAGTGATGGCTCTGCCAGGATAATGCATGAAACGATCATCACAGAACTGGGTAAGGCTGATATAAAAACTAAAGGGGAATTTGACCTTCTTTATCTCAACAATCCAAAACTGTTAGCAACGGAAATGTATGCAAAGATCAAAGCTGAAATTGCTAATCATAGTGTTGCTCTTTCTCCTTCTTCAACTGTTGCCGGTGTATATGGAAGTGTTGACAAGGATCGTGGTGTATGGAAAGCTCCGGCCAATGTTTCACTTAAAAATGTAAAATCACCTTCTGTTACTTTGAATGATCAGCAGCAGGCAGCATTAAATGTTGATGCCGCTACCGGTAAATCTATTAATGCCATTCGCCTTTTTTCCGGTAAGGGCACTTTACTCTGGGGTGCAAGAACGTTGGCAGGCAATGATAATGAATGGCGATACATTTCTGTTCGCCGCTTTTTTAATATGGCAGAAGAATCCATAAAAAAAGCAACCAGTTCATTTGTATTTGAAGCTAATGATGCCAATACATGGGTGAAAGTAAGAGGTCTTATCGAAAATTATTTGACCACTTTGTGGAAGCAAGGCGCAATGGCAGGAGCCAAGCCTGAACATGCATTTTTTGTAAGAGTTGGCATAGGACAAACTATGACGGCACAAGACATATTGGAAGGCCGTATGATAATTGAAATAGGCATGGCGCCAGTGAAGCCGGCAGAGTTTATCATTATCAGGATTGTGCAGCAGATGCATGTAAGCTGAGTGTGATTAAGTGTATGAATAAATTTTCCGATTGTCAGGCTTGAAGGAAATGAATACAGAAGATTTTTATGTACCAAGCGACATTACTACTATCATCGTCTGTTGCGTCGCACTCTTCAACGTTCTGTTCGCTATTGAGCATTATGAAAGTGTACTGCTTATTTCAACATTCCTTTATTCATGCTGTTGGTGAGTAGAAACAACAGCAGCGTAAATAACAATTCATCTCCTAACAAAGGGGTGGCACGGTTTGAAACCGTGCCACCCCTTATAAATTCACTATTGATTCATTGATTCCTCTGGCTTCTGATCTCCAACTTCCAACGCCATGGTTCGTGTCTCACGAACCATTTCATTGCAATACGGATTTCGGTTCGTGAGACACGAACC
>Ga0187893_10009638_pt1 | contig 14767 bp, 13 predicted proteins | sample MA1701074metaG_FD_139574 | JGI IMG/M metagenome (GOLD analysis project Ga0187893, IMG submission 139574) | White microbial mat communities from a basaltic lava cave in the Kipuka Kanohina Cave System on the Island of Hawaii, USA - MA170107-4 metaG ...
CTGTGGTGCCTCTGAGCGCCCGGGTCAAACTTTGCGACGGGCTGCATTGCACCAGACGCAACCGACTTCTGACCACGCCGGTGCCTGAAGTCTACATTTTCATACGCCGTGGTCACTCCTGAGCGATGAGCAACTTTGCGGTTTCCCTCTTCGCGCTACGGCAACCACCCCCGCGTCCTCCCGATCTCCGTGAACCGCTTCGCCAGCTTCTCGCGCGTCCCGTCGTTCGTGAATTTCACCATGTAGATCGGGTTCTTCGACGGATCGTTCATCATCACCCACACGCCGTCCTGCTCGAACGCCGTCGGCTTCATCCCGTAGATCTTCATCAGGATGTGGAACGCGATGTGCCCGACTGTCGGCGGGTCGTGTATCCCGTCGTCGATCGCCGACGGCGTCTTGTCCGCCAGGCGCGGGATCAGCACCGGCGCCGCGTCCTTCGGCTCCGAGCCCACCATCACGTTGTACGCGTAGTGCCCCTCCGCCGCCCGGTCCACGTCCCAGTGGTGGATCTCCCGCAGGCTGTCCGCATAGAACGCCGGGCCGCGATTGTCGCCGCCGCCGAAGCACGCCGGCACCGTCACCGCCGCCAGAATCATCATCAGCCGCTTCATGCCGTCCTCACTCGATCCTTTCCTCCACGCTTGGCATCATACATCGCCGCGTCCGCCCGCGCCGTGAACTGTTCCGACGACTCCCCGTCCCGCAGCTCCACCGCGCCGATGCTCACCGTCACGCCCAGCGCGCGCAGCGAGTGCGGCTCCGCGGAGATCGCGTTGCGCAACCGCTCGCCCACGATCTGCGCCGCGCTCGACTTCGCGTCCGTCAGGATCACCGCGAACTCATCGCCCCCCACGCGGAAGGGAAGGTCCACGCGCGTCCGGATGCACGCCTTCACGCAGCGCGCGAAATGCGTGAGGACCTCGTTCCCCTTGCCGTGGCCGTGACGGTCGTTCACCTGCTTGAAGTTGTCGAGGTCGAGATACATGAGCGTCAGCGGACGGCCGCCCCGCTGCGCCCGCGCCACCGCCAGCGGCAGCTCCTCCACGAACCGGCGCGCCGTGTAGCAGCCCGTCAGCGCGTCCGTCGCCGCCGTCTCGAGCAGCCGCCGCTGCTGCGCCAGCAGCACCGTCACGAGACACGCGATCGTCACGCCGACCAGCGCGTCGCTCACCAGGTCCGCGACCGGCGGACGCCGCCCGTGGTGCACGAAGCTCGCCGCCAGCGGCGCCAGCGCGATCAGGTACGCCCACCGCCGCGCCCCCAAACCCATCGGGAGATTATACAATAGAGTCGCATGGGCGCTCACGACCCCATCAGCCGCAAGGTGCGGATCGACATCCCGCCGCGCGCGGCCGTCGTCGTCGTCGGCCGCACCGTCGAGGACTGCGACAAGCTCGTCGCCGTCCTCAAGACGCGCGTCTCCGCGAAGGGCGGGTCGCTCAAGGCGTTCTCGCAGCTCCACCAGCTCGAGGACATCGCGACCGAGCGGATCGACCTGCTCATCCTGCACCCCGATCTCGGCTCGACCGCCCGCGACGTGATCATCGCCACCGCAAAGCGCGCCAACCACAGCGTCGAGGTTTACGAGTTCCCCGGCTAAATGGACTCCGCGGAATTCGCTCGCCGCGCGCAGGAGTGGGCGCCCCGCGCCGTCGCGCTCGCCCGCGCGATCTGCGGCGACGCCGACGCGGAGGACGTCGCCCAGGAGGCGCTCATCCGCGCGTGGCGGTCGATCGGGACGCTCGCGGACGACACCCGCTTCGGCGGGTGGCTCATGACGATCGTCCGCAACCTCGCGCGCAACCAGCTCCGCGACCGCGCCGCGGAGCCGCGCCCGCGGCCGGCCGACCCCGCGCGTCCCGCGACCGAGCACGAGCGCCTGCGCGCCGCCGTCGACGCGCTCCCCGAGGCGCAGCGCGAAGTCGTGCGCCTGCGCTACGAGGCGGACCTGTCGTACGAGGAGATCGCCGGCGCGCTCGAGCTCGACGTCGGACGCGTGAAGAGCCGGCTGCACGAAGCGAAGGAGACGCTCCGCGCGATGCTCGAAGGATAGCGTAGGCGGAGCACGGACACGGATCACGGAAGAGCGGTGATGGTGCTCCGTGCTCCGGTGTAGAATTCTGAAGTGACCTGGCTGCTGGCGCTGGTTCTGCTGCAGGACGATGACGTTGAGGACGTCGTCCGCCGCCTGAGCGCAAGGTCGATGAGCGGACGCGCGCGCGCGATGGAGGAGCTCGTGTCGCGGGGGCGCGAGGTCCTTCCGCTCATGCGGAAGGTCGTCGCCAGGGCGGAAGGCGAGCCGCTCGCGCTCGCGAAACGCGTGATCGGCGACATCGACCGCGACGAGGCCAAGCTCCTCCTCGCGAAGGCCGGCCACGAGAACATCAACGACCTGAAGACCGTCGCCGACGAGGGGCTCGCGAAGCTCTTCCCGAACCTCAGCCTCCACGTGCTGCCGACGAAGGCGGGCGAGGACGGGCGCGGCGAGGCCGAGCGCGCGGTCGTCGTCAACAACCTCGGCGACAAGGGCGGGGCGCGCCTCATCGCCAAGCCCGAGGACGTCGTCGCGCTGCTCACGTCCAAGGCGGCGGACGAGGCGGACGTGCGCGCGCTCGCGCGGGCGGCCCTCTTCGTCCTGCGCGCGACCCGGCCGAAGGCGCACACCGACACGCTGGTCGGCCGCTCGAACGCGCCGAACGACCCGGACAACTGGTGGGACCCGGCGGCCTACACGATCGAGAAGGGCGACGGCTGGAAGGTGTCGGGCGTCTCGATGCAGTTCGGCCACGAGTGGATGTCGGTCGAGCTCGCGCTCGACAAGGACGGGAAGCTCGCGAAGATCGTCGCGACGTCCACCGGACGGATCTGACGATAATCTCCAACTTCGCGGCCGGGAGCCGTGTCCTCGGGTCGTGCAGGAAGACGACCTCGACCGCCGGCTGAAGGACGCGCTCGGCGCGCAGCGTCTCCCGGACGACCGCGCGGCGGCGATGGCGCGGCGGGCCGTCCCGCGCCCTCGCTGGCGCTGGCTCGCGACGGCGGCGGCCGTGGCGATCGCCGCCTTCGGCGCGTCCCTGCTCTTCGTGCCGTCGGAAGCGGCGGCCGAGTCCTACACCGTCGTCACGCGCGTGGACCGCGTCGAGGTGATCGCCCAGCCGCGCCGGCTCCCGCGCGAGTACGTCGTCCGCGAGGGCGAGTTCGTGCGCGTCGGCGACCGCGTCTACGGGCCCGGGACGAAGATCGTCGGCGGCCGCGCGAGCGCGCCGTCGAAGAACGCGATGCTCGACGGACTCCGCCACTTCGCCGCGCAGCGCTGGGAGGTCGCGGCGGCCGCCTTCCGCGAGGACGGCTCCCCCGACGCGCTCTTCTACCTCGTCGCGGCGCTCTCCCGCGCGGGCCGGTACGAGGAGGCCGCGCGCGTCGGCGAACGCTTCCTCGCCGCCCATCCCGACTACGCCGCGGCGGACCTCGTCCGCTACTGGCACGCGCACCACCTCCGGCGGCTCGGGCGCGACATCGAGGCGCGCGCGGCGCTCGAAGAGCTCGTCGCGAAGCACCCGGCGAGCTCGCTCGTCGCGCTGGCGAAGACGCAGCTCGGCAACGGCGCCGCGGACCTGTGGGCCCGCTTCCAGAAGGCGTGGGACGCGCGCGACTGGGACGCGGGCCGCGCGGCACTCGACGCGCTCATCGCGTCGCATCCGCAGTCGCCGTCGGTCACGGGCGGCCATGCCGCGTTCTACCGCCTCGCGTGCGTCGGCAACGCCGGCGCCGAGGCGCGCGCGATCGCCCTCATCGACGACTTCGTGCGCGAGCACCCGTCGCACGGCGGGTGCGACTACGCGCTCTATTTCAAGGCGGTCTACCAGAAGCGGGCGGGACGGCTGGAGGAGGCGCGGGCGACGTGCCGTCACATTCTCGCGACGTATCCGAAGAGCGGGATGGCGGCGGCGGTCCGCGCGTTGCTGGAGGAGACGCCGTGATCACGCTCTTGATGACGATCCTCGCGCAGGACTACGTGGTTCTTGCGGAACGGGACGACTTCGCCGCGGCCGGCAAGCGGCTGGCGGAACACCGGAAAGGCGCGCTCGTCACCGTCGCGTACGACGACCTGGGCGCGGTCGAGAAGGAGCTGCGCGCGCGCAGGCCGAAGTACGTCGCCGTCGTCACGAAGCCGGAGCGCATCGACACCAACTTCGTGCGCCGCGTCCTCATGATGAGCACGCGCCTCGACGACGACCCGTTCTGCGACTTCGCCTACGGGTTCATCACGGGCCGGACGCCCGCCGACGCGCTCGCGTTCGTCGAGCGCATCATCAAGGCGGAGAAGGACGGCGTGCCCAGGCGCTTCGTCAACGCGGGCGTGTCCTCGAAGATGAAGTCGATGGCGTACGACGAGGAGTGGTTCGGCTGGAAGAAGCGCCAGCTCTACTGGTCGGAGAACAAGTCCGACCCGGACGTGCCCGCGTTCGTCAAGGCGCACGTCGGCGAGCTCGAGAAGGCGGGGCTCCTCGAGATCACCGGCAACGGCGACCCCGAGCGCATCTGGCTCTTCCCGGGCGAGCGCAACTTCGACCGCGCGAAACAGTGGGCCTACGACGCGAAGAAGGTCGGCCGGAATCCGGACGGCGGGATGTTCTTCATCACGGCGGAGGACATCGCGAAGCTCGACCTCTATCCCGCCGTGGTCGACATCGGGACGTGCCACTCGGGCTCGCTCCTGCGCACCTTCGTCGCGAACGACATCGTCTCGACGTTCGGCCGCGTCGAGAAGTGCGAGGTTTACGACATCCCGGCCGAAAAGAGCCTGGGGCTCACGTTCCTCGCGCGCGGCGTGACGGCGTACATCGCGCCCGTCGGCCCCAACCACGGCTTCCGCTGCGGCGTCGAGACGCGCCGGATGTTCGAGACGGGCGCCGCGCTCGGCGACGTGATGAAGTCGTGCTACGACGAGCTGGTGCTCGCGTCGAAGGGGAAGCTCGCGCTCGCGATGCACGAGCCGGGCGGCGACGCGGACCCCGATCCCGAGCCGATGATCAGCGGCGCGGCCAACCGCGTCCTCTACGGCGATCCCGCGTTCAAGCCGTTTCCGAAGATCGCGCCCGCGGGCATGGAGGTGAGCGGCACCGGCGTGACCGTGCGCGGCGACTTCAACTGGGACTCGTTCGACCAGTTCACCGGCCGCGCGTGGCGCGTGTGGGCGGTGTTCGACGGCGCGCCGAAGGCCGTGACCGCGAAGAGTGAACTCGCGATCGATGAGGTTCGCTGGCTCGTCGAGGACGGGAAGCGCGTGCATGTGGCGGCCTACAGCAAGGCGAAGAAGCTGCCCGACGGCACGAAGGTCGCCTTCGCCTTCGACCGCGACGTTCCGAGCGTGGACGGGCCGAAGAAGCTCTGGCACCTCGACACGAAGTCGCCGTCATACGGCTCCGGCGCGGTCGCGGACGTGAACGGCGACGGCACGCTCGAGATCGTCTTCGGCACGTACTACAACGACGAGCACCTCTACTGCGTGAGCGCGGCGGACGGCAGGGTGCTCTGGAAGCACAAGTCGGAGCGCGGGCCGTTCGACGCGTCGGTCGCGATCGCGGACCTCGACAAGGACGGCAAGCCCGAGATCCTCGCCGCGGACTCGTCGAGCGGGCGCCTCGTCTGTCTCGACGGCGCGGGCCGCGAGAAGTGGGCGATACAGCTTCCGAACAGCACCGATTCGCCGCCGGCGATCGCGGATCTCGACGGCGACGGGACGCTCGAGATCGTCGTCGGCTCCATGTGGCGCAAGGGCGGCGCGGGCGATGTGACGGTCTACAGCGCCGCGACGCAGAAGGCCGTGTGGACGCGCTCCGTGAAGGGTTGCGTGCAGTCGGAGCCGTGCCTCGTCGACCTCGACGGCGACAAGGTCCTCGACGTGATCGTCACGTCGTGGCGCGGCGACAACGCCGTGCACGCGTTCTCGGGCAGGGACGGCAAGGACCTCTGGACGTTCGAGACGATGGGCGACGAGGACGACGCGAAGGAGCACATGGGGATGTACCACGGCGTGTCGGCGGCGCCTCTAAAGAAGGGCGGGCCGCTGCGGATCGCGTTCGCGACGTGCTCGTCGAAGCGCGGAACGCTCTTCGTGGTCGACGCGAAGGGCGCGCTCGTCTGGAAGAAGATGCTCGGCGAGTACCTCTTCGCGCCGACGACGCTCGCGGACCTCGACCGCGACGGCGAACTCGAGATCGTCGCGATCGGGCAGAAGACGCACGTCTTCTCGGGCGACGGCGCGCTCAAGTGGAAGGCGGACGTCGGCTCGTCGCGCGGGCCCGCGATCGCGGACGTGGACGGCGACGGCGACAACGACCTCGTGCTCGGCGCGCGCGGCCGCAAGGCGGTCGCGCTCGACGGTCCGACGGGCCGCACGCTCTGGTCGGTCGACGCGACGGCCGGCGAGAGCCCGTGGGAGGAGCTCGACTCGGCGCCGCTCGTCGCGGACTTCGACGGCGACGGCGCGCTCGACGCGTTCTTCGTCGCGGGCAAGGGCACGTCGGACAAGACGAAGCCGCAGAACTACGGCCGCGCGTTCGCGCTCCGGCTCGGGAAGGGGAGCGGGAGCTGGACGACGTTCCGGGGGAATCTCCGGCGCACGGGGACGGTCGAGCGGGTCGAGTGGTGATCACGGCGTCCGCGCCCTGAACGCGCCATCGACCCATCACGCCGGCGGATAACATCCGAACACGCGAAGCGTCTGCGTCCGCTTCCGCAGCTCGTCGAGCAACGGCGCGTCCGCGGCGCCCTCGAAGTCGACGTGGAAGAGGTACTCCCACGGGCGGCCGACGATCGGGCGCGACTCGATCTTCGCGAGGTTGATCCCCCGCTCGGCGAAGAGCGCGAGCGTCCTGGCCAGCGTGCCGGGCTCGTTCCTCGTCGCGAACGCGATCGACGTCTTGGCCTGCCCCGCCGAAGCGTCGTCGCGAAGGCGGGGGCCGCGCGCGCGAGTCGTGCGGGAGACGATGATGAAGCGCGTGTAGTTCTGAGGATCGTCCTCGATCGCCTCCTCGATGACCGACATGCCGTAGACGGCCGCCGCGCGCGTCGAGGCGACGGCCGCGGCGTCGCGGAGCCCGCGCTCCCGGATCATCTTCACCGCGCCCGCCGTGTCGTACGCCGCCTCGACGGAGCGTCCGCGGAGGAAGCGCTCGCACTGCGCGGCCGCGGCCGGATGCGCGTGGATGCGCCGCACCTCCGCCAGAGCGACTCCCGGGTGCGCGACGAGCGCGTGCGAGACGCGCAGCTTCAGTTCGCCGACGATCGCGAGCTCGTGCTCCATCAGGAGGTCGTAGTTCGCGTGGATGGGCCCCATGATCGAGTTCTCGATCGGGAGCACGCCGACGTCCGCTTCGCCGGCGGCGACCTTGTCGAAAACGTCCCGGAACGTCGGATAGCCGCGCGCCTCGACGCCGTCGCCGAGATAGGCGATCGCGGCCTGCTCGCTGAACGCGCCCGGCTCGCCCTGGTAGGCGGCGCGGGTGCGCGCGCCGTCGGTCGCGACGGGGCGCAGGCGCTTGTGCGAGAGTTCCAGCTCGCGGCCGACGACCGGCGCCATCGTCTGCACGGCCTTGAGGAGCCGTTCCAACTCGCGCGGCGTGAGCGACTGCGGCCCGTCGGAGAGCGCGCGGTCGGGGTCGGTGTGCACCTCGATGATGAGCCCGTCGGCGCCCGCGGCGAGCGCGGCGAGCGACATCGGCAGCACGTACTCGCGCACGCCGGTCCCGTGGCTGGGGTCGACGACGACCGGCAGGTGCGTGAGCGACCGGAGCACCGGCACCGCGTTGAGGTCGAGCGTGTTGCGCGTCTTCGTCTCGAACGTGCGGATGCCGCGCTCGCAGAGGATGAGCTTCTGGTTGCGCTGGAGGACGTACTCGGCGCTCATGAGCCACTCGTCGATCGTCGCCGAGAGGCCTCGCTTGAGGAGGACGGGCTTGTCGACTTCCGCGACCGCGCGCAGGAGGTCGAAGTTCTGCATGTTGCGCGCGCCGATCTGGAGGATGTCCGCGTAGCGCGCGACGAGCTCGACCTTGTCGGCGGTCATGACCTCGGTGACGACCTGCATCCCGGTCTCCGCGCGCGCCTCCGCGAGGATCCTGAGCCCGTCCTCGCCGAGCCCCTGGAACGCGTAGGGCGAGGTTCGCGGCTTGTACGCGCCGCCGCGGAGCACGGTCACGCCCATCGCCGCCAGTTCTCGCGCCGTCGCCAGGAGCTGATCGCGGCTCTCGATCGCGCACGGGCCAGCCATGACGACGAAGCGCGGAGCCTTGATCCACGGCGCGAGCCCGCTCTCGCGCGCGGCGAGCTTGTACGGCTTCGAAACGCGCAGGACTTCCGCGACGGCGGGGTGTGACTGAAAAACGCGCGGGTCGAACGTGATGGCGCCGATGACGGCGACGATCGATCTCTCGGTCCCGCGGATGGCGCGCGTCTGCGTGCCGAGGTCGCGGAGGCGCGACTCGAGGTCGTCGACGTCGCGGGGCGAAGCGCCCGGGCGGAGAACGAGAATCATGGCGGTTTCCAAGGCTGGAGAAAGATGAGGACGGACGGAGAGACCGGCGGGGGCTACCTAAATCGGAGCGTGGTGGTCACGAGGAGCGCGATCTTATCAGTGCGAGGGGGACGATTCAAGACGCGATTCGGACCTACCCCGCCACCCACTTGTCGACCGCCGCCTGGCCGAGCTCGTGGCCGTCGAGGAAGCGCTTCACCGCCGTCGCCCACTCCGGGTCGATCGACACCGGCCGGTCCTTCGCCCCCGCCTTCGACGCGAGCACGCCGTGTTTCACGAGCAGCTCCGCCGCCTCGCGCGCGCGGGAGAGGTCGCTTCCTTCCGCGACCGCGTAGACGGTGTCGAAGCTCGCCTGCTTCGCGCCGATCTCCTTGCGCTGCATCATGCGACCAAGGACGCGCACGACGAGCTCGCGGTTCGACACCGCGCCCGCCGGCTTCGCCTCGGCGGTCGCGGCCGCCTTCGGACCGTCGTTCTTCCAGAGGTGCGCGAACTCGTCCTCGAGGATCGACCGCCACGGCGCCATCGCCGCCGCCAGCCGCTCGCGCGCCGCCGCGTTGCCCGCCAGCGCACGCACGCCCTCGCGCAGCATCCGGACGCCCTCGGCGTCGCCCGGCAGGTGGTGACGCACCGAGATCGAGCGCAGCCGGTCCAGCTGCTCGTCGACCTCCCTCATCTTCTTCACCCGCTCGCGCACCAGCGGGAGCTCCCGCTGGGCCCCCTCGAACTCCCGCTGCCACTCGCCGTGGCGGCGCGGGTCGAGCGCCTCGATGAACGGAAGCCCGGGGTAGCGCTCGCGCGTCTCCATGATCACCGCGTACGCCTTCCGCATGACCGGGTCGTTGCGCGCGATGCCCTGGCCGATCCGCTCGGCGAGCGTCCGCCAGTGCAGCGCCCAGACGCGGACCTGCGCGCCGCGCTCGTCGTGCGCCCAGTCCTGGATCATGATCTTCCCGGCCTCGATCTCGTCGATGAGCCGCATCGCCTCGGCGCGCGCGTTCGGATCGACGGGAACCGGCGTGTGGAGGTCGCCGCGCGGCGACCCGAGCGCCTGCTTGAGCGCCTCCTCGCCGGCCGGCTGCGGACCGAACGAGATGAGCGCCGCCCGCACGTCCGCGAACTCCTTCTGCTGCGCCGCCAGCACCGGGTCGAGCTGGTCGATCAGCTCCTGCTTGCCGAGCTGCACGAGGTACGTGCGGCGCTTCTGGAGCCCCTCGATCTGCTCCCGCAGGACCTTCGCGCGGCGCTCGAGGTCCTCGTGGCGCCGCTGGAGTTCAACGCTCTTCCGGCCTTCCTCAATCTCAGCGTCAAGCTTGCTGATGAGCTTGTCGTAATCGCTCGGTTCCACCCGGAGAAGTATATACCCCGAAACGCGATTCACGTACGAATCGCGCGGGCGATCACCCGGCCGTCGCGGCGCTCGGCCATCATCGCGAAATTGAACGCGTCGAGCGCGCAGCAGCGGTCGATGTCCGCCGCCGGCCGGTCCGCGTCGCCGGACGCGTGCCGCGACGCCGCCCGGCTGCCCCGCACCATCGCGATCACGCGCTCGCGCGGCACCGGCTCCCCCCGCAACGCGGCCTCGATCGCGACCGCGCCCGCCATGTCTTCCTCGTCGGCCGGCTCGCCGGGCGCCCCCATCGCGACGAGCGTCACCGCGTCGCTCCCCTGGAGCGCGCGCGCCGTCGCGGACGCCACCACGAGACTTCCCAGCCAGAGCGACCGCGCCTTCGTCGCCAGCACCGCCCCCTGCGTGCCGGAGCCGGTCCGCTGCACCGCGCGGCCCGCGAGCTTCCGCCCGGCGAGCGCGCTCGGCGAGTTGTTGTGGTCGAACCCCGGGATGAGCCGCCCGCCCACCTCCCCCATCCGGAACCCGTCGCGCGCGAACGCTTCCTCGACGGTCGCGACGAGCTCGATCTCCTCGATGCCGGCCGCGAACGCGTGCGCCGCCGTCGTGAACGCGCGGATCACGTCGATGACGACGACGTCGCCGGTCGCGCCGCGCGCGCCGTCCTGGCCGGTGACGATGGTGATCCTCACTCCTTGCCTTCTTCTCCGCGTCCTCCGCCGTGCTGTTCGTCTCAGGCTCTCGCAATCCCGTAGATGTCGAGTTTGTAGGCCAGCGCTCGCTCCGTCACCCCCAGCTCCCTGGCGGCCACGCCGCGCACCCACCCGCTCTTCTCCATCGCCTCGCGGATCATCCGCTTCTCGAGATCCTCCACCGCTTCGACGAGGTTCTTCGCCGGCGCGTCCGGCACGCGGTAGTAGCCCGACGACTTGTTGAGCGGCGGCGGCAGGTGCGGCGGATCGACGCGGCCCGTGTCGCAGAGCACGACCGCCCGGTGCATCGCGTTCTCGAGCTCGCGCACGTTGCCCGGCCAGCCGTGCTTCAGCAGGATCCTCATCGTCTCCTCCGACAGCGACGGCACCGCACGCCCCTCGACGCGCGCCGCCACCTGCAGGAAGTAGGGCGCCAGCTCCTGCAGGTCCTCCAGCCGGTCGCGCAGCGGCGGCACGTCGACGACGGGCACGGCCTCGCCGCACGCGGACCCCGAGGCGACCACTCGGGCGGCCGTCGCGGCCAGGAGGCGCTCGCGCGCGGATGACGCCAGCGCGGCGAAGTCCTCCACGTAGAGCGTGCCGCCGGCCGCCTGCTCCAGGCGCGCGAAGATCTCGCGCTCGGGCGTCGCGGCCCCGCTGGCGTCGACGAACGGCTTCGACGCGCGCGGCCCGGAGTAGTGCATCGCGCGCGCCGCGAGTTCCTTCCCCGCGCCGCTCTCGCCGCGCACGAACAAGGGGCCGTCGCCCCCGGCCAGCTCGCGCACGCGCGCGCGCAGCCGGCGCATCGGCGACGACGCGCCGAGCAGCCGCTCGACGCCGTACGTCTCGCGCACTTCCGCGCGCAACCGCCGCAGCTCGCGCGCCTGCTCCAGGAGCGTCACCGTGGTGCGGACGCTGGTCAGAAAGCGCTCCCGGTCCACGGGCTTGGACACGACGTCGAACGCGCCGTCGACGGCGCCGCCGAGCACGATCGCGGCGGTCTCCGGCCGTCGCTCCTTCACGCGCGCGAGCGTCGGACCGGACAGCGCCGCGTCCAGCACGACGAGATCGGGCAGGAACCGCTCGAACGCCTCGACGAAGCTCCGGCCGTCGCACCGGGTCTCCACGCGGTACCCGGCCTCCGCCAGGAGCGCCTCCAGGAGCCGGCAGACGGAGGCGTCGGGGTCGGCCACCAGGACGAACGGGCCTCCGACGTTCAGCACGATTCCATCCTCCGGGCGCGGCGTTTAGCTTATACTGGCCCGCGGGGCAGCGTCCACGTGTAGAGTAGGCGGTCGCGCATGAACGAGCGACAGCTGATCAACGACTGCATCCGCGGAAGCGCCCGGGCTTGGGAGAGCCTCGTCGAGACGTACGGCCAGGCGGTGTACGACGCCGCGCGCTTCACGCTCCGGCGCGTGCTCGGCGGCGCGCAGGACGAGGACGTCGAGAACATCTACCAGGGCGTTCTGCTGGGGCTCTGCGACAAGAACTTCCACCGCCTCCGCCTCTTCCAGAGCCGCTCCAGCTTCAAGACGTGGGTGACGTCCGTGACGACGCGCTTCTCGCTCAACTACATCCGCACCGAGAAGCGGAAGGGCTCGCTCAAGTTCCTCCAGCTCGACGACTCCGCCGCCGACATGCCCGAGCGCGACGGGTTCACGGCCGCGCCGCCCGAGGAGCAGGAGCGTCTTTACCGCGCGCTCACGCAGCTGCCGTCGCGCGACCGGCTGCTCCTGCGCCTGTTCTACTTCGACGGCCTCTCGTACAAGGCGATCGCCGACGTCATGAAGCTCCCCGTCAACTCGATCTCGCCGCTCATGCTGCGGGCCAAGGAGATGCTGAAGAAGCTGGTCGCCCCGGCTCAGAATTGAATTTTTCATACGTTCCCGCCCACGCCGGTGTCCATTCACTGGAAGACAAACCCATGCGCGACGCGTGCCCGGAATCCCAGGTCATCGCCGCCTACGTCGACAGCCGTCTCGAGGGCGACGAGCTCGAATCCTTCATCGACCACATCGCCGACTGCGACGAGTGCCGCAGGGAGGTCGTCCTCCAGCTCGTCGGCGTGAACGCCTCGCAGATCATCCACCGCGTGCCGGAGGAGCTGAAGGCGCGCGTCCTGGCGGCGTCGCCGGCGGGCGCCTGCCCGGACTCGCAGACGGTCGCGAGCTACGTCGACGTCGGGCTCGACCCGGAGGAGACGTCGCTGCTGCTGTCGCACCTCGGCGAGTGCGAGGACTGCCGCCGCGAGGTGGCGCTCATCGAGATGGCGCGGGAGTCGGCGACCGGCTCGAAGCCGGTGCCGGCGGAGCTCAAGGCGCGCGTCGTGTCGGCGGTCAACCGCGGGAGCCGGCGGCTGCGCATGATCTCCCGCCCGTCGAACTCGTTCGCGACCGTGTTCGCCGCGGCGGCGGCCATCCTCGTGGCGATCGCCGTCATCGTGGTCGCCCGCACGCGCACGCCGGAGGCGAAGCCGTTCGAGCCGCCCGTCGTCGAGAAGCGCGAGGTCCAGCCGAAGCTCGACCGCGTCCCGGACCTGAAACCGGAGCTGCCGAAGCCCGAGCCGGAGCCGAAGCCGGTACCGAAGATCGATCCGAAGCCCGAACCGAAGACGGAGCCGAAGACGGAGCCGGAGTTGCCGAAGCCGGACATCAAGCCCGAGCCGGAACCGAAGACCGAACCCGAGCCCGAGCCGGAACCGAAGCCCGAGCCGAAACCCGAGCGCTCGCGCGAGACGATCCCCACGAAGTACGCGACCGTCAAGCTGACCGACCTGAGCGGCGAAGTCGCCATCAAGCGCAGGGGCCGGGACAAGCGCGAGAAGGTGCACGGACCGACCGACGTCGGCGAGGGCGACGTGCTCGTCGCGGAGAAGCAGACCGCGTTCTTCCTCCTCAACAACTATCCGATCACGCTGCAGCCGCAGACCCAGATCGGGATCGCGTTCGAGGAGGGGTTCTCGGCGCCGGCGCTGCTCATCGAAAAGGGCGAGGCGCTGGTCGACTCGAGCGCCGCGAGCTCGCGCTGGATCGTCGCGACGAAGAACGTGACCGTGAAGATCGAGAAGACGCGCGCGAAGTTCGCCGCGGGCGTCGAGAGCGGCGCGCTGCATCTCTCGTCGCTGAGCGGGCACATGGCGGGCAAGGACGACTACGGCCGGCCGTTCGACCTGCGCACGGGCGAGAAGCTGGTGGCGACGGCGGAGACCGCCGCGACGGGGAAGGACCCGGAGGCGCCCGCGAAGGCCTCCACGCTCGCCGGCACGCGCCCGTCGACGCGCACGATCTTCTACACCACGTTCGACCCCGCGACGCTGGCCGGCGTGACGATCGCGGAGGGGGGCATCGAGAAGGGGACGGAGGCGCTGACGGCCACCGACAAGAAGGGCGTGCTGAGCGCCCTCGTCAAGCCGCCGAAGGAGTTCGGATACCGGAACGACTACGCGGTTCGCCTGCGGCTCCGCACGAACCTGCAGGTCGTGACGGTCGTGATGAACGTGGAGGACCGCGCGCAGCTCGTCTACACGCAGAAGGTGCGGGCCGACCAGCGCGGGCGGTGGCTGACGATCGAGTTCGATCTGAGCGATCGCGACGTGCAGCTCGTGCCGCTCAACGACGTGGGCGGCGTGGTGACGTCGCGCGACCGGATCATGACGCTGGGCGCGACGGGCCGCCGCGCGGACGTCTTCGGCGACGAGCGGCCGCTGATCCAGATCGACGACCTGCAGGTCGCGATGCGCGCGCCGTAACGCGGCGCACGGCTTCGGCGGGCGAGGGAACCGCAACGACGCCACGGATGTCCCACGTCCCGAGCCCGTAGACCGGCGTGCCGCGTCGCAGCGCGAAGGCGATCTCGCTGAGCGTCCCGTATTCGCCGGCGATCGCGATCACCGCGTCGCCGCAGTTCGCGACGATCGCGTTGCGGGCTTCGCGCAGGCCGGTCGGGATCGCGACGTCGACGAACTCGTTCGCGTCCGTCGCGCGGCCGGTCGGGAGGATGCCGACGACGAGCCCGCCCGCGCGCTTCGCGCCGCGCGACGCCGCCCGCATCACGCCGCCGAGTCCGCCCGTCACGACCACCGCGCCCGCCTTCGCGAGCCGCCGGCCGACCTCCTCGGCGAGGCGCGCCGCCTTCGGCGTGCACGTGCCGCTGCCGATCACCGAGACGGTTCGCTTCCTCATC
>Ga0187893_10009639_pt1 | contig 14766 bp, 15 predicted proteins | sample MA1701074metaG_FD_139574 | JGI IMG/M metagenome (GOLD analysis project Ga0187893, IMG submission 139574) | White microbial mat communities from a basaltic lava cave in the Kipuka Kanohina Cave System on the Island of Hawaii, USA - MA170107-4 metaG ...
TCGTTTAAAGTAAATAAGAATAGGGTTTGGGTTTCAATAGATAAAAAAGTAGTTCGTTCCGAGATGCTTCGAATTATTGATGCTTGCTTGCCAATAGTAAAGTTCTATTCATAAAGCCAACACTTTGTCAATTTGTTTTATCCGAATGAGATTTACAATTAATGTGGGTAGAATCCATGAGTTAAAAATATACAATTTACTATGCAACATTTTTTATGATGCCGTAGATTTCTGCTATTCCTGTATCAAATTTACCATTTAACACTTTTTTAGCTGCTTTTTTAGCTCCGTCAGAAGCGTTTCCTACAGCAAAACTATAGCCTGCCTTTTCAAATAGGGGGATATCCATATCAGCATCTCCTACTGCTATCACCAAGGCATTTCCCCAGTGCAATCTTTTACCTACTTCGAGCATTGCACTACCCTTGTTTATCCCGTGTTTGGAAATATGAAAGGAATTTTTACTTGGATGGACAGATATTCTTGCTTTTGTTTTCCTTATAGCCTCATCAATTTTAGCTATTGTTACATCCTTTTTCAAAAAAATAACTTCTGTAAATCTTTCACCTTGTTCCATATCTTCATTAATTTGGTATTTAGTTTGTAAATAGTCTAAAACTTTGTTTGGTTCAGTTTTTTTTCCAAATTCATGATAATTGTCTGGAGGAAAACCTAGGATCAGACCTCCATTTTCTGCGATAGAATGTTTTTCAATTGGATATTTTTTGATTAATTCGTTTAAGTCTGGCATTGAACGCCCAGTTGCAAAATAAATTCTAATTCCCTTTTCATTCATTTTATTTAAAATGTGTTCAATTGTAGGAGGTAGAACACCTGGGTCTCCTTGTGTTAGAGTACTATCTACATCAAAAACAAATCTACATTTGTTTGTTCGTAGTGATTCATGTAAATCAACATCTTCTACATTCAGGTAGCTCTTTACAGGAGTGCTCTTTACTATATGATCTGAAATTTTGCTAATAATTTTTTTGAATGCTATCTCATCATTTGACCCATCTTTTATGTTTACGATAATTACTGAGTTTCTAGTAGTCAATACGATTGTTAGATTTGCTTTTTCAAGTGCACGTTTTACAACCTGAGTTGAATCTGGAGTCGTTACAAGATGGTAAAACAAATTAAAAGAATACTTGAACTATTGAAATTAAACCTATTGGTTATTTACAAGTAGCTCGAAATTATCTACAGTAATTGGTTTAGAGCCACCAGTTTTTACTTTCCACAGGCTTTTTTTGAATTTATTTGCGTCTTGAGCATCAATTAATGCAGTAGCTGCTACACACCATTTTTCATTATTTATTTCAGCATCAGTAGTATAGGCTTCCTGTATATTTCCAATCTGGTCAATAAGAGCATCCCTTATTTGCCTACAGTCGTTATGGGTTCTTTTAGAACATTTTAAAAGAACGAACGCGCTTGTTAGGTCGCTTTTTTGAGATTGCATGATCACACCAACACACCTGTGGAACAGTGTTTGTTCGTAAGTATATTATTAATCTTCTGAGGATTCATACACATTTCTTTAATATTATTAAGAATTAAGAGGGCGTATTTACGATTTGGACATATAGTTTTCATAGGTTTCATAGATATTATACCACTTTTCCATATTAAAGCGGTTTGTTGATTCTTAAAACGCAGAATTACTTCCTCCTATTGAGGTCTAGGCGAGTTTTGCATCTAGGACAGGATTTTGGTTTTGGTTTTCTTGGTGTCCATCTATATTTACATTTAGAACAAATCCTCGCCTCCATTACCTTCTCAAAGTTTGATAATAATAGTAGTATTAATAGTAGTCGTAATAATATTAGTAATAATAGTATAAAAAATCTGATCGCTCCTTACTAAAGCGATCAAAGGGATACATCATTCACTTGTAAACCTGTTTAATAATAGTAATGAACGCTATCGCACTGTCAATTTGCTTTATACAAAGGAGATTTTCTATAAATTACCTTTATGGAAAGGCATTACTAACTTCAATTACGCAATTTGTGAATGGGCCATCCCATTCTGCAACAGCTTCAAAAATTCTCGTTTGGTAGGCACCTACATTGCTTATTGTTCCAATCCCAGTTGCAACAATATTTCCATTTTGATCCTCAATTCCTAAAGTAAAATAGATAGAGCTATAGTCATTAGGGCCATTAGTAAATCTACCAGTCATCTTTACAAACCCATAATCATCTTGCCTGCATGATAAGCTACTAAATCCATCTGAAGCTTTTGTTCCTCCATGAGTAGGAAGATCATATTGCTCTAAATTAAAAATATCCTCAAGAGAAATTTCAACAATTTTTTGATATTTTTGCTTGTGATAATTTTCAATAATAATTTCTTCAATGGAAAGTAGGGTTTCAAAGTCTATCCAATCATTTCCTAAAAATACCACAGTTCCAAAAAGAAACTCATCATTTATACAAAAAACATTAGCAGTCTTATGGTCACTACCTACCAAAGGAGTTGCATAGCATCTTCCCGTTTGTTGTGATTCTCCTCTGATAATAAAATCTCTTGAATCAAATTCTAACTTTTCCCCTTTAGGATCTTGTAGCTTACAGATTCCATTGGAATATCGAACTTCTTGATCTCCAATCGTTTCATATGAAAAAGCTAGGCCAATTGATTCTAAACATCTTTCATCGCTAGATTTTGGAATTTGAATGTACGAGAAATCCTCAGGAATTATTTCTTCTAGAGAACTTTTACTTGGTAGCAGATTTCCTATACTAAATTGCTGCTCGCTTGCATTTTTGGAAACAATAACTATCATTCCATTGTTTACAAGAAATTCTATTCCTTTAACAAAATCATTGTCATCTATTTGTCCTTGTGACCACCACCTTGCATTATTTTTTACCCATATAGGAACAGAAGTTTGAGAAGAGGGTAGTTGTTTTATACCTACAGATTCAGGTATCACTATAATTTCGTTTTCTATAAGAAATTTGATTGCATTGAGAAAATCTAATTCCGCTATTTGATCATTAGCCCACCACCTAGCGGTGTTTTTTATCCAGGATGGAATTGAAGAAATCGTTAAGGTCTCATTCGATGATTCTGACACTGCTTCTTCTATCATAACATCTCCCGTCAATTCATCTAGAGTCTTTCCTGCAAACTCCATACACCACCCAAAATCTTTTGAATTATATTCAATACTTGTGTTACAAACTCCAAGGGCTTGATTCTTCTTCATGGACTTTGCCCAGTCTGGAATGTAACCACCATGGTCCTTGAAAGAAATATTTTGTTCTCCACTCATGGAGTCTAATACATATCCTGCAAATTCCATGCACCACGAGAAATCTTTGGTATTATAATCAATACTTGTGTTACAAACACCAAGAGCTTGATTCTGACCAATTAAAGTTGCCCAGGTTGGTTGATATCCTGTATGATCAATAAAGGTTACAGAACTTGCATCAAGTATTATTATGAAATTAAATAACAAAAACAATGCCATGATTGATAGCATTCTTTTCATTCCAATCTATTGGTTGACCAAGTTAAAGTGCTTTTTTGGAAATATCAACTTAGAATCTATCTAATCCAAGGCGATCTTTTAAGAAATTTTTTTGATCCTGAAACCTGCTTGCTTGAAAAGTTTGATTTTTTGTAGACATTAATTCATTAATTTTTTGAAATAGCAGTTCAGGTTTTGCTGTCTTTATTTCAATTTCTATCTGAAATTTTTTATCGGTAGTTTCTAATGTTGCAAGCAAGGAGTTTGCCGCATTTCCGCTACGTGAAATTCCAATTATTTTGTTGAAAGGATACTTGTTTCCATTACACTCTAATTTATCTGAAAAAAGAAAAAGACTACCCTTAGATGATTTTTGTAATACGTTTCCATCGACGGATAAATTATCAATTTTCTTTGTAAACACATTTCCTAATCTTGTCGAAGCCTTGTATGGAATTACTCGATGTAGTATAATTTCACCATTTTCAAAAAATTCTCCCTGTGAATGGCTATAGTCGGTTTCTTTGATAGGGGTTCTCTGAGATTTTTCCTCATCAGTCAAAAGGAGACCCCTCCCATTCTTGCTTGTTCTAGTCCTCTAAACAAGCCATCAATATCATGTGTACTTATTTCAATTTCAACACTAATTCTGTCTGAACCTGCAACTCCAGTACCTCGTCCACCTGCTCCAACATCTTTGTCAAGGGTAACATTGATTTTTTTCTTCATTGTTCCAACAATTGTAGTTGCTAAAATTTTATCAAATGGATATTGGTTTCCTGCGCAGTAAAGTGCCTTGTCGGTAACAACAAGTGAACCTTTAGCCTTGGTGGTTCGCTTTGAATCACGACCTAGAACAGCATATCCAATTGGTCCTCCAAGTAACCAACTTCCAACCTTTCTTCCAGCTCCGTGATGTTTTGTTGTTTTAATTATTAATTCACCTTCACCTCTATAGTACACTTTTTCTTTTGCCTCAGGTTTGCTTGATGAAGTTGTGGATTCTATTTGAGAATTTTCTGAGGTTCCTTGTTTACCACCACAGTGTGGACAAAATGCAGAATCAGATTGAATTTCCTTTCCGCAATGATTGCAAAACACATATTCAAATCTAATTTCTTTTAGATAAATAGATCGTTTTTTAAATGCGATATAAAGTTCCGAGTTAACGTAAGACAATCATGGTTATTCAATAACTCTTATGTTACACTAACATTAATCTGAATACTCCGTGCGTTACTGAAATAGGTAGCCCCCTCAAATACAGCATAAATTTCAACAACATTATCAAATGGGTCCATTCCTGTAGCTGCCCATTTCACTCCGAAATTTCCAGCCGAATCTGTAGTTAGAATTATTATAACATCATCACCACTTCCAGTATCTTCATCCTTGATGTAGACTGTTGCACCCTGAACACCCTTTCCATCAGAATCAATCAATCTTCCTGAGATTGGTAAACCATCCCCCTCATTTATCGAAGTATATGGAATATTCAGTGAGATTGATGTCTGCTTGAATGATGGCTGAGAGGAAGATGGGATTTGAGGTTGTTGTTGGAATTGAACTGGTTCTCGTACATTGATATTGAACTGATTACTTCGAGAAGAATCATAATCCTGGGTTCCTTCAAATACGGAATAAAGTTCCACAATGCTATCAAATGGATCCATTGTTGTTGTAATCCAATCATATCTGAAGTTACCATTAGAATCTGTTCTAAGTGTTGCAAGAACATCATCGCCAGAACCAGTATCCTCATCTTTCAAATACACTACAGCATTGGACAATCCTATCCCATCAAACCTAACAAGCCTACCACTAATTGACATTTTTGTGCCCTCTGTTGCAGTTGAATATGGGACATTTAGCGAGATAACGGTTCCAATTTTTTCTTTCTTGAGTGATTCAAATGCATTACTAAGGGACTCAGTGAGAGATGAGCTGGAAGAGTCACTTTGTTGAGGATTACTTTTTAATTCGTTGCTTACCCGTTTTTGAATTTCATCAACAATTGAAACTTGTTTTGTAACTCCAAATGGAATGGGGATACTTAGTCCAAATAATTTAAAATATGCTGTACCACTTACATGCAGATTAATTATTCCACCAGTGCTGACTATTGAACTAACCGCTGGAACCAAGCTATTTTTTTGAAAATTTTGCAAGACAGGAATTTCTTGAGTTTGCCCAGGATATATTGTAGCATCAAGTCTGGTGTAACCTTGCCCTACATTGACACCATTGATTGAAAGATCATAGGATAAATCAGGAATATACACTGGGAAAATTCCATAATTGCTTAATCCAAATATGAGATTAAGATTAATTCCATCAATCAGGTCAAATGCAACACCTAGCCAATTTCCTGTTAATGCGTTCAATCCTAAACTAACAAGTGTAGAAAATGAAAATGATGTCCAATCTATACTATCAAAAGTTACATCATTTAGGCTAATGCGAATTTGAGAATATGAATAATAAAAAAGTCCTAGCACTACAACTATGGTTACAGTTACAATAATTGTGGCAGTAACTGCCTTTTTCATCTAGTCTTAATTATTTGATACTTGTACAAAAATGATTAAGTAAAAACTTTGGAGGTCTAGATTTCTGGAGATTATTCGTTGAGAATACTTTAGATTTCTTTCTTAAATTATGAACGCTTTGTCAAAATAGGTTTAAAGTTAATTTACGGGTTTAGTCTTTGTCTAAATGTGTTTAAAATTGCTAGCTTCATTTTAATCACAGTAATTTTCATATCCCTTACGACAAGTCCTACCACATTTGCACAAATGGAATCCATGAAAATTGATGGTCCTAGAAACCCTCTTCTTAAATCAATTTTTACCATAAAAGTTACTGTTGAGGGAACATCAAGGGCATCCTATGGAGACTTTAGCTCAACAATGTTTCTAATTGACAAAGAAAAAGGCGGAGACATAGATGCAATTCCTTTGTATCTTTTAAGTGGTGAAAATTCCGTTACTATCAATCTCAAGAACCTTGCAAGCGCTGGTAAGGTAGAAGCGGGAAAGTATTACATTGTTAAAATCCAGCACGCAGGTATTATTTCAGAGTTTGAGTTTGTTCCAGTTTTAACAGAGGATGAAGTTCCAAAAGAAACAACAGATGAAAAGCCAATTCAAGCTGTCCCAATGATAAACCAAAAAACAACTATTTTAGACAAATATAATTCTGGACCAGATGGTTCATCAATTAAAATAGATAGTGCAACTGAAACAGGTCGTCCTAATCAATATCTGGTAATTTTTGAAATATGTGCAGGTACTAAAAAAATAACTGTCCCTGAGGTAACTGTTAGTTCTGATTCAGAGTCATATACTCGTGAAGTTGGTACAGTTCTTGGTCCTGGTTCATGTTATCTTGTTGACAGTAACGCTGAGGCTAAGGATCCAACCACAATTGATGTTACTTTTGGGAATGTAGTTAAAGATGACACCCAAATTGAACAGTTAAAAGCTGAAATTGCTCAACTAAAAGAAGATCTCAAGAAAAAAGATGCTGTGTTAATGGAACAACTAAAGGTTATTAGTAATTTAGCAGCAATGATACAAAAAACTATTTTTGAGCCAATCCAAAATTACTTTACAATAATTTGATAACAATGCCCACATTTTGTCAATTTGTTTTATACAAATTTACTTTACAGGTATTCAATTAACTACAATAAGCTAAATCAAGAAAACTAACAGCCTGAGTAATTAATCCGCCCATTACAGCCAAAATTCCAATTGCTAATTTCCGACTAATGTCAAGATGTCCTTTTTCATTAATTGTTACATCCTCACTGATCTTTACTTGACCTCGAAGCCCTTGTGCAACTATGATAGTTGTTCCAATTATTTGAAGTATAATTCCTGAAAATTGAAGAAAATCAGTACATTCCACATAATAATGTGGCAAAACTAGGAATTAAGAATTTTGAGAACCCCAAAAGTTTGTCAATTTGTTTTATACAAAGATAATTTTCAAAAATTTCATTTTTTTTTCTTGTGTAAATTTTTTTGAATAAGTTCATTTAACTCGTTTTTGTATTGTTCTCTTCCAGGAAGTTTGCCAGCTTCGCCCATTTCATTTAGGCGTTTTTTTTCTCTTTCAAAGATTCCTAATTTTTCTAACTCCTTTCTCTTTCGCTTCAAGGCACGATAGTACGAAAAATAAACTGAATCATGGATTTCGCTTTTTTTAAAAAATTTTACTACCGTCAATAAATCGTATATGTAATCCTGGCTTAGGCCAAAATCCCTTGAAATAGCCTCAGTATAATTTGTAATTTCATAATCATGCTCTATTGTTTCATTGAATTTTCGAAGTAATTCACCTAATTTCCAATATATTGAACTGGGTAAATCTTGATATTTTTTTTCTTTTTTTGATTCTGTACCATAAAATAACGTTTTAGCTGCATTTACCACTTCAAAATATAATTTTTTGAATTTTTCTATTTTCCTTTCCGAATCAATTCCTGCATTAAGATAATTTCCAACGTCAATTCTTATACTAATTTTTTTTGTTCCATGAATATCCTGTGTTTGAACAATACGAACAGGAATTTTTTTCTGTCTTGTCAAATCCAAACAGCGTGTAAGATTTTTTCAAAATAATTTAAGGTCGTAACGGCATCCATTTCAGTTTGTTCATTTTTTGCTTTAATTATCGCTGCTATTACCACACGCGTTAAATTATAATCATATAACGAAGGATTTTTTTCAAGAGATTTTGAAAAAGGGTGACCAGTGTTGTATACGATTCCTCGATTGCTCATATCCACCCATCCTTCTCGTTTATCATCTGGGAAATTTTCTGGGATGATGTATACTCCTCTGGTTTTACGTGAAAGATTTAATCCTGATTCCCCACTTTTTTCATCTTCATAATACCCTGTTCCCTCTTCATCTCCACTGGTAATTTCTTCCATACCAGTGCCATCAAATGTTTTTGTACCTTTGATGTATTGTTGCCCTGGAACTTCTTGGATCATAATATTTCCGTTCTCGTCCTTTACAGAAACATAATGGACTCTAGGATTTGAAAATGGATTTAAGAATTTTAATTCTGGATTTTGTAAGATTTTATCTAACCGTTTTGTAAGTTCGTTAAATACAACGTTTCTCTTTGAGGAAAGATCTTGTTGTTTGAAAATTAATCCTTTTTTATCCAATTCATCAAAAAATGCTTTTTTTACTAAACTCCTAATGAGATTTGTATACGCACTTTTTTTGAAATTTTCTTTATTGGCTACTAGGTGTTGAGCCAAAACTGAAACATCTGCCAAACAAAAAACTTTGTTGTTATTTTCCCCTATAATTTGATAGGACCAATCAACATATTCGTTCTTAATCCTTTTTCCATATACTGAAAAAACAATATGTCGCTTTTCTTCTGGAATTACATCTCTACTTATCCAGAAATAGTATGGAATTGTCTTTTTCTTATATGAGATTTTTTTGAATAACCTTTCCCCACGAGGTTCCCAGGGATTAACAATTCTTCCATTGACTTGCAATTCTAATGATTTTGAAATCAAAGCATAGTTAAACCAAAATTGTAATTTTTCAACAATATTTTCTTTAAGCCAATTGTAACCTTTTGGACTTACCTTTACTCTATAGGAGGTCCCATATTGGTGATTGATTTTTTTGTTTCCAATAATTTCGTTTATTGGAATATTATTTGTGGTAGAATCATATTCTACTTTGTCGCCTCTCCTAAACATTCTAGAAGCGAATATGTTATTGTCTTTTCCAGTAATAGTGATTATTTCTGCTTTGTCCCAAGCTGCCAAGAAAATTTTTGCACCAACCCCTGCAAAGCCGATACCTTCACCCTTTGTTTTAGTGGATGATGATATTGTATGATAATTTTCAAAATCTGCTTTATTCATTGGAGGACCATCGTTTAGGAAAGTTACATAATGTTCTGAACCGTTGCTTTCAAAACTAATTTCAATTTTTTTTGCCTTAGCATCTATTCCATTTGCAACTGCTTCTAAAACAAGAACCTCTTCATTGGGGTACTCATACATGTCCAAAAGATTCTTTAAGGTTTCAAGAATTTTTATAGAAAGTGGTTCTGCCATTTCTTCCCCATATTATTAAAAGGAAATGATAATTAAATGAGATCATTATTCAGGTTTGGTTTATTTTTTCTAAATGGATTAATAGAAATTATACAACTTTAGGAATTTATTCAAATTTTATAGATTCAAATTTTTATTCTTTATAGAATGGTTCAATAACAGACTTGCAACACTCATCAAGTAATTCTGAATATCGATTCACATCATAACTATCATCGATTTTTGCAATCTCAATAGGTACAACTCTTTTTGAAATTTTTCTGGAGTAATCATTTATGATATCGAAAATTTCTACACAATAGCATCTTCTGAACCAATCATAAATTTTTCTGGTCGATGATTAGATTTTTGTCCCAGAAGAACTGGTTTCTCGCTTTCTATCAAACTTTTAATGACATCAACCGATTCATAATTTTCGATTAACCTTTTTGCAATTTCTTTTCCCTCAAAAACTTCTACAGGAATGGGTTGCTTGTTATTCCATTCATAAACTGCACTTTCTGCTTCAGGCGTTAACTCACCTGTGGTAATCAAAAGTATTCTGCGCGGGTTATGAGGATTTATCTGAGACCTCTCAATTTTTTTAGAGTATAACTGACCAATCTGCCCTGCAACAATCTGCGACCATTTCGATTCGCCTATTTGGCCTGTCTTTGCCTGAACCATTACAGTAACCTGTCTATTAAAAATATCTCTATCACTTTCAATTAATGCAGCAATATCCAAACCATGTTCACCTGAACCTTGGTATATTTTTGCCCAGCCACAAATGTCTTCTAAATATTTTCTGAGCAATAATTGAAAATCTTTTTCTTTTAGTGTTCCAAGATATAGAATTGTATTAGAAAGATCAGGTGGATTTTTTATTTCCATTTTTCTTTTCCTCGTCAAATCTGACAACATATCGTAAAATTACCATTGTATCTTTGATGATTTTAAACGCAAGAGGACTTATTTTTTCAATTTTGTTAATTATTTCAATTATTTCCTTATCATGCAATGAAAAGTGACGCTCTCTCAGAAAAACTGCAAGCTGATTGATTAGAAGAATGATCTTCTCTTTATTTTTTGAAGATAGTCTAAGATTATTAATTTGATTAATGGTTACTTCAATTTGGAAATCAATCCTATTTGCATTCCATTGAGCATAGATGTAGTCGTTCAGGTCTCTCATATCCCTGTGAAAATCTCTTAGGCTATCAGCAATTTGTTTGGTTGCTCGATATTTTCTATCTTTGTCTTCCTCTTTATACTGAGCGGAAACACTTGTGAATTGTTTAACGAATCTAGATGCATCAATTGTATGATTTTTCGTATGTGAATTTCCGAAAATATCAAAGTAGGAAGCTTCTATACGTAGAGTGACCTGTTTTTCTTCAAAAAATTTCAAATCAGAAATTAACTGATCTGTTTGATCTTTTAAATAAAAAACCTGACTATCACCAGATTTGAACAAATATTGGTACCAAACTTTGGGATCTTGATTAAATTCTTCTATAGTATATTTAACTTCAAGGTTAATTGCCCCTCCCTTCCCTATATTGAAAATTTCTAATACAATGAAAACGGGCCCCATCATTGAAAGTGCAGGAACTATAGTAGGAAGAAATTCTTCTTCTCTAGTGGCTCTGAGAACAGAAACTGTCCTGAAGGTTTGAATTGAGTAGAATATGGTGGCACCAACCAAAACAATTGTAAGTAAAATTATTGCGTAGTTGGTATTGTCAACGATTTGACTACTTCCCCCTGTAATCTGTAAATACAGATTTTCCAACAAAATTATTTTTCAAACTAATGTAATAAAGTATTTGATAGTAGTTTTAATTTGGATATTTTAATAACGACATCTTCCCATTTTTTAGAGGTTCCAAAATGAGGGTTAACTAAATTTCAACTGTAAGGTCTTTTCAACAAAACTATTTTTGGGAATCAAGTTTCATTTTCGGTTTCCCATTCCTCTGAAATTACCTTCATGTTCTCGTCAAGAGTAATTACCCTTCTTGGAAGATTTTTATTTTCAGTAAATGACGGTAACGATACTCCTCTTCTTATCATAGAATCTTGTTGCATTACCTCTCTGACAAGTATCTTAGCTTTTGTGGATAGTTGTTTCATTGCTCGAACTACTGCTCCCTTATGCAAGGTATTCAATAGCTCGACGGATAATCTTCCATGGTAAACTATAGCTTTTAATCGAAGCTTGTCATCGATTTCGTTTCGTTCTGACATTTCTTTTATTTTGTCCAAATCTTCGTTTATGTTTGTTAAAACCCCCTCATAGATGGACGGGTAATGCAAATCTAACAAATTGTCAAGATAGGTATCGTGTTTGCCCTCCCGAATATCTTTTAAGTCCTGGTAAATTTGTTGTACTGTCACATCAATACCAAAGTTATCAATCAAGTATTCTTGGATTTCTTTAGGTGATAATCCAAAAGCTGTATACCTTCTGACCAATTGTATTCGTTCTATAACCTGTTCCCTGGGTCGAAAGGGCATGAATTAGATATGATGGCTTGATCTATAGACGTTGCGTTTTTTCAATTATTTTTAAAAAGTATGCTTGGTTTTTGTACTAGTTTAATTCAGAGTATTCCATTTAGGTAGAAATCTCAAGTATAGGTAAGAATTGTCCCTATTACGACGAAAATTCCAGCAATAACTAGAAATAATTTATCATCCATAAATGTAATTCAATAATCAAGTATTTGATCTTTAATGTTTCAGTAAATTCTTCTCATCAATTCAATTTTGATGCCATTTCAGTTACGGTTTCCAAAATAGTTTTTTTGGGAGTTTTTATTTGTTCAAGTCGTGCAGTTGTTTTTCCATTGGGAAATTTTTTTGAATAATACCGAATTAAACCCTGTCCGACATCATTTATCTTTACTTCAAATGACTTACCTGAATATTCAATAGAAGAGTCTAAGTTGAGGTGATAATGAGTTAAAATCCATTCGTAAACAAAGGGAAGAGAATGGCTACCTGCCAACCCGCAAACTGAATGAGAAAAATACGATAAATGCTCAATCAATTCTAAAAAGGAACTAATATCGTAAATAAGAGGTTCATTACTACAACCTATATCAATTTGAATAATATTTTCATAGATTGAAGATTTTGTTTCTAAAGAGGGTTTAATTCCTGAAAAATTATAAGAAATACACTTATTGTATCGATTAGGAGAGAATCCTTTGTCCAATAGCTTGTAGTATAATTCTCCGTCGTGGTACACCTTGATTTTAATATCATGGAATTTCGGATGTTCATGGTTTAAGGACTCCAATAATTTTTCAAACTGTACTCCACCCCCCGTATCCCTAAACAGGAATTTTCTTGAATATCCAGGCAATTGAACACCCATTATCTTCCAAAATTTTGGTTTCCCATCAATAACCAGTTCCAAATATGGTTTTAATTTTTGAATATATTTTCGATAGTTATCTCTCTTCATTTCGGGAAAGTCCCCTCCACAAAAGGCTCTTTTTTTAACAAGATTTATCCGTAAACCCTTTGCCGCAAATTTTTTCAACTCTTTACCACGCAAGTCGGGAAAATGTATCGTGAAATCGTGATCTTTTTTAATGAAGTTAACAGGGATTGTGTTTACTTGGTTCATACCTTGCTATCCCAAATTCTTTTTATGATTCTGGCAAAGGCACCTTACCTCTGCCTTTAATCCAGTGATTTTATCTAAAATTTCAATTGACGATTGATGCTGTAAACAATTTCCAATAGAGCATTCTGGGCAAATCATGTCTTCAATGATAAATGCCATTGAGGATACATTGGATCCCTCCTATAAAACCTTAATTTTTACAATTTTTTTATCTATTTCCGATAAAATTTCCGTATAATACCGTAAATTATTGTAAATTATTATCTATTGGCGATAACCCGCTTCAATTGGTTGTGAAAGATAGACCCAACCTCCTCTTTTGATTTCTTCCTTGATACGTTGAGCTGCTTCCTCCACCAAAATGGGTATTTTTCGTTCAAGAACCGATTTTTCGTCTTGAAGATTGTTGATGATTATATTTTTTCGTTGGATAGGATCAATTGTTAATTCGGGAATTGCTTTAACAAATTCTTTAAAACATTCATCTCTTGTTGGTTTGAAATAAGATCCATCAAGTCCATTTTGGTGAGCCATGAGTTTTTCGGCAATGTTAGAATTGATGTTATTGTTCATTTTCAAAATTCCGTTGAATCGCTTTCTGAATCCGTAGATTATAGCCTTATCATACCTATTTCTTATCTTTGTCCGTTCTATTCCAGCTTTCTTGAATAATTCATCTAGCATTTGTCGAATTGATTCATGAGAAAGATGTTCCTTCTTGGTTTGTGGATTTTTGTAAGTTTTGAAGAGTACAGATTCGTCTGTTAGTATCTCTCCATTACGCTTTCTGTAATTTAGATAACGATTGAGAAATCTTGTAGCTTCAGGTGTTAAAAAGGCCCAATATCCTTCTTTTGATTGATCATATACCTTAACAGCCATACACCCATTCTGCATTTTGGAAATGTGTTTAAGTCGAATTACTGGATCCTGAATGGCATATGGCCTTATTCCCGTTGAGGCGATGAAATGAATGATAGCTTTGTCACGGGGTTTAGTAGCTACCTCTAAGATACTTTGGATTTCTTCAGTGGTAAATGGAACATCTCCACCAACAACATCTCCTACATCGGGAAGCATTTTGTGAAGTAGTTTCTTGTACATGACTCTTTTATTCATCTCAAAAAATAATTCTGCAGAATTTAATTTCGTTTTGAGACTTTTGAATTTAAGACCTTTTTCTTTTCCATAGCGTATCCAATTCTTCAATAAACTATGAATCTGATCATCGGTTAATTTTACTAGTTCGTCATAACTTGAAAAACTACCAAACCGCACTAACTCGTCTAAATAATAATGATAATTTCTTCGTGTTTGTTCAGTATTAATTCCATCATCGTAATTTCTAAATGATTCGCAGTTCTTATCGAATTTTTGTATATGTTTACGCACGTAGAAGATTCGATCTGTAAAGTATAAAGTTATACAATGTCATCATAAAGCCAACACATTACGTAACCTGAATCGGTTTTGAATCTTGGTGGGTCTTTTTTGCATTTTTCCATAGCTTCAGGGCATCTGTCAATGAACCTACAGCCTCCCTTTGGTACAAGAAGA
>Ga0187893_10009641_pt1 | contig 14764 bp, 18 predicted proteins | sample MA1701074metaG_FD_139574 | JGI IMG/M metagenome (GOLD analysis project Ga0187893, IMG submission 139574) | White microbial mat communities from a basaltic lava cave in the Kipuka Kanohina Cave System on the Island of Hawaii, USA - MA170107-4 metaG ...
CACGTTCCGTCTACGTTCAGTCCTGGACACGGGGCTCCTTCTGCTCTCACAGGGTTGGTTGGAGCCTCGTGTCCTACCAGGCCGAGACTACAGCCGTGTCATTCGATCGCCTTGCTACCGAACCGTCGAGCGTCCGAGGATGTTTCGGCGGCGAAGTCAACGACCGGTTGGCCCGTGGTCCGACCGATGGCGTCCAGATCATCCGCCAGTGTCAGGTAGGTGTCGGGAGCGGCCATGGCTGGCGCGACGTTCGTGACGTCGATGGCATCGGCTCGGTTGTCGATGCCGCGGGCGAGCAGCGCCCGCCCGACCGCCGCGGTGCCGTCGTCCACGACGTCGCCGTAGAGCTGTACGAGCATCGACGATCCGGACGCTCGAGCCGGAAGATCGCACCGCTCAGCGGGCGGCAGGACGACGACGTGTCGATCGGCGTACCGGGCGGCGAGGCACAGAAGAGCGAGGTCGACGTGCCGGCCGCTCTCGACGACGAGGTCCTTGTGCTCGTGCAAGTCGATCACGGTGTCGGGCGCCAAGCGCACGTGGCGCCACAACTCGTCGAGGCCGAGCCGGCGCGTGGCGCTGTTCGCCTCCGGCGCGAGGTGGTCGAGCACCCAGGCATAGAGAAGGAGATGGAGTTCGTCGGTCACGGCGAAGGCGTCGGCGATGCTCCGCAGGTACTGCCCGCCGACCCTGGTCTGGCCTGACTCCCATCGCTCGTACTTCCCGTATCCAGTCACCTCAGCGGCGGCGAGGATCGTCAGCCCGGCATCTCGCCGCAGCTCACGCAGCACCGCTCGGAACTGATAGACGGGATGCCCCATCGGCACACCTCCTCCACCGGGGACCGCGAAACTACACCTATGTGATTCCGGTGTCCATGGCCAGGGAGCCACCTTCCCTGTCGCTCGGCGCGGCCCGAAGGCGTGGTTAGGCGTGATGCGGAACATGGACCACGCGAGTCGTAGATCCGCCCTCAACGCAACCATGCAGTTGAGATCGATGAGGAATGTGGACGACAGAAGTAGACTTTCCGCTATGGAGTCAACCGCTCTGAGCCCTGCCGGAGCTGACCGGCGCATCCCGACGTGGGCTTCTGGCCTCGTCGCGGGGCTGGCGCGCGACCTGCCCGTGGTTGTGACCCGCGAGGCCGTGGCGGAGCGATTGGCCGAGGTGGGGCTCGAGCGCGACGTCGACGCGTCGATCACTGAGCTCCGCCGGCTCGGCTGGCTCGTCGGACTGCCGGTGAAGGGCACCTGGGCCTTCATCCCTCCCGGTCAGGATGGGGTGACGGATCCCTACCTGCCGCTGCGCGCGTGGCGAGCTCGCGCCCCGCACGCAGAGTTCCTCCTCGCTGGGGAGGCTGCCGCGTGGCACCTGGGTTATCTCGATCGGCGACCTGAGGGGCCGACGGCCGTGTGGAAACCCGCCAACCTGCGGCTACCGGACGGACTACGGCCTCATGTCTCCGTCGTGCGGCTGGCGTGGCACGACCTCACCATGAAGGAGCTAAAGCCAACCACGGCTCTGCTGGCCCGGCGACAGCTCGACATCGTGAGCTGGGCGAGCGGCCTCCCCGCGTTCGGACCCGAAGCGCTCATCGTGCAGCTCGCGGCCCGGCCCGCATCATTCCGGCCGTGGGCGGACCTCCTGGCCCACCTCGACCAGGTCGTTGCCGACTGCGAGGACGACCGGCTCGCTCGGTTGCTCCTGGACCAGACGTCGTCGGCATGGCAACGCGCCGCGTATCTCCTGCATGCCGGCGGCCAGCCGCCGCGTGGAATCGCGCTGATCGACCGGAAGCCGGCGGGGTCGATGCCAAAGGTTCGCTTCGAGCATCCCGACGTCGAGCGGGACGAGGCCCGCACGGTGTGGGTGCCGCAGTACCACGTGGTCGATCGGCTCATCGCTCCGCTTCGGGGTCTCGTGGGGAAGGCGTAGCGGTGGCAGGGCTCACCCGGGTCCTCGTCGAGCGACACGCGTTCGGCCGCGCGGACGCGTACGACGCGGCGCTGCTCGACGTTGCCCAGGACCACCTCCTGTTCCTACTCGCGGAGTCCGGACTCTTCGCTGATGGTCGGCTGGTGTTCAAGGGCGGCACGAGCCTTCGCAAGTGCCGCCTCGGCAACGACGGGCGCTTCTCGACGGATCTCGATTTCGCCGCGCCCGACGAGGACAAGGTGCTCGAGACGTGCGGCTTGATCGACGGCGCCCGGGTCGGCGGCTTCGAGTTCCACCTCGACTCGGATCGGGGCGACGGGCGCCACTGGCTGCTCCGCGTCGGTCACCCCGAGCTCGGGTCTCCGAACATCGCAGCCAGCGTCGAGTTCGCCCGACGGCCCCTCGCGCTTCCCGCCCAGCCGCTCGGTTTCGTGCCGCTCCCGGTCCACAAGGGCTACGAGTTCGCGCTCCCGGTTATGCCGGTGGTGGCCGAAGCCGAGGCCTGCGCCGAGAAGCTGGCGCGCTATCGCCGGATCGCGCTCGGTCGAGACCTCTACGACCTCAACCACTTCGCCGGCCGATTCATCGACGAGGCGCTTGTGCGGCGACTGTGGGTGCTGAAGGTGTGGGGCGATGTCGTCGACGACGGACGTGGAACACGTCCACTCGATCCATACGACGTGCTCCGGGTACGTCGGGAGCGCGACTTCCAGCCTGATTCGATCGGTGTGCTGACTCGGCCCGTCGACCTCGCCGGCTGGGAAGCTCGGGTGCGCAGCCGCTTCCACTTCCTCACCGGCCTCGACGACGACGAGCTCCGGTGGGCGGCCTGCGACGAGGGCCAGCGCCGAGAAGTGGACGCGGCGCTGGCGCAACTGGGAGAGGGAGGTTGACCGTGTCGACCGCAGACGACGATCCGTACGCCCACGTTCCCGATGGGCGCCTCAAGCACATGGACCTGGTGCAAGCCGTCGTCGCTCGGCTCGGAGGCAACGGCTTCGTCGTCAAAGGATGGGCCATCACCGTTGCGGGCGCGTTCCAAGGCTTCGGGATCACGCGGGAGAACGGCTGGCTCGCGGTCGCCGGCGTGGTCCCGACGATCCTCTTCTGGTTCCTCGATGCCTCGTTTCTTCGGTCGGAGCGGGCGTTCCGAATGCTGTTCGAACGAGTCCGCATCGGCGACGCCGAACCGTTCTTCATGAACGCCACCTCGCCGGAGTACCTCGAGACTCTCGGTGAGGGTGCGCAGAAGGCACTCGCCTGGCGTCGAATGATTCTCCGGCTGAGTCTGGCGCTCTTCTACGCGGCGCTGATCGTGAGTGCCATCGCGATCGCGGTGTCGATCGGGATCTGGACTGACGGGGACCAGCCGGTTCAGTCGCCTTGACTCGCAGCGAGGACGTCTCTGACCCCGCGGACGACATCTGGACTTGCGGTTTCGGAGCTCTCCGATTCGGGGGGCCAGATGCGGTCGATGTCGTCGCCGTGCCACCGAGGAACGACGTGGAGATGCAGGTGGAACACCGTCTGCTCAGCGGCGTCGCCAGCCGAAGTGATCAGGTTCATGCCCTCTGGCTCGAGCACATCGTTGAGAGCTCGGCCGACGGCGACACACGCAGTCGCAAGATCCGCCGCGGTCGCCGAGCCGGCCTCCCAAAAGTCGCGCACGTGGGCTCGCGGCACTACCAACGTGTGACCATGTGTCGCAGGGTGGAGCGGAAAGAACGCAACCCAGCCCTCAGCCTCGCCCACGATCTGAGCGTCCGCATCAGAGCCATCGATGATGCGGCAGAACGGGCAGTCCGCCTCGTCTCGGAGCCCCACCCCTAGGCCCCCCGTCGCCGGTCGGTGCCCGTCGTGTCGTTCATCACCGCTGACATCCTCCTGGTACGGGGCGAGCCCGCTTGATTGTCACACCCCCCGAGTACAACTGACCTACCAACATCGATTCGGAGGGCACTCGTGGCTCGGAAGGTCTTCTTCAGCTTTCACTACGGCCGGGACATCAGCCGCGCCAACGTCGTGCGCAACAGCTGGCTCACCAAGGACAAGGGCACGGCCGGCTTCATCGACGCCTCGCTCTGGGAGGAGGCCAAGGCCAAGGGCGACGCATCCATCAAGAAGCTCATCGACGATCAGATGATCGGCACCACGGTGACGGCGGTGCTGATCGGCAGCGAGACCGCACAGCGGACCTACGTCAAGTACGAGATCGCGAAGAGCCTCGAGCGCGGCAACGGGCTGCTCGGCATCTACATCCACAACATCAAGGACCTCAATGGCAACGTCGCGGCGAAGGGTGCGAACCCCTTGGCCGCTGGCTACCCGACCTACGACTGGGTCATCGGCAACGGCTACGCCAACCTCGGGACCTGGGTCGAGGCGGCCTACAAGGCCGCGAACTGAGCGATGGCATACTTCCGAGTCGCCGAGGCCCGGCGGGCGTTCCAACAGTCCTACCCAAACCGATCGTTGACGGCCTCGGCAGCGAAGGACGCGCTGCAGGGCGAGACGGCGAGGCGAGGCGCTGCGCGGTTCGACATCTTCCTCTCTCACTCGAGCGACGACGCGGTCACGATCGCCGGGGTCAAGACCATCCTCGAGAGCGACGGCAGCCGCGTCTACGTCGACTGGATGGACGACCCCCAGCTCGATCGTTCCCGGGTGACGACCGCGACCGCAGAGGTCCTGCGGAAGCGCATGAGGTCATCCGCGTCGCTTTTCTACGTGAGCTCAAAGGCGTCACCAACATCAAGATGGATGCCGTGGGAAGTCGGATATTTCGACGGGATGCGACCCGGGAAGGTGGCGATCCTTCCCCTCGTGGAGGCGAGCGACTCGGAGTTCGTGGGGATCGAGTTCGTCGGGTTGTACCCGAAGGTCGAACGCGACACCGTCGGACGCCCGCTGATCCGGCTCTCGGCAAGCGCGACGCGTAGCGCTCAGCAGTTCCGGATCTGACTCGCCGTCCGCGCGGGCTACTCCTCCTCGTCAGGAGCCTGGTGTGGCTCCAACTCGGCAGCCACGACGGCGAGGGCGGGATCCTTCGCGTCGCGTAGGTGCCTCGACAGCCAGGGGTAACGATCGAGTTCGTCTAGCGCAGCGAAGAACATCTCCGATCTCAGTGCGGGGGAGGCGGCGAGGAACACCTCCCTCCACACCTGCTCCGTGAGCGTGCCAAACGACGCCAGTGCCCGCAGTGCCTCAGCCTTCGTCAGCGGTCCTGCGTCGTCGCTCGCGAGGAGGTCGCCCAGTTCCTCGACGAGAGGCTGAGCAATGGCCGCCGGAGCGTTCCACGTAGCGTGGCACATCCATGCGTCCACCCAGTCGACGCCGGACGGGTTCGAGAGCTGCTGTCGCAGATATGCGGAGACCCATTGGCTTCCACCTCCGCGCGCACCGAGGTACTGCGCGACAATGGGGCTCAGCCCCGGGAACCAGGTCTGAACCCGCCGAAGGTCGTCCGGCCGCACGTCAAGGTCAGTCTGCGTCAGGAATGCGAGGCACTCCCGCGCGAGGCTCTCGAGGGTGCCGAAGTCGCCAGCCCTGTCCTCGTTGGCCAGGGTGGCTGCGATTCGCCTGAAGTATGCGCTGTAAGTGTTCGCTAGCGACGGACCTAGCTGGTCTTGGATGTCTGGCAGCACCTCGTCGAGAGTTGTCGTGCCGTGGTACAGGAGATCCCAGAGCGTTTGCTCGTCAACTCCAGCTTCAGCGAGGATCTCCGATAGCTCGTCGCTGTCCTCCATCTCTTGGAGACCTTCAATCTCCAGCTCAGTGAGGCGCTCCTTCAGTTCGACGACAGCAGGCGACGGTCGTCGCAGGCCCCTCTCGTACGTCTCGAGACGCATGATCTGCGTCTTCGGTGCGTTGAGTGCCAGACCGACGTCTCGAAGCAGACCCTCAAGATGGTGAAGGCAGAGCCGTCCCTCACCCATTGAGTCGGCTGGAAAGAAGTAGTCATCCGCGTATCGCACGAACTGAACACCCTCGTCGGCGAGTCGCGAGTCGATCGGAAGCAGATATGCGGACGCCAACACGTCACTCGCGGGTGGCCCTTGCGGCAGCCCGCGCTGCAGTCCCATCACAGCAGTGAGCATCGACTCGACCGCCCGGGCTCGCGGTACGGCGAGGCCGAGATGCCTGGCGAGGAAGACCGCCAAGAGCGAATGTTCGACGCCCTCGTAGAAGTTCGAGATGTCTGCCTTTACGACGTAGCTCGATCGCCACTCGAGGACTTGATCCGTCGCCCGGCGATGTGACGGGGTCTGGGATCGAAGACGGGGCCAGATGACGCCGAGAGGAAGTGCCTCGTCGAGCTTCACCTCGAAGAAGCTGCTCAACGCTTCCAGTACCAGTCGATCCGGAAGCGTTAGCAGCGCTGCCGGCCGAGTCGTAAACGCGCTCTTTGGCACACGGAAGAAGTCACATTGTGAAGGCATCAACTCAAATGCTTCTACCGCTGCATAGGTAGCGCGGCTTAGGAGCGATCCGACGGTTGCGTGGTCACCGCTCGCCGCGCCGCGTGGAGGCAGAAGGTCGGACGGCTTAAGGCCATGCGCTACTGCCGCAACGATGTCGCCGCTCGAGACGCATCGAGGTAGCAGCGACACGGTGGCCTGTGCGGCGTCCCAGGAGAGGCCGAGACCAGGCGCAGTTCCACTGATGATGTCGAGCGCGAGCAGACAGTTCTCTTCGAACTGCTCGTCCCTGCCGCCAACCTCATTGGACACGCGCAACCGCTCGACATGCACAACAAGCTCGAGTTGCCGAAGCCCGCGCAATTGAAGCGCGCGCAGCGGAAGCGCGATGTCCTCGGCCTCAGTCGCTGTGGCCAGTTGGCCCCTCAGCAGGTCCAGCGCTGTAGGAACGGCTAGGACGCTCATGAAGGCTGGCTCCAGCTTGGCTGCGTCGAGGCGAGCGCCTCGCGGTAGTCGGCCAGAGAGGTGACCACGGCAGGCTCGACCACCCCGTGGTCGATGGCATCGGCTAGGTAGGACAGGGAGTCGGGGAGATCGTCGTCGAGGATCGCCCACACGGGGTCGAGGCCGGTACCTCCGTAGGCCGCCGGTCGGCGATGTTGCGGCAGCAGTAGCGGATCGTCAGGCGCGACGCTCATCCCCGCGCCTGGATGGACCTTGCCCTCAGCATCCGGCTGGATGTCCACCTGCTTGCCTTCAGTGCGAACACCAAGCCCTCTGGCGGATTGCTCAATCAGCGGGCAATCACCGTCAGCCTTCATCCCTCGGAAGAGGCTAGGCACGGGACGCACTCGCACTCATGAGGACGCACGCTCGAGAGCGAGAGCGCGAGCCCCGCGCAGGGAGGGATCGACAACGTCACTGAAGAACCGCGTAGTCGACCACAGCCAGGCCTGCGGAGGTCCCGCCGAAGGGTGAGGCAGGCTGCACCACACGGCATTCACGTCGCCGATTCTCACGCGAGCATTCCACTCCGACACCCAGTCACAGCGATCCGTCAGTTCAGCGAAGGCGGAATGCGTCGACGGGCCGGCCTTTTTCTGCCCCTGCGTGTGAATGATCGTTGGCCGAAGGATCTCGACGGTGCTGCGCAGGTGCTCTCCACACTCGCGCAGCATCGTCGATGTGGGCTCACCTCTCCGCGAGCGACCGGCAGTGGGCAGATTCGAGCAGAGCGTCGAGTTCGCCATCGCGTATGCGTCCAGAACATGCGTGCCATCGTCGAGGTGTGAGGTTGTCCCGGCGAGCGTGGAATTTGAGGTGGCGGTCCCCCGCCTGAGACCTGCCTGCTGGTAGGTGTCGGGCGTTCCTCCAAGAACACCGACCAGAACAGGGGACCACCACCGATGAGCAAGGACTACCAGAAGAAGACGCGCGCTGCGGCGACGGTGCCGGAGCTCGTGATGCCCGACGCGGTCACGTTGGCGATGGCCGACATCGCCGACACGGCGCGGGAGGGCCTGCTCGCGATCGCGGTGAGCGCAGGGCTGCAGGTGATGGACGCGCTGATGGCCGAGTCGGTCACGGCGCTGGCTGGCCCGAAGGGCAAGCATGACCCGGACCGGACCGCGGTCCGTCACGGCGATGACGACGGGAGCGTGGTGCTGGGCGGGCGGCGGGTGCCGGTGCGTCGGCCTCGGGTCCGCTCCGTCGACGGCGAGCACGAGTTGCCGGTGCCGGCCTATGAGTTGTTCTCCTCGACGGACCTGCTGGAGCGGATGGCGATGGAACGGATGCTCGGCAAGCTTTCGTCGCGCCGGTATCGCCTCGGCCTCGAACCCGTCGGTGCCCAGGTCGAGGCGTCGGCGAAGAGCACGTCGAAGTCGGCGGTGTCCCGCCGGTTCGTGCGGGCGACTGAACGCGCTGTCGCTGAGCTCATGGACGCCGACCTCTCGGAGCTGGATCTGGTGGCGGTGATGATCGACGGCGTCCACTTCGCCGGACACTGCTGCGTGGTCGCTCTTGGGATCGGCGTCGACGGCATCAAGCACCCGTTGGCGTTGGAGGAGGGCGACACCGAGAACGCGACGGTCGTCAAGGACCTGCTGGCCGGCCTGCGCGACCGCGGGTTGGACACGACCCGGCCGATGCTGTTCGTGCTCGATGGCGCCAAGGCGCTGCGCGCCGGCGTGACCGCGGTGTTCGACGCGCCGATCGTGCAACGCTGCCAGCTCCACAAGATCAGAAACGTCGAAGCCAAGCTCCCCAAGCAGCTCGTCAAGACGGTGACCGCGAAGATGCGCGCCGCGTATCACAGCGACAACGCCCTCGCCGCCGAGGCCGAGCTCCGGGCGCTCGCCGCCGACCTCAAGAAGCCGCACCCGGGCGCGGCCGGCTCGCTGCTCGAAGGCCTCGAGGAGACCCTCACCGTCGTGCGCCTCGGCCTGCCCCCGATGCTGCGATCGACGTTGCGGTCGACCAACGCGATCGAGTCGATGATCGAGATCTGCCGCGACCACTCGAGCAACGTCAAGCGATGGCGCGACGGCGAGATGGCCGTCCGCTGGTGCGCCGCCGGCATGCTCGAAGCCGCCAAGCAGTTCCGACGCGTCAAGGGCCACCTCCACCTCCACGCGCTGCGCGCCAAGCTCGACGCGCAGGTGGGAGTCACGGCGACCGTGCACCAAGATGACGAGGCAGCAGCCTGATCACACCAACCGGGCCGTCACCCAAGTTCCACGGACCTCGGGACATCCTCTCGAGGTGTTCCTCGTCGGGGCCAGGCTTGCGACCGAAGAGCAGCTGCAGCGCATACGTCACCCCACGCATGTGAGCGTTGCGGTCCTTAGGCAGTTGTGCAACACGACTCTGGACCTGCTCCTGACGTCGGCGCATCGTGACCGGAGCCTCGTTATCGCCCACCTGCATCGAGATGACCAACACCCGGAGCGCCTTGCCAGCATCACGCGCGGCGTAGCCGTCGCCGACGTACGACAGCTGTCCCTTCGCGAGGCTGTGACCTGCTCGGATCGACGGCTGACACCACGGCTCGGCGGATGCACAGCAAAACAAGCCGTCACGCGAAACGACACAATGCAGGTACTCCTCGAGTTCGCGTCGATAGTTGGCAGAAGCGATGCGATCGACTATGGCGGACATGCCTTGCCTACCTGGCTCGGCGGTCTGCCGGCTCGCTCGAGCGTTTCGCGGTCAGAACGGAGCCGACGATGCCCGCTGCGCGTCCATCAGCGCCGGGCATGAGATGGCCGTACACCTTCAGGGTCGTGGAGGTGTCACGATGGCCGAGCCTCGCGGCGACGGTCGTGACGGCTTCGCCCGCGTCGAGCAGCATCGAAGCTTGCAGGTGTCGAAGGTCGTGCAGTCGCGCCTTCACACCGACCTCCTGGCACAAGCGACGCCACGCCTGGCTGATGCGGTCTGGCGGTAGCGGCTCGGCACCTCCCGGCTCCCGCGGGAACACGAAGCTGCTCGGCTGCGGGGGTGCGCCGGCGGCAAGGCCGAGTTCGACCGCGCTCGCCCACTGCGTGCGGAGGAGCGCGGCGGTTTCCGGATCGAGGCCGACCTTTCGCTGCGCGTGGGTCTTTGTGCCCTTCACGATGAGCTCGCCTTCAACGTCGACGACGCCGCGGCGGATGGCCACCGTCACGGGATCAGCGTCGAAGTCGACGTCGTCCCATTCGATCGCACACACCTCGCCGCGTCGGCACCCTGTTGCAGCGAGCAGGCGGAAGACGAGTCCGTTCTCCGGGTTGCGTGACGACCCTGCGGAGTCGATGACGGCGAGCACGTCGTCGACGGCGGGCGGACGGATCTCATCTCGCTGCACCCGCGGAGGCGTCGCGCGCTCGATCGGGTTGCGGTCGACCCAGCCCCAGCGCGCCGCCTGCGCGAACGCAGCGCGAAGTACGGCGTGATACCGCAACACGGTCGCTGGCTTGCGCTTGCCGATCGTTGCGAGGTGCTTGTAGAGGTCGTCGACGAGCTTCGGTGTGACCTTGGCGAGCGGGGTCCCGGCGAAGCCGGCGGGCAGCTGCAACACGAGGCGCCGGTAGCCGTAGAGCGTGGTCGGCGAGCGACCGAGATGCTCAATATGAGTGAGCCACGCCTCGAGCAGCTCGCCGACTGTGATCGCCTTCGGTGCAACGACCCCCGACTCAACCTCGGCGACGAGCGCAGCCAGCGCGCTCTGTGCCTGCCGCTTGTTGCCCTTGAACGATCGCGTTCGGTAGCGGGTCTTGCCGGTGATGTCGTCGACACCCTCGTACGCGCGGAGCTGCCAGCGGCCGGCACCTCGTTCGCGCATCGAGCCCTTCATCGATGGACACGCTAGCTGATTCATGGCCACTGGCAATGGCCAATCAGAAACCGAACCTCTCGTCGGAGCTGATCTGGCGAGTCGATGGCACTCTGACCTGGCCTTTTGTTGGCGCCCCCGGCAGGATTCGAACCTGCGACGCACGGTTTAGGAAACCGATGCTCTATCCCCTGAGCTACGAGGGCTTGGATTGTGAACGCCCTGGTGAGGGCGGCGTATCAACGGTACTGGTAGCTCCCGCTGGGCTCGTCGTGCCACAGCCGTGCCACAACGGAGCCGACATGGGGCGACCCGCACGCGAGCGTACGGTTCACTCCGGGCGCACTACGGCCGCAATCTCGTCGGCGATCTCCTCGATGGTGTTGTCCGCCGTGCGCAGAGCGACCTTGTCGGCGAGCGAGGGGCTGTAGCTGACGACCTCGTCCTTCGACACGCGATGCCACAGCGGCAGTAGGACCTGGCGGCCGGAGACGGCCATCGTGACGAGCGCGTCGAGCTCGTACTTCGGCCAGCCCTTCGCGAAGAAGGCACTGGATAGGACGACGATCCCGAAGCGGCTGCGGGCGATGCCGGCATCGATCTTGCGGCGAAGGCTGTCCCCGATTCGCAGCTCGAACTCGTCATACCAGACCTGAAGCCCGCGCTCGGTCAGTGCGATGGCCTCGGCGACGGTATCCTCGGCCAGTTCGAGAGCGTCATCGCGTGGGATGCCAGCAGTCGGGGCGTCCAGCGGCCGGCCCTTCTCGCGAAGCTTGACGAAGACGTGGCCGGTCACGACCCACGAGCGCATCACCGTGAAGCCGTACTCGACCAGCGCTTCTGCAACGCGACGCCAGGGTCGTGCCCTCGAACCCTCGACCGAGAGCCGTATCATCAGCGCGGCGTCGGCCTCCATCACCTCGAGTCGGCGGGCCTCCGCTGTGTGCCGGAATGCCTCGAGATCCCGAGCGTGGACGGCAGGTTGTACCCGCTGGCCGCCGCCATCGCCGGCGGCCTCGGGGTGTGGGTCAGGATCCATTGGTTCGATGTGGCCGGTGACGGCGGGGCGCCAACGGCCACGTCATAGTCAGGCCACTCCGGGAATCCCGCGCTCCCGGCAAAGAAATCTCGTGTTCAAGGTTGACCTACTGGCGCCGATAGTTAGTATCAGTGTAACACCGTAACGCCCAGGAGGCCGAGCGATGGCAACCAACCCGATCCGCGTCCCTGAGGCGGTCCACAGCGAGGTCCACACCGCGGCGCGCCTGCTCGGGTGCAACGCGGCAGAGCTGCTCGCTCGGGCCTGGGAGGCCTACCGGCAGAGCCCGGAGTTCGTCTCGGAGTTCGAGTTCGCCCAGAAGGCTCTCTCGGTCGGCGACGTCGACGCCGTCGCCCACCGCCTCCACGAGCAGGCAGCGCAGCGGGCGAAGCGCCGGGCCGACGCGGTCCAAGCGCTGCGCGGGTAGCCCGAGGTCGTCACACCTCCCCGGTACGTTCGTCTATGTGCAGTTCCGGCTGACGCGACGCGCGCTCGACGATCTCGATCTCGACGTCGACACGCACGCGCGCCGTCCTGCGAGCGACTTCGTCGAGGCCCACGACGTCGTCCGTGCGTTCGTCGACCAGCGGAGCCAGGACTCGAAGGGCCAGGAGTGGACGAAGCTCCCCGTCACGTCAGCGCCGGCTTACAACCTCCACCACGGCCGCTACCGCGGGCTGACCTGGCACGACGAGGACAACGATGTCGTCTGGCTGCTCGGCGTCGGGTGGCACGAGTCCGGTCGCCGCGACGACGCCTACGCGGTGCTCAAGCGGCGCGACGAGGCGGGCGACCTGATGCCGACGGAGCAGGACTACCTCGACGTCGAGATGACGCTCGAGGAAGCGCGCTCGTTCGTCGTGCAGGTCAGCGAGCAGGCGCCGGCGCTCATCGCCCAGGCTCGCGAGCGTCCCGGCGCGGAAGTTCGCGGCGTCATCGCGGGGAGGCTCGGCGTCGGGGTCCAGGTCGAGGTGGTCGTGATCCCCAGCGAGGACGAGACGCTCGAAGAGACGTGGATCGGGTTCGGGATGCCGCCCCTGGCTGGCGCGTGCGAACTGCCGCCCCAGCCCGAGTGGATCCAGGTAGTGCTCGCCGCGATGATCCCGGTCGAGGCCGGACTCGAGAACGTCGAGTTCGGGGGGACGTTCCCGAGAGCGGGCGGGTCAAGGCCGAACGAGATCGTCGTCTGCTGGCGCTCCTTCTGACCGCGTCACACGCCCGGTTGCGAGGGAGTGCGGTCAGCGGGACCGGAGTCGATCAGGCGCGACAGCTCCGCCTCGCTGACCGGTCGGTAGTCCCAGGCGTCGACGCCGACGTTGATCATCCGGCCGCGTTGCTGCCATCGCTCGTGAACGTGCCCGTGAAGCAGCCATCGACCACGATCGGCCGGCCGGCTGTCGACATATCGGTCGCGGTCCTGGCTGTCACCGCGATACGGGAAGTGGCATGCGAGCGCCTGGTGCCTGCCGATGCTCACAGTCGCGTTGCCGTGCACGATTTCGTCAAAGCCGGCGTCGAGGTAGCGCTGCTCCCAACCTTCGGAGCGGCGCCCATGACCGGGCCAGCAACGGTCGTGGTTGCCGGTGAGCAGGACCTTGCGACCGGTCAGCTCCGCCACGAGCGGCAGGGTGTCGGCGATCCTCCCGAGTGCGAAGTCGCCGAGCATCCACACCTCGTCGTGATCCGCGACGATCTCGTTCCAGCGATCGACCAGGGCGCGGTTCATCGCGTCGACGCTGCCGAACGGCCTGCTCGAGTATTCGATGATGTTGGCGTGGCCGAGATGCAGGTCGGCGGTGAACCACCGCGTCATGCGACCAGCATGGCGGCCTACGAACGCGGCCACACCTCGCGTTTCGTGCCACAGCCGTGCCACAACGGGCGGCAATCGGGGGTCAGCAGCAGTATCGGACGGTCACCTCACACCTGCCCTGACCTGCGCAAACGCCTCCGACCTGCATCGGCGCGAAACGCCCGGTCGAGTTAGGAAACCGATGCTCTATCCCCGGAGCTACGAGGGCTCGTCGCGAAAGCTCTCAAACGTCTTCTCATCGGCACTCAAACCGGCCGGGACTTCACGGAGCGTCATGTTAGGCCGCGGCTAGGCCGCGGGCTGCGACGTCGAGGGCTGGAGCATCCGCTGGTCACAGGCTTGCCGCTCGTGAGTTGGGAGTGCAGGCGCCGCCGCGGGACGGTGCGCTGCTCGGCCGGGCACCGCACCGGCCGTTGCGCGCTCGACATCGGCGATACGTTCGTCGTCGCGATCATCGGTCGGTGTCGCTTGCTGGCAAGCGACAGCCGGCTGAACCATCGCCCGCACATGAGGCGCTACCAGAGCCGGGAGCATTGCTCCCGAGCCAGCTCGAGGGCCAGCTCGACGCGTGCGGGTTCTTGTGGTGCCGGTACCTACCGTTCACCGGTGCTCGCCTCCCCGCGGTCACCCGAGCGGTCACCAGGGTGGAGGCGACCGCAAGCTGGTCGAAGCGCCCCTACTCCCAGGACCCGGGGGAGGGCACGCCCGTACGCGCTGGCGTCAGGGGAGCACCGTCACGATCAGCTCTACGCTCGCCACGTTGGGGCAGACGCTCTCAGGAGGGCAGTAGCTCGGCTCCTCGGTCTCATAGCGGATCACGTGGTCGCCCGGCGTCGTGAACATGGCCGTGTATCCCTCCTCGATGCTCCACGGGCTCGGGTCCCACGGGCCATACTGCTCATCGCCGCCGTCGTTGGCCATGACACGAGCGCTCATGTAGAGCCCACCGCTCGTCGCGTACGGCGTGTTGGGGTCCCACACCGCGTCGCCGGTTATCGAGAAACTGTGCTCGCCGTCTTCGAACCTTCCCGTACCGTCGCGGTCCTCGATCGTCACGCTGAAGTAGACGAGCTCGCCGACTCGAGGCGACGCAGGTAAGGCCGTCAACGTGATTGTCGGGTAGCGAGGCGAAGTGTTGACATTGGCCTCATGCAGCGAGGGTGAACCGCACCCGGGGTGGTGTGTCGGCCACCGGGTTCGGTGACCACGGGCCGTGAGCGTACTTGCGTTGGAGCTTGACC
>Ga0187893_10009644_pt1 | contig 14750 bp, 12 predicted proteins | sample MA1701074metaG_FD_139574 | JGI IMG/M metagenome (GOLD analysis project Ga0187893, IMG submission 139574) | White microbial mat communities from a basaltic lava cave in the Kipuka Kanohina Cave System on the Island of Hawaii, USA - MA170107-4 metaG ...
AAAGGCGAATATCACAAGATCAGGCATGCCGCGCCCTTGTTAGGCTCGCTCGACAACGCAAAAGTCCGCCAGTCTGCGCCGCATTGCGAAAGGCTGTTCAGAACTCTCGAAGACCTGCTTACCTGATCGGATGTGACGCGACATTGTACGAAGATCACAGCCGGTTTCACTATCAAACTCAAGGAGGATCAAATGAACTCAACCCTGCTCATTCTCTGTCTGCTCACAATCGCCTTGCCGTCAGGTTCTGTGGTTGCCGACAACGACATCGAGAAGCGCGTCGAACATGGCTACGCCGACTCCAGCGGCGTAAAGATTCACTACGCCGCGCTCGGCGACAAGAAAAACCCGTTGATCGTGATGATCCACGGTTTCCCTGATTTCTGGTATTCGTGGCGCGACCAGATGGCCGCTTTGTCGTCGGATCATTACGTCGTGGCGATTGATCAACGTGGTTACAACCTCTCGGACAAACCGAAAGGCGTCGAGAATTACGATATGCGATTGCTGGTCGGCGACGTGATCGCCGTGATCAAACATCTCGGACGCGAGAAAGCGATCATCGTCGGCCACGATTGGGGCGGCGCGGTCTCGTGGACGCTGGCGACGTATCAGCCACAGTTCGTCGAGAAATTGATCATCCTCAATCTGCCGCACCTGCGCGGGCTTTCGCGCGAGTTGGCCAACAACCCACAGCAACAGAAGAACAGCCAGTACGCGCGTAACTTCCAACAGCCCGACGCGCACACAAAGATGACCGCCGAGCAGATCGCGTTCTGGGTGAAAGACCCTGAAGCGAAGAAGAAGTACATCGAAGCCTTCAAGCGTTCGGATATGGAGGCGATGCTCAATTACTACAAGCGCAACTATCCGCGCGAGCCGTACAAGGAAGACACTTCGCCGGTCATCAAAGTCAAAATGCCCGTGTTGATGATTCACGGTCTTGACGACACAGCCTTGCTGCCCGGCGCGCTCAACAACACCTGGGAATGGCTCGAAAGCGACCTGACGCTGGTGACGATCCCTAAGGCCGGACATTTCGTCCAGCAGGACGCCTCTGAGATGGTCACGCGCTCGATCAAGATGTGGTTGAAACGCTGACAAAGGCTTATGTTCAACCTCGCATTGCGCGGTGGCCATCCGGTGCGCCAAAAACCGTTCACCGCGTGGCCGATTTACGACGAACGCGAGGCGCGTGGTCTCCAGCGCGTGCTCGAAAGCCGCAATTGGGGCGGCTATCCCTGCCCCAACGACCACGCGCGTGAATTTGCGCGCCGCTTCGCCGCAGCGCACAACGCCAGCTACGGCGTCGCGGTCGCCAACGGCACGGTCTCGCTCGAACTCGCGCTCGAAGCCGCAGGTATCGGCTTCGGCGACGAAGTGATCGTCCCGGCATACACGTGGGAAGGCACGGCGGCAGCAGTCTTGTTCGCGGGCGCTGCTCCTGTTTTCGTAGACGTTGATCCCGAAACATACTGCCTCGACGCCGCGCTCGTCGAAGCCGCGATCACCGAACGCACGCGAGCCATCATCCCGGTCCATCTTGGCTTCCGCTTCGCCGATATGGACGCGATGATGGAAATCGCGACGAAGCGTGGCCTGTTCGTCCTCGAAGATTGCGCGCACGCGCACGGCGGACGATGGCGGGATCGGGGCGCGGGATCAATCGGCCACGCTGGCAGTTTCTCATTTCAAACCAGCAAGCTGATGACGGCGGGCGAAGGCGGAATCGTTATCACCAGTGACATTGACTTGGCTGATCAGGTGATTCGGCTGACCAATTGCGGTCGCCCGCCGCGCCGCGAGACTCGCAGCGAACCAGCCCTCGGTCACAACTACCGGATGACTGAGTTTCAGGCCGCGATCCTGCTGGCGCAGTTGGAACGACTGGATGAGCAAACAGAATTGCGCGAACGCAATACGAAGCGATTGGAAGAAGGCTTGAAACAAATTGACGGCATTTCCCTGCTCCCGCGCGATGAGCGTATCACGCGGCAGGCCAGCTACCACTACGTCTTCAAGTTTCATTCCGAAAGTTGGAGCGGCGTTCACCGCAACGCTTTCGTCGCCGCGCTCAACGCCGAAGGCATACCGAGCGACGGGCGGTTTTACGAAGCTGTCTACAAATCATCGCTGTTTGAGTTTGCGGCGGAGAAGTATCCGGCGTGGTCGAGAAGCAATCGCGATTTCGATTGCCCAGTCGCCGAACGCGCGGGCTACGAAGAGTCTATCTGGCTGCCGCACCGGATATTCCTCGGCGATGAGAGAGAGGTTGACGATGTTCTGACAGCGATTCAGAAGATCAAAGAGAATACGGCTGAACTGGACGGATACAATGACGAACGAATTCGCGCGCAGGGGAGGTCGCGGGCCGAACGCGCATTGCTCGAATCAAAACCGCCTTACTGATCTTCGGCGCCGGCGCCGGCAGGAACAATCGCGCGGCTGGTGTTTGCCTTGTTACTCAGGGCGCGCGCCGTCCTGCGTTTTATCATCACTCTCTCTCAGCAACTCTTCCAATACCTGAATCGCGCCGCTGATGCGCAGCAACGTTTCACGCAGGATCACTTGCTGTCTTTCGGTCTCCTGCAATCTGGCCTGACCGACCTCGAACTCCTTCTTCAGCTCTTCTATGCGAAGTTGTAATTGTTCTCGCACCTGATAGTCCTCTTTGAAAGAAAATTGAATTGCTCCGCCGCTGATGCCAACCGTTATTGCAGCATCACCAGCACCGGGATTTTGCCTTTGCCTTTCTTCAACGAGCCGAGCGCCTTGCCGATGATCGCGCCCACGGCTTTGGCCGGATCGAGCGCCTTCTGCGCGTGGCCTTTGGTCGGGCTGGTGGTGAGCAGGTCGCCGACGTTGATCGGGGCGATGTCGGCGTCAACTTTGCAATGAGCAAAGGCGCCGAGTGTGACCATTAAACCGGTTTTCCCAGGGGCGATTTTAGTACGGTCGAGGTTTTCCAGTTCGTCGCGCGTAAAAGTCTGCGGCTCGACATGCTCAATCTTCTTACCTTTTTTCCTGACGATCCCACTGGAAAAATTAAGAGACTTTTTCCCAGACTCGACTTTAGCCGCCTTCTCAGAAACCGGTTCCGACTTGGTCCCGATGTGAATCTCACAAACGATCCCACACACACGGGTGTCATAATCCCGCTGCGCGAGATCAATTTCAGGGATCGGGACGGTGTAATCCGGCCCGTAATAGAGCGAAGCCGGGTCTCCCCCAATGACCACAACATCGCCTTGCTCCAACGTTTCTCCAACATTGTTGACAAAGCAATCCACGACAAATCCACTCTTGTTGGGGGCGTCCAATCGGCCATTCACGGTGACTACGCGACTGCCAAGTGCCACCGTCATAACTGGAATTCCGCTCCCCTTGAAAAGCATCGAATCTAAGTCGTCGTTATAAAACAACCCCCAGCTTGAAGCCCCTGGCGAATGAGAGATAATGGACTTCTCCGGATTGGTAGTTCCCGATTGGAAGATGTACATCATCGGAGAGACGTCATTGGTGAATCCGAGCGAACCTGCCAAGGTTAACTTGGCATAAGGGGTTTGCGTCCCGATGCCGACGTTGCCTTCAAGTATATAACTACGATCCGTACCCAACACGGCGATGCTCCTTAGGCGCGATCCGTCCGCTTCTATGCGGGCAAAACGAAACTCCTGACCACCCCCCTCCGCGTTAATATGCAGATTGACACCGGCCTTCGTGGCGTCAATCCTTTTCCACGAGCCATCGTCGTAAAAGGCGTTCGACCCAAAGTTCGCCCACGCGCCAGCGCCAGTCGCGCCTTCACTGATCGCAGTCAATTTTCGAAGCTGCAAGGGCGCGGCGGGGTTGGTCGCCCCGATGCCGACGTTGCCGGTAGTCAAATCAATCGCTATTCTATCTGTACCAGCGTCCCCCGCCGCTTCTGCGTCTCCCCTCAAACGCAGACTCGTTCCATTCACATCTATTACCCCCCACCGAATAGACGTGTTGTAATGAACTCGCAGGCCGTCTTGATTCGCGGTGGTGTTACCGACGAGAAAGATGCTTGGAGCAGCGCCGCCGATGTGGAGTTCTGACGCAGGGGTCTTCGTTCCAATGCCGACTCTCCGATTGTTCAAGTCCACGGCCAGGACTGGCAATCCGTTGCCCTGGAAGATCATCTGGTCTTCGGCGTCGTTGTAAGCAATTCCATAGTTCGGGTGCGGCGGCGAATGAGCGATCACTGGCCTTTCCGGGTTGCTGAATCCGGATTGATAGATGTACATCAGCGGCGTGTTCGCGTTGGTGAAGCCGATGGAGCCTGTCAACGTAAGCTGCGTGTGTGGAGACGTCGTTCCGATGCCGAGGTTGCCCGAAACGTAGGTGACGTCCGCAAGCAGCGCCAGCCGCCGCTTGCCGCTGTCGCTGATGCCGCCGACGTGCAACCACTTGGTTCCCCCTTCGATGTTATTCGCCATCCCGATCCAGTTGTCCTGGTGGGTGACGCCGTTCGCGTCCGTGATCTCCAGTTTGTTGGCGAGCAGCAATCCACGGACGTCCAACTTGCCTTGCGCCACGCCGGTGAGACTCAGGTTACGACAGCTCAAGTCGCCACTGGCCCTGACGCTGCCGTTCGAGCTGATGTCGCCGGTTGCGGACAGGCCCTGTAACGCCAGGCTGCCGCTCAGCGTCATCTGGTTCGCGGCGGTCGCGGTCAGAGTAGGCCATTGCGTGTTCGGGGAGGCCGGGTTTGAAATTCGCAGGCTGCGCACGGTGACCGCGGCGTCGGGGTTGTCGAACGCCGACGCTCCCGCCACCCTGCGCACCGTCAGATCAAACGGTTCCACGATGTCCGTCGCTCCCATCGTGATGCGCGCGAGCCGGACCTCGGAGCTGTCGATGGGGACGCCTGCTCCTTCTTTGATCTTCTTCAACTCGGCCTTTTCCAGGATGCGCCGGTTTTGCGGGGGGTCTCCGGTCGGGCTGTCTTCCACGGGTTTATACCGGATCGTAATGAGGATCCTGTCGCCGGAGGCAAACTCGTCAAGTTTAATTGGGTCCGATTCCTTATCGAGCGCTATCTCCTGGCCTTGCTCGTTGATTGCCATCCCTTCTTTGACCTTTACTTCCTTAACGCCGGTCTTGTTCACCTCCAATCCCCTGGCGACGCCGGGCGTATGCAGCAATTGATTGTGCCGTTGGCGCATCCCGATGTGATAAGCCTGTTCGTCGGTGAAGTCGTCGAGCACCAACAACTGTTGATCGAAGTACCTCATTCGTTTGATGTCAGCCATGTTTGTCTCCTCTTGAGCTTAAAAAACCTCTTTGCCGTTCTCTACTGCCTTTCTGCCGATGAGCGTGTCTTTGCCGATCCTGGAGCGTTCGCGAATCTTCATCGTGTCGGATGAGATCGTCAGCTCGTAGCTGGTGTGCGCCGGCTTTTGCAGATCGATGACGGCCCGCGCGACCTGCTCCTGCCTTTTCCGCTCCGCCGGGTCGGGCTTCAGGTTTTCCAGGGTCACCCTGACGCGGAAGAAATGAGCCGGAGGCTCGCCGATGCGCGTGTCTTTGCCAATCGTCGAACGAACTCCGATCTGGAAGGTCACGACCGCGCCTTCATCAATGGTGGGAGTTCCGCCGGTGTAAATGCGCAGCAGCTTGATCATGTTCTCTTTCGTGCCACGACTGTGGTAAAGCGGCACGATGTCTGCCAGAAACCCCCGCTGCTGTTCCAACGTCCAATCGGCGCGCAAGCTGAGCGCGACCCAGCCCGCCAGCCAGGGCAGAAACTCCTCGCGCGTCTCTTTCGGATCGAAGAGCGTGGACAAACCAGCGATGGTCTCTTCCAGGCCGACCTGCGGCTCTTCCGTAGCGCCGGGCAATCCCGACAGCGCCTGCTCGAACGCCAGCAGGAAGCGCCCCAGGAACGGGTCTTCGCTGAAGATCGCGGGCAGGTATTGCAAGTAACTGCTCAGCTCTGTGTCATTCGCCATAAGGTTGCTCTTGAATCCACGGATAAAAGGCGATATGCGATATGTAATATGAAATATCGCATATTACATATGGCATATGCTCCGCCCCATCGGTCACAGATTGACCGTGACGTTCTCCACCTTAACCAGTTCGTAGGGCTTCACCTCGATGCCGGCCTGGTTGGGCAACTCGCGCCCGGGTCTGTTCACCGTGAGCTTGACGCTGGTGACGTAATCAACGAACGGCAGTTGGTCGAGCAGCGCGTAGACCTCGGAGGTGAAGATGTTGCGGCCAAACGGCCAGCCCGGCGTGTTGCGCGCGGGGTCGGGGCGCGGAGCGAAAAAGCTCTCGATCTCCTGACGAATGCGGGCGGAGATATTTTCTCTGTCCCTACTGCTCTCCTTCTTCTGATCGGGCTGCAGCGCGACGGAGGTCTCGATCGTCAGGCCGACGAAGATCGCCTTGACGACGTGTAGCCGCGTGGTCAGGAGCTGTCTTGGCCCCAGGTGTTTGTTGACCGCGGAGATAACGTCCGCGATCTTCCCCTCGGCCTCGGCCTTTCTGGTTGGAAGCACGATCACGCTGACGTGCCCTTCACGCTCGCCCTCCAGGTCTACCTCCAGGTTGCGACGCGGCAGGCAGCGGGCGCGCGCGGCGTCCGGCGAGGCTTCCAACGCCAGTGTCTCGAAATCCTCGTGCGAGACGGCGCGTTCGAGTTTCCGCAACCTCCGAATCGTCAGCGGCAATTGCCGCTTGACCAACCGCCTCAACTCATCATCGGGGAGGCCTTTCAGCTTTTGCGCAATGACCTGCTTCTCTGTCTCCGACAGTTCCCTTTCCACCGGCTTGTCGGTGAACGGGTCCCAGTTCGTTCCATTGAGCAGCTTCAGGAACGAGAGAACGTTTCCGGAAGTTACGCGGTTGATCCGGTAGATCAGCATCTCGCTCAGGTAAGCGAAGAGCTCGACCAGCGTCACGCCCGGATCGGATGGATTGTGATTGGTCCAATCCGGCGCGTAGGCCGGAATCAGGCTGAGCGCCTCAGCCATTAAATCCTCGTATCGCCGGTCATCCAGGTTGGGCAGTTGCAGCGACATAACCTTCGTCTCACTCCTCCTCAAACTTCAGTCTGATCGTATGCGCGCCGGAGTAAACCAGGAAGCGTCCCGTCTTTTTGACATCGTCCACGGCGGTGATTGGGTTAAGCCCCAGCGCGGCAATGTCGCCATCGTCCACCTTCTCGGTCCGAATGAGCGAATTGACGTGATCCACGCCAGGCGCCGCCTCGATCAAGGCGTAGAGGTCCGACAGATGCGGCTCGCGCCCGAAGTCCCAGCCTTTACCGTCCAGCCCTCCGGTGAGCGGATGGAGGAAGGCGGCCAGTCGCCGCCGCAATTCCTGCTCAACCCCGCCTGCGCCTTCGAGCGTAACGAGCGCGATCTCCGTCTCGATATCTACGCGCAGATAGAGCGGCCCTGTCACCCGGACGCGCGCCGTCGGCGCGGAGCGCAGGTCGAGGTGATCCTGCACCCGTTCGAGCAGCTCCAGGCTCGGCAGCGGCTTCGGCGCGGTCGAGCGCGGGACAACGATCACGCTGACCTGACCGCGCAATCCGGGCAGACGGCTCAATGGGTCAACCGGCACGTTTTTGTCGAGCGGGTCGCTGATCAGATTGCGCAGCGGGACGCATTTGGCGCGCGCGACCTCCGGCGAAGCCAGCATCGCCACATCCTCGAAATCTTCGACGGTCACCGCGCGGTAGTTGTGCCGGATCGTGCGCGGCGCGCGTTCGAGCAGCGAGTCGAGCGATTCGGCGTCGGCCCCGCCAGCGGCCGCTTCGTGGTTCGTCACCTTATCCACATAAGGCACAGTGGTCTTGAGTTCCACGATTGTCCCGGCGGGCCGGTTGCCCACGCTCCCGCCTCCGGTGCGATATTGCGCGAGCCGCAGGTTGCCCGCCCCCATTGGAGGAATCAGCCCGTTCAGTCCGTCGCCGAAACGAACTTCGCCCGTCAGGTGATCGAGCACGTAATGACGGTCGCGGGGACCTGAGCCGTAAAAATCCGGCGCCTCGCGCCAGCGCACCCAGATTTCCTTAGGCCGGCCTGCCGCATCCGGCGTGATCGTGATCGCGTCTTCGTCTTCCGCTGTTTTGATGGCGCGCTGTTCGGCGGCGGGGGGCAGTTCCGGCTCGCGGACTTCGAGCTGCTGGCCGGCGAGGATCGGCGCGCGCGTGGCGCGGAACTTTTGATTCTTGCCGCCGTCGCTCAAACCGAGGATCTCTTCCCGCAGCGTGACCGACTGCGCGGCCATCGTCGTATTGAGCAGGATGCGTCGCGCGCGTGGTTTGAACCGGTACTGACCCCCTTCCCAGCGCACGCGCAGCCAGTGGCGCCGCAAACCGAACTCTTCGCGCTCTGGGAAATCGGCGGGCGGCAGAAATTCAATCAGGCCGGATCGCGTCAACGCGGCGCTGTCGTCATTCACAACCAGTCTCTCCCACAGCTTGCCGTTCCAGCACTCCCACTCCAGCTTTGGCTGCCCGGCCGCGGCCGCTGAAGCTTCGCCGAAAAGCGGCTCGACTACGCTGACATAGAGGCTAATGGCGCGCTGCCGGAATCCGCCTCCCTGTGGCAGCGTGAAGCCGAGATAGAGCGCCGGTCTGGCTTCAACGCCTGCGGCCGCGACAGCGCGGAAAGGCTTCAGATGCGCGCGCGGAGAGGGAATGACGAAGTCGAAGTGGTTGTAAGCCATCCTGACATCCGGCTCCGCGCTCTTCCTGCCCACATAGCTGATCCCGATCGAGCTAATGACCGGCGGCGCGAAAGTGGGCGGAACGACGACAAAGACTTTGGTGTTGTTAGGGGGGACGGTTCTCTCCTCATAACGAGCTTCTAGACCGTAATCGCCGCCGCTAAGCCGCACGCGCAGCCAGGAATTTTCGATCCCGTTGATCTCTCCGGGCGCGGGCGGGCCGGGCGGGTTGTCTGAAGGGCCGGGCAACTGCAGCAATACTTTTCCCGATTTCGTCAGATTTGCGGTGTTGTCCTGCACCTCGCCGTTCTTCGGCTCGGCGGTTACGGCTTTTAAGGATTTCCAGGCCTTGCCGCTCCAGAATTCCCATTTCAGCGCCGGCTGGCCGGAAGCCGAAACCGGGTTGACGAGGATGATGTCCAGCGTGATCCTGACGCCGGGTTGGGAGAAGGCTTCGCTTTGGGCTATCAACCAGGCGTCGCCGACTCTGGGTTTCTCGCCTAAGGGAAAGAACTCCTTGCTCGGGTCAACAGGGAACAGATTGGTGAAGGAATGTTCCGCCATCAGGTTGTCGCCTTTGATGTCGCCGGTCAGTTGCACCGAGATGATCGTCGGCAGTTGGTTCGCCCGCGCCTTGCCAGCCTGTTTGTCGACCGAGAGCGTAATCGGCGTAAGCAACCGCCCGCGCACCCAGCGGCTCTCTATGCCGTTCACTGCGGTCAACGGGATCGGGGCCAGCGAGCCGAAGGCGAAGGTTTGCCTCACATTGTTCACGCTCGTCTTCTGCGTGTTGATCTCGGCCCAGGCCTCGCCGTCCCAGCGCTCCCAGCGTATCTCCATCTCATCCTGCGCGATGCTGTCGAAAGTCGCGACCAACTGCGCGTTGCTGAGATTCGACAGGCTGAAAAACTCGCGGTCGCCGAGGTAGAGGATGTGATCAATCAGCGTCTGGCCTTCGAAGAGCAACTCGCCAACCGCCACCGGCTCGGAGACGAGCAGGCGGCGGTCTGCGTAACGGTCGGCTTCCGGCTCGCGCACGAAGAGGGCGTCGAGTTGCGCCGCCGTGACGACCAGTTCGCGCTCGGTTTCGAATATGACCGGTTCCGTCTCGCCTTCGGCAGGCGGCGCGGCGACCTGAGTCCCGGCGGGCACTACGCCATCCACGGCGCTGCCGGCCGCGAGCGAAAACGTCAGCGGCGCGCGCGCCGGCTGCGGCGGCGACAGCGCCGCGCCGAGCAGATCGAGAAAGGCGAGGAAATTTTTCTGCGGCGCCCGATTGAGCCGCTCGATGATGATCTCGGCGTAGCGCGCGAAGATGTTGATCAACGCCGCGCTCAGGCCGGTCGTATCTTTGGCGGCGTCGAAGCCCGCGTCTTTCTGCAACAGGCGCCGCACACGCGCGGCGACGTCTGCCGCTGTGCGCGGGTCGATCTTGGGAGCAGTAGTTGTCATCACGCGCTTCTTTCGAGATAGAAGGGGTAGACCAGATTGAAGACGTTGTTGGTCGCACGCACCTCGTAATCAATGCTGATCAACAAAACTTCGCCGTTGTTCTGCGACTCGACCTGCACGTCGCGCACGTCAATGCGCGGCTCGCCCAGCAGCAGCGCTTCGCGCACCGCCTGCGCGACCTTGCCCGCCGTCGCCGCCGAGTTAAGCTCGAAGACCAGGTCGTAAATCCCGCAGCCGAAATCGGGGCGCATCACCCGCTCGCCCTTGGCTGTGCCGAGGATGATCCAGATCGACTGCCGCACGCTCTTTTCGTAGGCGGCCGTAAGGATCGCGCCGTTTTTATCCAGCCTGACTCCGGCTTGGCTGTCGGGATCGTCAGGGTCAACATCGAATCCCCAACCAACGCCCAAGAAGGTTTTCGGCATAAAGTGGAACCGCCTTTTTCGGTTAAGACCGTGTCGGTAGTCCGACCGTGAGGGAGGGTTTCGTGATCCCGCCTTCCCTCACGGTCGGGCTACTGACACGGGCGCTAAGCAGTCAACCAATAAAAACTGTGCCGACCGCAATCACCTTGCCGACAGGCTGGTCGGCCGGGTCGTTGCAGGTTTCGGCCGTATCGCCGTTGCGCGCCGCCTTCTTGCCATTGATCTTGACCGTCGAACTGCCGGCCTTGATCGTGGCCTTGTTGGCGGGCGGCTTTTGAAAAGACGTGCCGGGCGGCGTCGCGATGTGCGCGGGCGAGTTGTCCGCCGTGCTGTCCACGGTCGCCGCCGCCTTGCCCATGATCTTGACGTCGCCGCTCAGGCCGCCGTTGATCATCCCGGCGAACGGATGCGGAAGCGGCGTGGGCGTGAGCGACGGCCCTGACGGAACCATCACGATGTGCGTGTCGACGGCGACGATCTGGTCGCCTTGTTTCGCGGCCGGCTGTCCCATATCAGTTGATGTTTACCGTTGCCCCTTTGATATTCATCGTCTTGCTCGCTTTGACGTCCATCCCGCCGCCGGCTTCGATCTTGGCGGCGGCGGAGGATTTGATCTCGATCTTCTGCGCATCAAGCTTGATCGTGCCCTTCGTGGCCGAGAGCGTGATGTCTTTTTCGCTGGTGATCGTGATCGTGTTCTTCGCCGCGTCAATCACGACGCGGTTCTTTCCGCTCTTGTCTATGACCTCGATCGTCTCCTTGCCGTCTTCGTCGTTGAGCTTGATCGTGTGACCGCTGCGCGATTTGATGACGCGCAGGTTGTTCTTGCCATCGCCGTTCTTGGCGGGCGGCGCATCCTTGCCGTTCCAGAGCGCGCCGAGCACGTAAGGGAAATGCACGTCGCCGTGCTCGAAGGCGACCAGCACTTCGTCTTCAACTTCGGGCAAAAAGTATGCGCCGCGGTCTTTGCCCGCCATCGGCGCGGCGATGCGCGCCCAGTGGCTTTCGTCTTCCTTGCTGAGCCAGGGGAATTTGACCTTCACGCGCCCCTGACCGTCCGGGTCCTGGTTGTTGGTCACGACGCCGACCACCACGCCCCAGACCTTGTGGGCGCGGCTCATCCGTTCCTCCCGTCTTTCGTCCAGCAAAACATCGAAGAGATTCACAAAGCATTCCTCCGCACTGCGAAATGGGTTAGATAGCCGCGCTGCGTGGTGTAGCGATGGACGGCGCTGGTCACGTAATACTGCCCGCTGAAGCGCTTGCCCACGCCCTCGATCTTGATCACCTTGCCTGCGCGCAGGTCTGTGCGCCCGTAGCAGACGCCTTCGCCGGTGATCAGACCGAGCGCGGCGTGGTTGAGACGCGCTTTGGCCATCTGGTCGGCTTCGGCTTGTGTCATCACCGGTTGCGCGCTGAGGAGCTCCGCCGCCGCGCCGAAAGCGCCCTGCGCAATCGCGCCGCCGCTCTTCTGCCCGCCCATCTTCGAAACCTCGTCGCCCGTCTTGGACTTACCGATGATCTCCTTCTTCTCCTTCACGTTCCAACCGCGCACTGAGACTTCGCTGACCTGCCCCATCGAAGTGAGGCGCGGGTAGAATTCCAACAGGTCCTTCTCCATCGCGAGGGTCAGCGCCTCGCCCTCCGCATTTGAAACGGGGCGGAAGAAAAGCTTCTTGTCGGCCACCGCCACTTCGTATTCAATGCGCCGCGCGCGTTCCCACAAAAATTCCAGATCGGTCTGATTGGCTTGCAGCACGTATTCGTGCGTCACCTTGCTGTCTTTGACCTCCGCCGTCAATCCGGCTTCGCTGGCGATCTTCGACGCGATGTCGCTGTCCTTTTGCTTGACGAAGGTGCGCGTCTTGCGCCCGCGCTGAAGGCGGTGGCGGCGGTCATAACCGCGCACGGTCAGAGCCGGCAGGCGGTCGAAGGCGAATTCCGGCTCCAGCCCGGTGATTTCGCCGATGATCAACCTCGCCATCTCGTTCCCATAACCCAGCTTGATCTCGACCTCGGCGCCGATGTCAAACCGTTTGTCGTCAACCCACGGGAGCGCCTCTCCCTGAGTGTCCGCGCCCGCCAGTTCGAGCGTGAACATGCTCGGCAGTTCCACGCTGTCGTCCACCGTCAGGCTGATGACATAAGCCACCGCCTCGGGCGGCAGCGGCGAGCCGTTGACGCGCAGGTCGAGGTTCGGAACCAGTGGTTGATCGCGTTTCGCTGCCGGCATCGTTCAGACGCTCCTCACTGCGATTTCGGGATGGTCAACCGCCGGCCGATCTCCAGCCGCCGCGGGTCGTCCAGTTGATTGGCCTCGGCGATCAGCCGCCAGAGCGCCGGATTGCGATAGACCTCGGCGGCGATGGCGGCCAGCGTGTCGCCGCGCTTGACCACGCGCGTGGTCAGTTCGGGATCGGTCTGGCGCAAGCTGATCTGCGGATCCAGAAATTCGAGCAGGGTAAGGTTGATCGTCGCCCGCAGCGCCTCGCCCGTGTCCTTGAAGAGCGTGAACCGCTGCGTCAGGTTGCTGATCACGCCGACGAACGGAAAGTCGGCGGTCGTCGCCTTGCCCCACGAGACCTCGACCGTCGGTGGGCGCGGCGGGTCCAGGTTCTGACTGATGCGCGTCAGCTTGACGAGTTTGTCCGTCTCCTGGCGCACGTCTTTTTGGCCCTTCTCCGGCTCGGTAATGTCGAAGAACAATTCCAGCGTAAGCTGGCGGCTGTCGCCGCCGCCGAAGACCAGGGTCGGCGCGTTGACGTGCCGCTCAGGGCCGGCGCCGCCGCTCGTGGAGTTCTGCGGCGGACTCCACTTGACGGTCTTCGTAATCGAATAGGAGTTGGGGTTGAAGAGCACGCTGATTTTCTGCGGCTCCATCCGCTGCCCCTGCTTCGAGAAAGGAGTGATCGTCAATTTCTCCAGGGCCATTACTTCATCCCCCGCCGCTCACGCTCGACCGCCAATTGGCGCGAGAGCAAGCGACCGATTTGTTCGGCGAGTTGCGCAACATCAACATCACGAGCCGGCGCCGGCGATTCGGTAGCCATCGGCGGCGCAGCTCCGATGCCGGATGTGGCGCCGGATTCAGCGCCGGTCGTGAGCTGGCGCGCCACAATCGGAGCGATGGCCGTCGCCGGTTCGATCTTCAAAGGCAATGGCGATGCGGCAGCCCGGCTGGTTGTTGTTCCGTAATCGGTTGAAGCTTCGCTGGCGCTCTTGCGCCAAACCAGGTTCGGCTCCGGCGCGCCGGACGAAGCGGCAGGAATCTCGCTTGCGACAGCCGGCAATTGCGGCGACTGAGCGGCAACGGCAGGCGAAGCTTGCTCGGAGAGCGGCCAATCGCCCGCTTGTGCGCTCTCAGGCCGTCGCTGAATTTCAGTTGTTTGCGGCGCGGCCAGTGGCTGCGACCTTGACGTTGCCAGCGGCAGCGCAGTATTGCCCGGCGCCGGCTCTTGAATTTCCTCCGCTCGCCGCATTGCCGCGCCCGGAGTATCCCTCACGGCGGAAACAACCGGGCCGCCCGGCACGAATGACGAGCCAGCGGAAGAGAGTTGTGTGTCGGCAGTAGAATCGCGTGTGATCTCATTACTTGTGGCCGGCCTCACAGTCTCCCCGCTATGCCGGCGTTGCAATTGAAGGCTTACGGATGGCGCTTCCGCTTGAATCTCGCGCGCCAGCGGCGGGGCTGAGGCTTCAACTGCTCTCTGCTCGTGGGGGCGCGTGTCATCCCTCTGACTCATCTCTCGTCCCGCCGGGGTTTGATAAAAATTCTCGGTTGTCAGCACAAATTGAGGAGTGGGCGAGGCCTCGCCAGAGTGAGCGGCATCGGGCGCCGCCGCAATCCCGACTGTGCGCGACTCGCTGGGCGTTTCACTGAACAGGCTGACGGCTCCGCTGCTGCCTGGTCTTGCAGTTTCATCAGGCGCATTTGGTCTGGCAGGGGAGCCGGGCGCATTTGCCGGCCTGGCGCCTCTCCGGCTGACGCGCAACGCGGGCGAAGGCGAAACCGTTACGCCGGCGTCGAAGCCGGGCGCGTCCGGCTTCGACGCTGGCGGGGCGGCGGCGCGCGCCAGCGTCGTCACACCGGGAAAAGCGCCGGAGCCTTCGCTCAGCGCCGGCGCGGCGGCGAGAATCATTTCGCCGCCGGCGCTCGCCGTGCGC
>Ga0187893_10009645_pt1 | contig 14749 bp, 9 predicted proteins | sample MA1701074metaG_FD_139574 | JGI IMG/M metagenome (GOLD analysis project Ga0187893, IMG submission 139574) | White microbial mat communities from a basaltic lava cave in the Kipuka Kanohina Cave System on the Island of Hawaii, USA - MA170107-4 metaG ...
CCTGCAACATCCCAAAGCGCCGCTTCAATAGCCGACAACACAGCCACATACATTCCCGATTGTGCTCCCTGGAAAAAACCAGACTTGCGAATATCTTCAAACAAACGATGCACATTTAATGGATTTTTTCCTTTGATTCTTTGTCCAAAATTTTTTACCAAATGATATGTACCGGGCACAGCATCTACTCCTTCTCCACAACCCCATATATCCTGGTTGGTAAAAATTTTTACAAAAACACTTCCCCTGATATAGCCACATTTTACATCTGTAATTTTTAAATCAGCCGGCGCTGATGGTTTAGGTGTTTTGCCTATAGCTTCTTCATATCCTCTACCAAAGGTTGATAAAGAAGCAAAAGGTGTCATTGCTGTTGCGATGGCAGCTTTCGTTATAAATGATCTTCGTGAGTTTATCATTTGAATAGTTATTTTATGTTTAAAAGGTTTGAAAGGTTCAAAAAGTTTAAGATGTTAAGCAACCTTTTAAACCTCTTAAACTTTTTAAACTTATTGAACTAATTCTACCACGTTCTCGATTTCAATAATTCCTGTATTTGCGAACGGGGCACAGGCAGCTTATCTATATGCTCATTCAGCCATTTTGAAAAATCTTTTTCAATCTCATCACTCCATCTTGTATCAATCTGTCCCGGTGTGTATTTTCCTTCACGCAAACGCTGATGACCAAACATATCTCTCAATCGTACGATCTCCGATGTCCTTACAACTTTTTCTAAAAGATGCGGGGGAATAAAAATAACACCGTCGTCTCTTCCCAATACAACATCTCCGGGCATTACAGTTGCATTGCCAATTCTTGTCGGCTGATTAATGGCAACAAGTGTTGTGTTCAGTTGACCTGCAGGATTGTTCAAATGATGCGATGGATGATAACTGCGAAAAAAAGAAGTGAATGACCCTAATTCTTTTAACCCATTTATATCCCTGATAGCACCGTTGTACACAATACCATTTCCTGTTTTTGCAAAAATGGAATTGCCGAGATTATCACCAATAGTGGGCCCGTCGTTATGAGCGCCAAACTGATCGGCAACATATACATCCCGTTTCACTAACAGATCAAGCGGCCAGGAGTTTTGTGATTTTATTCTGCCGCCTTTTGAATGACCAAAACTGTCAATCACACGATGTATATCCGGCCGGCCGGGCATGAACATAGCTGTAACCGCACGGCCCACTAATATACTATCAGGGTTTATGGTTTGCCATCCATCTTCATATTGAAACTTATAATTTTCATTACGCAATACAGCCCATGCTTCTTCAAGTGTAACGAGTTTTAAACGATCAAGCAAGCTATCAGGAGCTTTTGGCCTTCCATCTGCAAAACGTTCACCTTTCCATTCGGGTGTCAATGCAATGAGTTGCTCTTTTGAAATTTGAATTTGCTGACCTGTTGACTTACTGTAAAAACCAATCGCCAATAAAAAAAGAAATAAATATTTGAGACAAGACATGACAATTAAGTTTATTGATGAAATTTTATTTAGCTGTTACAATTTTTTGTTCTGTTAGCTCATCCTTTGCTTCCTCTCCAGGCTGACGATTGTGCCACCAGCTTGCCAATGCAGAGCCGGTTATGTTCATCAAAGGACCGAATACCGCAGGCGCCAAACCAACTGTTGCTATCTTTCCCATTTCCTTTGCAATGCCGGAAGCAAGCCCACCATTTTGCATACCCACTTCAATAGCGATTGTGCGGCAATCTCTTTCCGGCATTTTAAGCAGCCTTGCTGACCAATAACCCAAAAAATATCCAAACAAATTATGAATGGCCACTACTCCAATTAAAGCAGGCCCAATGGTCAAAAGACTTTCTCTTCCGGCAGCAGTGATGATGGTAATGATAAATGCAATACCAAACATGGAAACAATTGGCATTGCTTTATCGAGCCATTGCGATCTGCCACTGAGCAGTTTATTAAAAATTAGACCTGCACCTATAGGAATGATGATCATCTTCATGATATCCCACATCATCTTCAGCACATCAATCTCCACCAATGCGCCTGCAAGCAATTTCATTAAGAGCGGCGTTACAAACGGTGCAAGTAAAGTGGTAATAGATGTAACGGTGATTGACAAAGCAAGATTGGCTTTTGAAAGATAAGACATAACATTGGAAGCAAGACCACTGGGCGAACAACCGATCAATACAATACCTGCAGCAACTTCAGGAGGGAAATCAGTAACGGACGCTAAGAAAAATCCCATCATCGGCATAATGATAAACTGGCTCAATACTCCTATCAGCACTCCCTTGGGTGTTTTGATCACGCCGGCAAAATCATTTACACTCATCGAAGTACCCATGCCGAACATGATCAGTTGTATCAATGGAATAATCAATCCGCTTAGCTTAAATCCGTCCCACTGCTGAAAATATTCCGGATGATATAAGGCTAAAGTAACGGCAGCAAAAATGATGAGCGTAAATGAAAGACCCCTTAATAATTTCTTACTGCGAAATGCAATGGCAAGACCCACGAAGAATAACATCAGCAACCAGCCCGCCCACTCATGTTTACCCGATGCAGTAAGAATAATATACAGTACCAGGCAAACTGCTGCAAAGCCGTAAAAAATAATACTGTTTCTTTTTGAAGACATAAAACAATTTAAAAGTTCAATGCAGTCTTTTTATTCATCAGCAGCAAAGGATGTTCTTAGCTGAATATCCTGTCGTGTGAACGTCTTTCATCCCATTGTGTAGTTGGTTCAAAATAACTTTTATCGGAAGGATGAAGATGCTGTTTTATCACTTCATCATTCAACTCAATACCCAGGCCCGGCGCAGTGAGCGGAAGATTGGCAAAACCTTTTGTGATCAGTTTTCTTCCATCTGTAGTTTTTACAAGGCTGTCCCACCATGGCAGATCAACCGAATGATGTTCCAGCGCTAAAAAATTTTGGGTGGCAGCAGCGCTGTGTACGCAAGCCATAAACGAAACGGGTGTACCTGCCTGGTGAATAGCCATTGCTATGCCGGCTTCTTCGGCATAATCGCCTATTCTTTTTGTTTCTAACAAACCACCGGCAGAAGCCAGGTCTGGATGAACAATGTCCACGGCACGTTGATCAATCAGTGGTTTAAAATATTTCAACAGGTAAATGTCTTCGCCGGTAAGCACAGGTGTTTCCAATGCATCCGACATTTTTTTGTATTGATCAGTATATTCCCATGAAACAATATCTTCCAGCCAGGCTAACCTGTATTTTTCTAAAGCTCTGCCGAGCCGAATACCATTGTTATAATCAAAATGTCCATAATGATCTGTCGAAAGCGGCACCTCATAACCAACCATGCTGCGTACATTTTCAACCAGCTTTTGCAATACTTCCAATCCTTTATCGGTGATCTGTATTTGTGTAAACGGATGCAGCGTATTACCATAGGACATATAATTGCTCTGATCACCCCATTGTGCAAGATTACCCTGTGCATTTTCCCAAAATTTATTATTGACCATCGTATCGGGTATGCCTTTTAATTTGGCAATAGAAACATCCATCTTCAGCCAGGTATAACCCTGCTCTTCCATACGATATTTGATCAAACTTTTTTGTTCTTCAGGAGAAGATGATTCAGGCGTGTCGGCATATATTCTTATTTTATCACGATACCTTCCACCCAGCAATTGCCAGCAGGGAACATTATAGGCTTTACCACATATATCCCAAAGCGCCATTTCAACAGCACACACACCGCCTGCCTGTCTCGCCTGCCCGCCAAATTGTTTTATGGATTTAAATATTTGTTCTACGTTGCATGGATTTTTTCCCAGTATCCTGCTTTTTAAAAACAATGCATAACGCACATCGGCGCCATCTCTCACTTCACCTAATCCATAAATGCCCTGGTTTGTATCAATGCGAATGATAGCTGTTCCACCCATCACAGCAGTAAGACAGTAACGCATGTCTGTTATTTTTAAGTCAGATGGGTTGGAATAGCGACTTACTTTTTGTGTGCTTTGTGCTACCAGGTCTTCAATAGGCGCAGAAAGAAAGGCTCCTCCCAATGCAATACCACCTAATGTTGATTGTTTCAGAAACGAACGGCGACTGTTTTTATGTTTTTCAACTTTTTCAATTTCATGATTTGTTTCTGAATTGTCTTTGTCCTGCAAACCAAATTTGGCAAGAAGTTTTTGTGAGGGTGTCATAATCGTTAGTTTTTTGTTTTACAAATAATTTTTGTTGCAGGTTAGTGGTTACTGGTTCGCTTACCTGAAACATGAAACTTGTAACCTGCAACTTCTCTCACCATGTACGATCTTTCATAAACTTATCCAGCTCTGCTCTCGACATGGGCAGCTTGCCGGGATTTTCATCCAGCCATTTCAGAAAATCTTTTTTGATCTCATCTGTCCATTGTGTATCTATCTGGCCGGGAGTATATTTTCCTTCTTTCAATCGCTGGTGGCCAAATGCATCTCTCAATGAAATAAACTCTGCATTTAATACCACTTCTTCCAGCAGATGTGCAGGAATAAAAACAACGCCGCCTTTTTTTGCTAATACCACATCACCGGGTAATACTGTTGCTCTGCCAATGCGAATCGGAACATTGATACCGCCAAGCATCATTTGTTGTATATAAGAAGGATCGTAACCTTTTATCCATGCATTAAAGCCATTGATCTCTTCCAAACCCTCTGCATCACGAACGGAACCGTAGAAGATCACACCGCGATGTGATTTGGCATAAATAGCATTACCAAGATTATCACCTATCAAAGTTCCATCTGCAATTTTTCCATAACTATCGGCTACATATACATCGCCATCTTTCAATACATCAATAGGCCATGAATTGGGAGCGCCAACCCGGTTTTCTTTTTTGCCAATATCTTTTATGATCTTATCTGCATCAGGCCTGAGCGGCAGGTATTGGGCGGTCACTACTCTTCCCGTCATAGCTGAATCAGGATTCAATACCATCCAGTCGCCTTCAAATTGATTGTGATAACCTTTGTTGCGAAGAATGCCCCATGCTTCTTCAAGACGTATTTTTTTCAGGCGATCCAATAATTGATCTGCCACTTTAGGCCGGCCGTCAGTAAAACGTTCACCTTTCCATTCCGGTGTATAACCTTTGATCTGATCGGCGGTTAACGTAACCTGCTGTGCGCTGCCGATAGCTGCAAACAATACAGCAACAAAAAGTAAAAGAATTTTTTGCATATATTTTTGTTTCTTATAAAATTAAAGGGTAATCATTTACCTTTTTTCTTAACGTTGTCATTCTGCTGAGACACGGCTTGTTTATGCTGCAGTTCGGCAATGGCTTCGAATTGATCGGATAAGCCGGCCGTTAAATTTTTAAATACATCAAAATACCCGGCATACACATCATGATTTTGTTTTTGCGGCTTATACTCTTCGGTCAATTCTACTTTTTGCACAGCCTCATCCAATGATTTATAAATACCCATTTCGGTAGCGGCTAAAAGAAAGGCGCCAAAACTTACACTATGAAAATTGGGTCGCAGCTTCACAGGCTTGTTAAACATGTCTGCGATCATTTGCGTACAAAACGGAATAGTGCCAAAGCTGCCATTGATAGAAAGGCTTTTTATATTGCGATGCTCTTCCAGCGTTTTTCCTATACTGTATATTTCATATAATATTCCTTCAATGGTTGCTCTTACAAAATGTTTTTTTTCATGCTTAATGTTTAAACCAAAATAAGAACCCCTTGCATTGGCATTCCAGATTGGAGCTCTTTCGCCCAATAAATAAGGAAGAAACAACAAACCATCTGAACCAACAGAAACTTTGGATGCTTCAGTTATCAGTTCCTGCATGCTTTGCTCTATATCAAATGGATTTTTAAAGTCGCCAAACTGGCGTGCAAACCAATCGAAGATCACGCCGCCATTGTTGGTGGGGCCGCCGGAAACATAACAATCTTCTGTAAGCAGGTAATTAAAAAAACGTCTTCTTTCATCCTGCAATGTTTTACCGCCCATTACTCTTACTGCGCCGCTGTCTTCAATGGTGATGGTTGCCCGTCCTTCGCCATTCACACCATCGCCCAATATCGCCATGCACCCATCACTTGATCCAACAATAATTTTTGTATCGGCAGAAAGACCTAAAGAAACCTGGTATGCTTTTTTCAATTTGCCAGCCGAAGAAAAAACAGGAATGAGTTCAGGCAACATGGCTGATGTTATACCAGCAAACTTCAATGCATCAGCTTCCCATTTGATAGTATGAATGTTCAGCAGACCTGTGGCAGAGGCGATGCTATAATCTATCAGGCATTCACCGGTAAGCTGCTGTATGATATAACTTTTAATGGATAAAAATTTAGCCGCTTGCCTGAAACGATCTTTATCGCTGTTTTTAAACCAGGCTATTTTTGTCAATGGCGACATAGGATGCAGCGGTGTGCCCGTAGCTGTGTAAATACTTTTTCCCAAAGCAGAATTTTTTAACTCCCGTGCTTCTTTAATGGCCCTGTTATCGGCCCAGGTAATAGCATTGCCTAATGGATTGCTGTTTTTATCAACAGCCAATACGCTGTGCATCGAAGAGCTGAAACAGATACTTGCTACTTTATATTTTTTGGGATGGATCTTTTCATTCAGCAAATTTTTAAGCACATATAACATTGTGATAAATATCTGCTCGGGATCCTGCTCACTATGATCAGGTTCGGTATGAAAAGTAGGACAATAACCTTTCAGCGAACCGATCACATTCCCTTCAAGGTCAAATGCAAATACTCTCACGGCATTTGTTCCTAATTCGATGGTGATAATGCATTTCATTTGTATATTTTTAGTTCTTTTTTTTGCCAAATAGTATTCGCCCTTCATGTGTTCGTTTTTATTATTTTCTCCATAGCTCTTCCCATCTGGTAAAAATTATTTTTCGTTTAAATGATTTTTTCTGAATTCACTGGGTGTATAGCCTGTTAATTTTTTAAATGTTGTTGAAAAATGCTGCGATGAGTAAAAACCTGTATCCAATGCTATATCTGTAAGGCTGATTTCGGGACGTTTCAGCATTTTGGTCGCTTCTGAAATACGGATATTGATAAGATAGTTGATCGGTGAAAAGCCTGAATAGTTTTTTACTTTTTCATTAAATAAAGTGGTTCCTAAACCTACTAAGGCCGCCATTTCTTCCACTGTCCATTGATGTGAAAGATTTTGACGAAGTGCCTGTTCAAGGTTCATAAATGTTTTGGGGAAATCACGGCCGGGATTACTTTGTCTTGTAAGATGTCTTGTGATCTGTATAAATAATTCATCAAGCAAATGATTGACACAGGCATGATAACCGATCTCATGATTAAACAATTCTGTTTGCAGGCTTTTAAATATTCTGCCGGCTTCATTAAACTTAAGAAGAACTGGAGACGTATTTAATTGCAAAATTTTTCCGATGGCAAGGCTTTCACTTTCTGAAAGACTGCTCCATTTTCCTGTGATTATTTCTCCACTTTCCAATTTCTGTATGTTGAGATGCATCCATGAAAAAGAACCGATCTCAAGCACTCCGTTCTCACTGCCAAATGATTGATCTGGCAATATCAATGCTGCATCGCCGGGAAAAAGAACACAAGGCTGATGATTAATGCACCATTCAAATTTCCCTTCTATTACATAATATATCCTGATACCGCCGGCTGACGATATAGGAAATGATCCCAACTGAATGGAAATATTTTTTCGAATGCCCAGCTCAAGAATATGCGGAAAGAGCCGCAACTCTTTTGACATACCCTGCTGAAGTACAAATTGATTCATGCAAGCATCGCCGGTTATTTATTCTGAAAACTGCTGAACTATTGCTCAATGGTTTATCTGTATAAAGAAAGGGAATTTATTTCACCTAATGGTACAAAATTCACCGTTGTATTTTATTGGAAGTTTTTGTTTGTCAGTATAAATACTTTGGTCACGAAATCTAAGGAAGTAAAACTTCCATTTGTCTGCCTTAACAATTATTTCTTCATCAAAACGACTTGCTTTATGAATGAAAATCTAAAGCCTGTATTTAATCCAGGTTTGCTTAAACTGCTGTTTTCACTATTACTTTTTATTTGTTTTACTGCTGCAAATGCACAGACCGTTTCGGGAACAGTATCTGATGAAAGCGGTAAAAAACTTTCATCTGTATCTGTAACGGTTAAAGGTACTACTGCAGGTACCACTACCAGTGAATCCGGCAGTTATACTATTAATGCAGCATCTAATGCTACGCTTGTATTCAGTTCCGTTGGTTTTGCCGAAATGGAAATGCCCGTTAGCGGAAAAAGTGTAGTAGATGTAACCTTGCTCACAAATGCACAAAGTCTCGATGCTGTAGTGATCACTGCCTTAGGCATCAGTAAACAAGCAAGAAGCATTGGGTATGCTGCCACCAATGTAAAACCCGAAGAACTTACCGTAAACAGAACGGCCAATCCGCTGAATGCACTGCAGGGAAAAGTAGCCGGCGTTAATATTACAACATTAGGCACTGGCCCGGCAGGAACTTCCAAAATCCGTATTCGTGGACAATCTGCTATTACCGGGGGCGGCAACCCGCTTGTCGTTATCAATGGTGTGCCTGTTGACAATACGAATTTTAATGGCAACACCGTTGGCGTTAATGGCGGTGGTGTATTTGCAGATGGCGGTGATGGATTGTCAAGCATCAATCCTGATGATATAGAAAGCATGACTGTTCTAAAAGGAGCTCCTGCTGCAGCTTTGTATGGCAACCGTGCTTCCAATGGAGTAATTATGATCACTACAAAAACCAAAGGTAAAGCCAAAGGCATTGGTGTAACTCTTAACTCTAACTACACTAATGAAACACCATTGGATTTTACAGATTATCAAAAACAATATGGGCAGGGAGAAGGTGGCGTGAGGCCAACAGCTCCTAACCCAACATCCGGCCAATGGTCATTTGGCGAAAAAATACAGCCGGGCATGACGCACATTTTATTTAATAATCTCACTGTTCCTTATGTAGCGCAAGGCAGCCGCATAAAAGAGTTTTACAGAAATGGAGAAAACTTTTCCAATACAGTAACACTGGAAAGTTTGAATGATAAAGGCGGTATTCATCTTTCATTGAATAATACAGACAATTTAGGAATTACTCCCAACAACAAGTTCAATCGTAAGATCATGAACTTAGGTTTCAATTATGATCTTTCTGAAAAATTCAGCTTTTCAGGAAATGTTAACTACTCAAGGGAGTATATCAAAAATCCGCCGAATATAGCCAACCAGGATAATTCAATTCCTACAACTTTAATGGCTTTGGCTAATACAATGCCGCTGCAGGTGATGAATGAAAACAAATACAATGCACAGGGAAATGAATATATCTATTCAAGGTTTATGAACCGTACCAATCCTTATTGGGTACTGGCAGAACAATTTCACAATATAAAAAGAGACAGAATATTTGGAAACATTTCGGTTAAGTATGACATCCTTCCATGGTGGTGGATACAGGGCCGTTTTGGGCAGGACTATTGGAGCCGCGATGAAGATGTAAACAATTTTCCTACCGGGCATGCTTCAAGGGCTCCGGCGCAGGCAGGATTTGTAAACGGAGTTTATACACAGGAGTCACGCCGCAACAGGGAAACAAATCTTGATTTCTTAACAGTCGCTAATAAATCGTTTGGAAACTTTGATATTACGCTTACAGCAGGCGGCAATCAAAGACGCAATCGTACCGACATCAACAATGTACAGGTTACTGACTTTGTAGTAAGAGGTCTTTACACCGTTCAGAACGGAAGAGCAAAAAATCCAACTTATAATCTTTTTGAATTTGGTGTCAATTCCCTGTATGGATCTGCAGAAGTGGGATGGCAAAAAACACTCTATTTGAATGGAACGGTAAGAAAAGATTGGTTCTCTACTTTATCTAAAGAAAATATGGGCATCGTGTATCCATCCGTTTCAGGTTCCTATGTTTTTTCAGAAACTATAAAAGGTACAATCCCCTGGATAACTTTTGGAAAAGTAAGAGTGGGTTATGCTGAAGTGGGCAGCGACGGCGACGTTGGCCCTTATGCCGATCAGTTATTTTATTCTATTAATTCCAACACAATAAATAACCCGTCGGGTACGGCAGTAACCGTAGGAACAAGCGGAGCCACTTTGCCAAATCCGAACCTGCGACCGATGAGAGTAAAAGAAATAGAAGCAGGTTTGGAATTAAAATTATTTAACAATAAAGTCGGGCTTGACGTAGCTGTTTATAAAAAGACGACCATTGATCAAATCTTTTCAGTACAAATATCAGACGCATCAGGCTTTTTAAATACCCGTATCAACAGCGGCGAAAGTTATAACAAAGGATTCGAAGGTCTGTTGACCGTTACACCCTTTCAAACAAAAGATTTCAGATGGGATTTTTCAGCTAATACTTCTTACAACATTACAAAAGTTATCAGCATAAGCACCACGAAAGCCGGCGAAAGAGCTACCATTGGCAGCCACCCCTTCAATGGAGAAGTAAGAGTAGTTGTAGGTGAAGAAATGGGTCAAATAGCAGGTTTTGGTTATTCAAGAGATGCGAAAGGACAAATGATTTTTCAAAGTAATGGCTTGCCTTTGCGTACACCAAGCTTTATTTTATTTGGAAGCGGTTTGCCCAAATGGACAGGTGGATTTCTTAATACTTTTAATTACAAAGGCATCAACCTGGCTGTGCTGATTGATTATAAGTTAGGCAACAAGATGCTTTCAGGAACCAACTTCAACGCCACACGGCATGGCTTGCATAAAAGAACTCTTGTTGGCCGTGAAACCGGTTTTGTTACTGGTGAAGGTGTAGATCAGTCAGGAAACAAGAATACTGCACAGGCAGCAGTGCAAACCTATTGGGAACATTTGCGTTCACAACAAATTGTTGAATCTGTTATTTACAATGCAGGTTATTGGAAGCTTCGCCAGATCACACTGGGATATGATTTCACAAGATTCGTTCCTGCCAAATGGCCCATTAAGGGAGTTAAGCTTGACTTTGTAGCAAACAATGTGGCGATCATCAAAAAATGGGTGGACAATATTGACCCTGAAACGGTAGGTTATGGTGGTGATAATATGATTGGTTTAGAATCTCCAGGCGTACCAAGTACAAGAGGATTGGGAGTGAATTTAAATGTCAAATTTTAATGTAAAAAAATTATGAAAAAGATACTTAAACACTTTTTAATGATATTATCACTGGGCACTATTGCTTCATGTGATAAAGGTTTGGAAGATCTAAATGTTAATAAAGTAAACCCTACTTCACTTGACCCGGTTCTTCTTTTAAACAATGCTATTATCAATACTTCCTATCCCACAAAAACACAGATCTATGAAATGGCAATCGTACAGCAAATGGTAACACCCAATGGCGGTGTATTGGCCGGTGGCAATTTTAACCAGGATAGCCGCGATGTTACCGGTGCTCCCACATGGGCAGTATATTATCAAAACGTCATTAAATATACCCATGATGCCATAGCAAAAACAAAGGATGTACCGGCAAGGGCTAATCTTTACAATATGACCCGTATATGGCAAGCCTACACATTCATGATACTTACTGACACTTATGGAGCTATTCCCTACACTGAAGGAGGAGCCGGCCTTACCGACCTGATCAATTTCCCAAAATATGACCAACAGCAGGATATTTATCCAAAACTTATACAGGAATTAACTGATGCATCAGCAGCGCTGAATGCTGCTGGTTCAGTAGAAACTTCTGATGTTTTGTACGCAGGTAATATTGCTAAATGGAAAAAATTTGGATACTCTTTACTGTTGCGGGCAGGTATGCGTCTTACTAAAATAGATCAAACAAAAGCACAATCTACAATACAGGCTGCTTTTGCAGGCGGAGTGATCACTGAAAATGCAGACAATGCATATATGAGGCATGATGCCAATTATCTCAATCCGGCCGGAAATATGCTCAATAGTACAGAAGCCAACAACTTTTACCTGGCAAAGCCATTTGTTGATGAATTAAAAAATACCAATGATCCCCGCTTGTCTTCTATCGCCATTCGTTATAAAGGTGCAAAGAGCGGCGGTGATCTGTCAAGTGCAAATGCAAATCCCCCGGCTCCTCCTGCCTATGTAACAGTAACAACCAATCCCGCAGATCAGATCGGGATGCCGATGGGTTACGACAATGGTACTATCGTTGCAAGGGCAACAGCAGATGGGCTTGCCAGCTTTTATGACTATAGCCAGGCCGATCGTAAAAGGATTGTGAAGCCCTCTTCTCCTATGTTTTTTGTAACGGCTGCACAAACAAATTTGTTATTGGCTGAAGCAAAATTCAGAGGATGGATCACAGGCGGTAACAGTGCAGCTCAATATTTTTCTGATGGTATAAAAGCCCACATGGATCAAATGGCTACGTATGATGCAGGTTGTGCAGTACCCGCAGCCGCAAGAGATACTTATATCGCAGCAAATCCACTGGTCGCAGGCACTGAACTGCAACAGATCAACATACAATATTGGATTGCCTCTTTTTTAAACGGGCCTGAAGCTTTTGCAAATTTCCGACGCAGTGGTTTTCCGGCATTAACGGCTAACCCTTACGGGCAACCCAATAACCCCGATGTGCCCAACGGAACATTTATCAGGAGAATTGGTTACCCTACTTCTGAATTATCAGTAAATACCGAAAATGTAAATGCGGCAATAGCCATCATGGGGCCGGATAAACTAAGCACCCGCCTCTGGTGGGATAAAGATTGAGTTTTTCTCATTAGCAGTTTAGCATTCAGAAAAAACCTTTGTTTTCTACAAAGGTTTTTAAACTTCTAAATTATGAGGTAACAATACTTAAAAAGTAATGGCTGATTATATAACATAGTCAATTTTTTTCCCGCTATTACGCTAACTTGAGGCTCGTTACTAACAATAATTAGCAGTTAAATCTTCAACCTGGTTAAGGCGGTATAACATAGTACAACGAAAATGAAAGAACAAAGAAAATTGCGCAGCCACGATTGGTTTGGCCGCAAAGATAAAGACGGTATCATCTACCGCAGCTGGATGAAAAACCAGGGCATGCCCACCGATCTATTTGATGGAAGGCCGGTCATCGGCATTTGCAATACATTCAGTGAACTCACTCCCTGCAATGCTCATTTTCGTGATATTGCGGAATCGGTAAAGAGAGGAGTGCTTGAAGCAGGCGGTTTTCCATTGGAGTTTCCTATCATGAGTTTAGGTGAAACATTATTGAAACCAACGGCGATGCTCTTTCGCAATCTCGCCAGCATGGATGCAGAAGAATCTATTCGTGGCAATCCTATTGATGGTGTGGTTTTATTAACCGGTTGCGATAAAACAACTCCATCAACCATTATGGGCGCCTCAAGTGTGGGCTTGCCAACCATTGTTGTACCCGGCGGGCCGATGCTCAATGGAAGATACAAAGGACAAATAATCGGTTCGGGCACTCATGTATGGAAGTTTGATGAAGACATGAAGACCGGAAAGATGACACAGGAAGAATGTGAGTTTGCTGAAAGTTGTATGAGCCGCAGCATCGGTCATTGCATGACGATGGGAACAGCCAGCACTATGGCCTGCATGGTAGAATCATTGGGATTGACTTTATCAGGAGCCGCAGCCATACCCGCTGCTGATTCAAGAAAAAAAGTATTGGCGCAACTAAGCGGCAGAAGAATTGTGGATATGGTGAGAGAAAATTTAACTATTGATAAAATACTGACAAGAGAAGCTTTTGAAAACTCCATCATGGTGAATGCAGCCGTTGGCGGTTCATCAAATTTCATCATTCATTTAGCAGCTATTGCAGGAAGGATCGGTGTTGATCTGAAGCTGGATGAATTTGATACAGTAGGCAGCAAAATACCATTGCTGTTAAACCTGATGCCCTCAGGCAAATACCTGATGGAAGATTTCTTTTATGCAGGTGGCTTACCGGTTATTTTAAATGAATTAAAGAATAAACTGCATAAAAATGTAGTGACGGTAACAGGCAAAAATCATCATGATAATATCGCCGCAAATACCTGTTGTTACAATGATGATGTGATTGCAAGCTATGAAAAGCCATTTATCAGGGAAGCAGGTTGTGTGGTAGTAAAAGGAAATCTTGCACTCAATGGCGCAGTGATGAAACCATCTGCCGCCACACCAGCATTAATGAAACACACCGGCAGAGCGGTAGTGTTTGAAACTATCGAAGATTATCATGCAAGAATAGACGATCCCGATCTTGATATTGATGAAAGCTGTGTGATGGTGTTGAAATATGTGGGGCCTGTTGGTTATCCCGGCATGCCTGAAGTAGGCAATATGGCTTTGCCAAAAAAGATTTTGGAAAAAGGAATAAAAGATATGGTGCGCATCAGCGATGGCAGAATGAGTGGCACAGCCTATGGAACAGTTGTATTGCATGTTTCTCCCGAATCGGCTATTGGCGGCAATCTTGCACTGGTGCAAAACGGAGACATGATAGAATTAGATGTAGAAAAAAGAAAATTGCATTTGCATGTTTCCGATGATGAGTTAGCTAAACGTCGTGCTGTTTGGATAGCGCCGCCGCCGGCAACCAAACGAGGTTATGTGAGCATGTATGTAAAACATGTGATGGGTGCAGATAAAGGCGCCGACCTTGATTTTTTACAGGGAAGTTCAGGATCGGTGGTTACGAGAGATTCGCATTAACCCCTAAATCCCCTAAAGGGGACTTGCTGATGCACAGCC
>Ga0187893_10009646_pt1 | contig 14748 bp, 14 predicted proteins | sample MA1701074metaG_FD_139574 | JGI IMG/M metagenome (GOLD analysis project Ga0187893, IMG submission 139574) | White microbial mat communities from a basaltic lava cave in the Kipuka Kanohina Cave System on the Island of Hawaii, USA - MA170107-4 metaG ...
TATGCGGGCAAAGGTTTTGGGAGTTTATTTCAGGAGATAATGAATTGTTTACTAAGATAATTGAGCCTCTGGGCCATTTCGCAAAAGAACGTAACGATGATTTTTTGCAATCCTACGCTCAAATGATAAATAAATTTACTCGCCAATTTGCAGAAACATTCTGTCGTGAAAGCGGTTCCATAGATTGGGAAAAGCTTGTTCGTTTCAATTCTGCTATTGACATACCAAGAAAAAAGGTAAAAAGAAGATCAAATCAATAGCAACCTATTGCTTATTCTGCCTTTGTTTCGAGACTATGTTTAATTTCATTCCGTGCAACCCATCATCGGTTTTGGTTTGCTGATACTTTGCCTGCTGATATTATTCAAAATCGGCGAAGTGAATTTTTTCAAATAAAATTATTTTATGACAACAGAACAAATAATGAAAGAGCTGGAGAAAAAAGGCTCTGCCTCAATCAAAAAAATATTCCAGAATCATGGAGCAAAAGAACCTTTGTTTGGAGTAAAGATTGCTGATCTGAAAGTGATCCAGAAAAAAGTAAAGAAAGATCATGAACTTGCTATGGGCCTTTATAATACCGGCAACTATGATGCTATGTATTTGGCAGGATTGATAGCTGATGAATCAAAAATGAGTAAGAAAGATATTGAGCAATGGGCTGAAAAGGCACCGGGCCACGGCATCAGTGAATATACAGTTGCCTGGGTTGCTGCTGAAAGTGATTATGGCTGGGAACTTGGTATGAAGTGGATCAATTCATCAAAAGAAAAAATTGCTTCTGCCGGCTGGAACGCTTTATCTGGTGTAATTGCAATGAAACCTGATAACGAATTGGATATTGCTGCGATAAAACAACTATTGCAAAAAATCATCAAAGAAATTCATTCAGCGCCAAACCGTGTTCGCTATACTATGAATGGCTTTGTGATCGGGGTTGGCAGTTATATCAAAGAGTTGACAAAAGAAGCACTTGAAACTGCGAAAAAGCTTGGTGATGTATATGTTGATATGGGAGGAACAGCCTGTAAGGTTCCGGCAGCAGCAGACTATATTAAAAAGCTGGAAACAAAAGGATATATTGGCAAGAAGAAAAAAACAGTAAAATGCTGACATAGCCAAAAGATTTCTTTGACTTTATTACAATTGTTTTATCAATTCATCAATTGATATTTCTTCCAGTAATTGGCGCTGTGGGTTTTCATCTTTTGATGTCCATTTAATAAGACGAATGCATCCGTCTGCTATTTCAATGCCGGTAATATCGCCATCTGCAAAGCAACAACACCCGCTATTGAAATAAGTGGGTTTCATGGTAAGATAATCAACCGATACCGCCTGGAATTCGATTTCCCGTTTTTGTATTTCTGCTTCCACTTGTTTCACCGCATTATTATCATTATACGCTTTGGCTTTTTGCAATTGCTTATACAATCTTTCAATATGTGTTAGTGAAGTAAATACCGGCTGATGCGTATGTCCCGTTATAAGCAAGGCATTTTTTTGCTGTGCCGACCATTCATACATTATTTCATTATGCAGCGTTTTCTTCTCTGTGTTGTATGCCGCTGTATTGGGATTGATGCGTAAATAAGCCTGGAAAGGCGCCCATATTCTTGCAACAAAAAATTTACTGAACCAGTTGCCGTCGCTTTGCGCATCTCCCTGGTGCCCGTGAGTGCAAAAAATATTTAAAACTGATGAACCGGTATTTACTGTTAAAATAACAGCTTCGTATATTTTGATATCTTCATTATAAATATTTTTCAACTGCCACCATGCAAAAGGATCATTTCCCCAGTACAGGTCATGATTGCCCAATATTTTTGTAAAAGCTTTTTTTGCAACAAATTTTTTTTCGGCCTCAAAAGTTTTCGGATAGCTTTCTTTTACTTTTCCCAATGTATTTTCCCAAAGCTCTTCACAATCGCCGAGTGCAATAAATGAAAATCCATTTTTATTATAGTGATCCAATGCAGCGAGATAATTATTTTCAGACAGCATAAAATCATCGGCTCCGTTTCTTCCGCCTTTGTGCTGGTCAGAAAAAATAATGACTTTACCGGTTTGCTGTTCAAAAGGAATGATCAGGCCCTTTTTGCCGGGATGCAGCGGAATGTCCGCATATAATTTATCGAGTGCTTTAAAAATCCTGTCCCGTTCTGGTCTTGAAGAAAATTTTTGAGATGCCCACAATACCGGTTTTAAAAAGATATAGCGAAGGAAACGCCGCATCAAATGAATTTTATTTCACAGCGATCATACTTATTTCCACATTTACAAATCGGGGCAGTGCGGCTACCTGTACCGTTTCTCTCGCCGGAAAGTCGCCATCAAAATAACTTCCGTACACGTCATTGATCTCTTTAAAACGGTTCATATCGGTAATAAAGATGGTAGTTTTTACCACATGATTAAAACCCATATTTGCCTCGAGCAAAAGTGTTTTCAGGTTTTGCATTACCTGGTGGGTTTCTTCGTGCAAATTTTTATTCTTCAGTTCTCCGCTTGCAGGATCAATACAAATCTGTCCAGAAATGTATAAAGTATCTCCTGCCAGCACAGCCTGGTTGTAAGGCCCAATAGGTTCAGGTGCTTTATTTGTTCTGATAATTATCCTTTCCATAATAGTAGAATAAAAAATGACGAAACGAATATAGGTTTATGCATTTTCTTTGCAAAAAATAGTATATGAAGGTTTGGGTGCTGGCTGATGATGAACAAAAAGAAGAATTACTTTCTTTTCCGGTTGATGACATTATTGAACTGGAATGGGTAACTGATGTCAGTGTGCATTCAAAAAAACAACATGCTGACGCCTGCATTGACCTGCTTTTTGAAAACAATCCGGATAGAGTGGAATGGCTAAAAAGCCTTCCTGTTTCCCTGGTAGTCATTAATTCGGTTATAGACACACTTGGTGATATACATCAGGAGTTTGTTCGCATCAATGGGTGGAATACTTTTTTGAAAAGACCGGTTGTGGAAGCTGCCTGTGATGATGCAACACTGCGAAACAAAACAGAAAAACTCTTAGTACATTTTGGCAGAAGGGTTGAATGGGTTCCTGACATCGCAGGTTTTATTACTCCCCGTGTGGTGGCATCCATCATCAACGAAGCTTTTTTTGCATTGGAAGAAAAAGTAAGCACTCCTGAAGAAATTGATACAGCAATGAGGCTGGGGACGAATTACCCCTTTGGCCCTTTTGAATGGGGAAAAAAAATAGGATTGCAAAAAGTATATTCATTGCTGGCTTCATTGAGCCGTGTTCAAAATCGCTATCAGCCTTCTTTACTATTGAAACAAACAGCTTTGGCATAATAATGGCAATTATTTTAAATATTGATACGGCTGTGGGCCCGGCCTCGGTATGCCTTTCCAGTGAAGCGCAACCTGTTCAATTTGCGATAAGTGAAAACCAAAAGGATCATGCTTCGTGGCTGCATCCCGCCATAAAACGAATTTTGGCCGATGCAAAAATGGATACCCGGCAGTTGGAAGCCATAGCGGTAACAATAGGGCCGGGTTCTTATACAGGATTGAGAATAGGTTTGGCAACTGCAAAAGGGTTGTGTTTTGCTTTGCAGATTCCTCTCATCGGGATCAATACGCTGGAAATGATGGCTAATGCTGTGAAGGAAGAAGAGGCAGATTTGTTTTGCCCGGTTATTGACGCAAGAAGAATGGAAGTGTTTATGGCTTGTTATAACAAAAAAATGGAAGTAATAGCAGAACCCTGTGCCATGATCGTAAGCCCAAACAGTTTTGATTCCCTGCTTCAATCAGGCAAAACAGTTTTTACAGGCAATGGATCTGAAAAAATCAGGCAAACGATTGATCATCCCAACGCTGTGTACAGAAACACTAAGATCTCAGCTATGGATATGATATCATTGTCGGCTAAAAGCTATGCTGATAAGAGGTTTGCTGACATTGCTTATAGCGAACCATTCTATATAAAAGAATTTTATTCTGCTGCGGGCTAACCATTTATAAAAAAAGTTAAAGTTCTTAACAATTTTATTTTCAAAAAGCAACGATTGATGGTTAATTTTGCAACTTATATTTAATCGCTTATTGCTATGAACAACTACACGTTAACATTGAATTCTGCTCCAGACAGTGGTTTAAAGGTTGATTTGCTGAATGTAAAAAAGGCATCTCTTATTCTAAGAGCTATCAATCATAAGCTGCGTCAGCAAATATTAAAACTCATTGATGAGCAGGGTCGCATTACCGTTACGGAGATTTATGTAAAACTGAGGCTTGAGCAATCGGTTGCATCACAACACCTGGCTATTTTGCGCAAGGCCGGCTTTGTAAAAACAGAACGTGAAGGCAAGTTTATTTACTATACTATCAATGCTGCCCGCATTGAAGAACTGAACAAATTTGTTGAATCGTTGTTGAATTAAAGCGTAATTTCCAAATTATGATAGGGAAGCCGCAAGGCTTCCTTTTTGTTTTTTAAATCGAGTAGTTTTGCATTGAAAATTTTTAGCTATGTTTATTAAGCAATTATATACAGGATGTCTTAGCGAAGCAGCTTATTATATTGAGAGTAAAGGTGAAGCTGCTATTATTGACCCGCTTCGTGATATTGATGTCTATCTGGAACTGGCTAATGAACGAAAAGCAAAGATCAAATACATTTTTGAAACACATTTTCACGCCGATTTTGTAAGCGGTCATATTGATTTGGCAAAAGCTACCGATGCTCCAATTGTTTATGGCCCAAAAACAGAAACAAAATTTCCCGCCTATATCGCCAAAGATGGTGAGCTCTTCAAAATAGGAGATTTAGCGATAAAAGTATTGCACACACCGGGGCATACACTGGAGTCTGCCTGCTACCTGCTGAAAGATGAGAACGGAAAAGACTATTGTGTATTTACAGGCGATACTTTGTTTGTAGGTGATGTGGGTCGCCCCGACCTGGCTCAAAAAACAGATGAATTAACAACCAATGATCTTGCAGGTATGCTGTATGACAGTCTGCAATCAAAAATAGTTCCGCTGGCAGATGATGTAATTGTTTATCCTGCTCATGGGCCCGGCAGCTCCTGCGGTAAAAATTTAGGCCCTGATACAGACAGCACAATCGGCGTAGAGAAACAATTTAATTATGCATTAAAAGCAGCCAGCCGCGAAGAGTTTATAAAAGTAGTAACAGATGGCATCCCGCCGCCACCGCTATATTTTCCCATCAATGCTAAAATAAATAAAGAAGGATACGACAGCCTTGATGAAGTGCTGGAACAGGGAATGAAACCATTATCCGTTGCTGAATTTAAAAAGCGGATGAAAGACGATGTAGTTATTTTAGATACTCGTCATTCAGAAATATTCACTGAAGGATTTATTCCGGGATCTATCAGTATTGGATTGGATGGAAGATTTGCAGAATGGGCCGGCAGCTTATTGCCTTTTGATACACCATTGCTGCTGGTGAGTGAGCCGGGCAAAGAAAAAGAAAGCATTATCAGGCTGGCAAGAGTGGGATTGGATAAAGTACAGGGCTATCTTGATGGTGGCTATGATGCCTGGAAAAAAGCCGGTGAGCAATCTGATCTTATTATAAACGTAGAACCGGATGAACTGATGATGGATATTCCTTTTGATAAAAACCTGGTGGTAGTAGATGTTCGCAAACCGGTGGAATATGCAGAAGGGCATTTAAACGAAGCCATCAATATTCCATTGAATGAAATGACAGATCCCGCCAGCATGGCTAATATTGAAGACCATCATAATGTTTATGTTCATTGTGCAGGCGGCTACCGCAGCGTCATTGCAGCTTCTTTATTGAAAAGACAGGGAATTCATAACCTGAGAAATGTTGTTGGTGGCTGGGGTCTGATAAAAGAACAGGAAAAGGTGGAGATCATTAAAGATGCGAATGTGTTGAATTAGTGTTGATGCTTCAAGCTTTATTTAATGATAGGTGAATATCCCTCCTTCCACTCATGCCGCCACCGTCGGTGACTCCACAGATAGTTTGAAGGATCTTTCCTGATAACTTCTTCCAGGATGTCTTTATACATAAGTGTCAACTCCTGTGGCGTATGACCGGCTCCATTTTCAGTAATAGGAATAGCTCTGAATGAATAGTGACCTCTTTTTACTTTTTCAAAAGCGACAAAGACAACAGCCGTGTTGTTTTTCACAGCGCCTTTGCCAGGCCCGGTTACAAAAGGCGCCGGTTTAGAAAAAAACTCCAGCCAGAATGCATTTGCAGGAACTCCGGGATTTTGATCAGCAGCCAAAGCCAGGATATATTGCTTCGAAAAAACGCCATGCATTTTGTTTTTGAATTCTTTTGCTGAAATAAGAATGGTGCCGTATCGTTCCCTGATCTTGTAAAATATCTTATCAAAAATTTCATTGTTCACCGGCATATATATCCCCACAAAAGGAGCTTTGAGGTACATGGCATAAACAAGATTGGCAAATTCCCAGTTAAACTGGTGGCCTACCATGATATGTATATTCTCTCCTTTTTCAATCAAATGATTCAGCAGGTCAACATCACACTGACTTCGCTTCAGCAATTCTTTTTTACTGATAGATATGATTTTAATTGATTCTATAAACGTATCAGTAAAATTTTTATAAAACCCTTTAGCTATCTTTTCTTTTTCCTCTTTCGTTTTTTCTGGAAAGGCTACTGCAAGATTATTAAGAATAACATCTCTCCGGTATTTCGAAATACGATGAAGAGTAAAAGCAGCAAGATCAGAAAACAGGTAAAGAACTCTCAATGGCAACAAAGAAAAAGCGTAAAGAATTCCGTAAACGATATAGTACAGGATCGTCATTATCTCAATTACAATTTGGGCAGCAAAATTAGAAGAAGCAATGCTATTTTATGCCCTAGATTTTGCAAACATTTCCCCATAATCTGTCAAATCCTGAAAATCTTAGTTCTATAATACAATATTCTGAACCAGTTCGCTCTTTTCAGGATAATCTGTATTGAAATGAAGTCCGCGGCTTTCTTTACGAAAACTGGCGCCTTTTACGATTAAATAACCAACAGTAATAAGATTTCTTAATTCCAATAATTGTGGTGAAAGCGTCGAACTATTATATAATTTTTCTGTTTCTTCCCATAGCAGATCCAATCTGCGGCTGGCTCTCTCCAAACGAATATTATTCCGAACAATACCGACATAATCACTCATCACCTGCTGCAGTTCTTTTAGGCTTTGCGTGATCAGGATCATTTCTTTTGGTTCGCTGGTGCCTTTTGCATTCCAGTCAGGTATGTCAGTCCCGTTGAATTCTGCAAAAGAGGTTTGAGCATCTCCATTAATTATATCGAGGTAGCAGCGATGCGCAAATACCATCGCTTCCAGCAGTGAATTACTTGCAAGCCTGTTAGCGCCATGCAATCCCGTGCTGGCACATTCACCGCAAGCGTATAAATTTTTTATAGACGTTTTTCCCCATTCATCTGTTTTAATGCCACCACAACTGTAATGTGCAGCCGGCGCCACAGGTATCATGTCTTTTGTTATATCAATTCCAATGCTCAAACATTTTTGATAAATGTTGGGAAAATGCTCAATGAAACCTTCTTTGCTGAAGTGACGGCAATCCAGCCACACATGCTCGGTACCGGTGCGTTTCATTTCGCTGTCAATAGCTCTTGCAACAATATCTCTTGGCGCCAGGTCTTTTCTGTCATCATAGCGTTTCATAAAAGCTTCACCATCTTTATTGCGAAGAATGCCGCCATCTCCCCGCACGGCTTCAGTGATCAAAAAAGCTTGCCCGCCTAATCCCGGTTCAAACAAAGCTGTTGGATGAAACTGGATGAACTCCATATTTTCAATTCTTCCTTTTGCACGATAGACCATCGCAACACCATCGCCTGAAGCAATGGAAGGATTAGTAGTAGTGCGATAAGCCTGTCCGTTTCCACCTGTGGCCAGTAATGTAAACTTTGAAATTATTTTTTCAATACGATTGGTTTCAAGATTGAGCACATACACACCGTAACATTCAATACCAGGAGTTGCTTTGGTAACAAGATAACCGAGATGGTGCTGCGTTATAATATCCACCACAAAGCAATGCTTAATGACTTCAATATTTTTTTGACTTGCTACAGTCTCAAGCAAGGCTCTCTCCATTTCCCAACCGGTAATATCTTTATGATGTATGATACGAAACTCGGAGTGACCGCCTTCCTTGCCCAATTTATAATCGCCATCTTTTTCTTTGTCAAACCGGGCGCCCCAATCAATGATCTCTCTTACTCTTGCCGGCCCTTCTTTTACCACTATTTCTACCACGTCTTCATTGCAAAGCCCATCGCCGGCAATAAGCGTATCATCAATATGTTTTTCAAAGCTATCTTTTTCGGGATCGTGCACAACTGCTATTCCGCCCTGCGCATATTTCGTATTGGTTTCATCAGTAGCTGATTTTGTCATTACCAATACTTTCTTCTCTGGAAAAGATCGGGCTATTTTCAAAGCATAAGTTAAACCGGCGATACCTGTACCAATAATAAGAAAATCTGTCTTTTGCATTTTTTATTTTTTGAAATGGCCAGGGTTATTTCTTTTAATCAGCATATAAAAAAATCAATTTCCCCGGCTTGCGTTCACGCAAATTTATTCTATATACAACGAAATCGAACGGTGGCCTTTTTGAAACTCGTGGTGGACCATTTCAATTAATTGGATAAATTAATTATAACCATTAATAGATGCCATTAAAACGGAACGATGAACGGAGCGTCGCCGGTGAAGATGCCATGAAAATATGTCGCTGGTACAAAAAGTAAATAAATTATGCAGATCCTAACTTACTTCTCATTCATCATTAGTTGGTTTACGATACCTGCCCGCATATCTTACTAACCACAAAGTGGTATTGACTTAAGCTCTCTTTCATCTTATCTTCACCGCTTATAGATTATACAAGCAAACTCTTTACCACCCCGGAGCCCGTTTACCCTTACTGCCGGCAGCAACTGCAGGGTTAATGTTTCTGATAGCAAAATTCTTACGACAGATTTAAGTACGTACAACCGGTCAACCTGCCCGAAAGGATTTTGTTTGCATTTTTTGAAAAAGATAATTCAACTATTAACCATTTAAACTTTTATTTTATGGCAAATGAAAAAGAAACAAGCGATGTAAAAATTCCCTGTTGCCCTGATCTGATCAAAGATGATCACTGCGATGTAATTAATTTCAGCAGGGTGCTCACTTATCCTACTTCTGTTAATGCGGCAGGACGCAGAAGAGTTTCGGTAGAAGTGATACTGCGATTCAAATTTTCACGATGCACATTGGGGCTTACCCTTGGCGATCCCGTTTACAGCACCACGCTGCTGCCTGGTGAAAAAGTAAGATTAAGCACTACTGATCGCCGCAGCCGTTTTACTTATGACAGTGAAACGAAACTGAGTTACCGAAGCGAACAAATTTCCGAAGACCAATATTACATGACAGCTGTGCAAAAATATATGGCCGATGCTTCTGCTGCACAGTCAGGCCATGCTGAAAGTTCATCGGAGGGTCAATGGAATTTTCACGGAGATGCAGAAGGCAGTATTGGCATCTTCAGTTTAAGTGCAAGTGCCAGCACCAATGCCAGTGGCAATCACAATAATCACTCTGTATCAGATTATCTTAATCAACAGAAATCACATTTTCAGAGTTCAGCATCACAAGCGGTCAGCGCTACACGCAAAGCTCATTCAGTTTCTATTGGTGAAGTAAGCAGCCGCACTCATATACAGGGTGAATCGGAAGATCACTTCGAAGCATCATCAAGAGAATTTTCCAACTACAACAAGTGCCATGCGGTGACTTATATGTTTTACCGCCTGAATAAAAAACAAAAAATAAAACTGGAACTGGTAGCTATTGAAAGACGTGTATTGGATGATAATGCTCCTGTTGGCGGCGTATTGCAACCCGGCGCCAAAAAAATTCCTATTGCGTTTGTACCGCAGGATGTACCTGCCACTGCAGCCATTAAAAGAGCAGGCGAGGCTGTAAATGTGGCCGGCATCAGCGCAAGATCAAGTAATGTAGAATTTGCAGCTCTTGCTGCATCTCCAACTGCCGTATTGACAAAGCCTGTTTTTACTCCTGATCAAAGTTTCGGGATACCCATTGAAGGTGATATCCGCACACAAGCCCTGAAAGAAGTGGATGAACAACTCATTGCCAAAACCCTGATTGATAAAGCAGGTAATGTTACTAAAGAAACAAAGCAGGTAATTGAATTTGAATCAGAATTTTCGTTGCCTACTCCCGGCATTGTTGTAAAAGGATGTTTGGATGATTGCGATGTATGCGAACCGCATCTCAAAGAAAGAATGCAATTGGAAAATGATCTGCTTCGCAAACAAATAGAACTTTTGGAAAAATCACAAGAGTACAGATGTTGCCCGCCGGCTCCGGTGATCAATGATTAAGAATGTTTTGGGGACGCTGGACTGAAAGCATAAAGCTGGTAAACATTGATGATGGAATAAGGACAAATCAATGATACTTTATTTTATTCTCAGCATTCTCGCTGTATGGCGGTTAACGCATCTGTTATCGAAAGAGGACGGCCCATGGGATATGGTCTATCGTATCCGCAGAGCAGCAGGAGCAGGTTTTTTCGGAAACCTGCTCGACTGCTTTTATTGTCTGAGCATTTGGGTAGCTGTGCCTTTTGGAATCTGGCTGGGAAATAGCTGGTGGGAAAAATTTTTATACTGGCTGGCTTTATCCGGCGCTGCCTGTTTACTTGAACAGTTAACATCTTCCCGGCCGCAATCTGATAACAAACCTGATTACAAAGAAGATTAAAAACAGAACTATGTGCAATTGTGGTAATAAACGGAATGAATTGACACAATCATTAAGCGGAGCAGTAACTGATGAAAGAGTTCACTCGCAAATGTGGCCCGATGTAAGTTTTGAATATACCGGAAACAGCGGCTTATCCGTCATCGGTGGTATTACAGGAAAGAAATACCGGTTTAACCATACAGGAGATGTGCAGTTGATTGACTATCGCGATGCATCGGGTATGATGGCCATACCGGTGCTGCGAAGGTTGAAAAGTGTTTAGCATCCTCCATGAATTAAACAGGCTGATTAATATAGCGGATGCTTCCTTCAACTATAAACAGCTGTGCCATCGCATAAGTCAGCATGATAGTCTTTATGTAAAAGGTTTCGGTGCAGCAGCAGTCAGTGAATAGTTTCACTGCTGCAATGAAGAACTTTGCTGATTATCTAATTCTTAAAAATTAAACATATGAAACAGCAAACTTCAGCCACTACCGAAACCGCTATCAAAGATAGAATAAGGATTGATTTCACCGGACAAACAATTTGTGTGGGCATTGATACGCACCAAAAAGATTATCAGGTAGCGAAAGTGATTAATGGAATTTGCTTGGGCAATCATCGCATGAATGCCAGCCCAATGGAACTCATCATACATTTGCAAAATCATTATCCTGGCGCTGCTTTTAAGTGTGTGTATGAAAGTAGCACCAGCCATTTCAAACGGCTGATAAAATTTATTTATCGCCAGTATGGAATCTGAAATAACAAATAAGGAAGCACCCATCATCATCAATCGCCCTGCGATCTTGTTTTTTATGAACAGCATGTGCATCGCAAGCAGGAACATAAAACTAATAACGATCCCATATATTCTCACAAGCAATTTCATATCTCCAAGATAAGGAGAAAGAAAGCCAATAAGCATGGCATAATAAATCACAACAACCAATAACAGCAATAGATTGCTCTTCAAACGTTCCCTTACTCTTATGAGGTGAAAGAAAACAATGTAAAAAATGTGGGCAACAAGAAATGCCGATAAGCCCAGCAAAAAAAATAATTGATCGTTTTGATGAAACATTAATAACACATCACCTGTCCATGAAAAAAGTAAAGCAAGCAGTATCCATTTTTTTAAAGAGAAAGAATAAAATTTCGTTTGAAAAATAAAATACAGGGCAAGTGAGATAATGATAAGCGGCTTTGAAATGAATTCAATCCATTCATTTTCCAATAAACCGCCGGTGCTATTTACAATGAGACTGAAAGCAAAAAAGAAAAGCCATGATCGTTTATTCACATATCTGATTTAATATTCGGTCAATCGAAGTCCATTATCCATATTTTACCTACAATACATTTTAATGAATCTGCTTGCATCTGTTTCCCCCACACGCATTGCCTTACGAAAAAAATCACACCCTTTCTGGATACTATCATGGTCCATCCAGATTAGTCCTTGCCATATATAACAATTGCCAATTTCATAATTATGAGCAATAGCAGTTTGAAAATTTTCATAGGCTGATCGCAAACTATCCATATAATATTTTGTTATTGCAATTTGATAATGTATTCGCCCTATTGGAACTTGATGTTTTGCTTCTTCTGATGCAAATGGCGAATTTGCATTTTCTTCAAAAATAAAAGCTCCCTTCATTTTTAAAGACTTCGTATACTCAAAAAAATAGAGAGCCTTTGTATAATTACTGTCCTGCTGGTAGCAATATCCTTTTCCAAGATAAGCGTCTTGAAATTGACGATTTCTTTTAAGGATTTTATCATATACTTCAATTGCTTCCTTAAATTTCTTTTCATTTTCCAAATTATAGGCAGTGTTGTACAATTCATCGGTAGTGGGCGAACATGAGACAACAAAAAAAGATGTGCACGAAATAAGTATAAAAGCCAAGGATTGATTCATATAAAATATTCTTACGGTTCCACCCATGCATCATTTTCCTTTAGCAAATTGATCAGTTCCTCTACTGCTACTTCACTATTTACATTGCGCTTCATCACTTCCTTTCCTTTGTACAAAGTGATCTTTCCCGGACCGCTGCCAACATAGCCAAAATCAGCATCGGCCATTTCACCCGGCCCGTTGACAATACATCCCATGATAGCGATCTTCACGCCTTTTAAATGATTGGTAACAGAACGGATCTTTGCTGTGGTTTCCTGCAGATCAAACAAGGTACGTCCGCAACTCGGACAAGAGATATATTCTGTTTTGGAAATTCTTGTTCTTGTAGCTTGTAAAATACTAAAGGCTGTGCTATTGATAAATTGCTCGATTGTTTGATTGCTTATATAGTTCCTGCCCGAAGCGTTGATGGCGACTTGTTCCTTGTACCTTGTACCTTGTCCCTTGTCCCTTGTATCTTGTACCTTGTCCCTTGTACCTTGTCCCTTGTCCCTTGTCCCTTGCGCTTCATAGCTTTTCATCGTCATGCCCAGACAAATGCCATCCCCAAAACCATCGAGCAATAAAGCACCTGTTTCTGCAGCAAAATGAATGAGATGCTCATCAGTGGTATTCCAATAACTGTCTGTAATTAAGATGACAGGGTTATTAACTTTTCTTTCTTCCAGCTCAATAAACATACGGCGAACTGCAGCCATCGTATGCGGATGTTTACTGCTAAGACATAGAACTGCTGTTTTATCATTAGCCAGTTCATCAAGATAATTAAACGGTACCGGTGTTTCTTCATTAAAACAATCCAGCATTACGAAATTGATAGTTTCACTCTTTGTTTCTGCTTCTATATAACCCTTCGCATCGTAAACCGGGAAATACTTTGTTTTATCTGTAGCATTTTGCCAATGATCAGGCCATGTGATTACTTTCAGCATTCCCGGTAAAGCAAATCCAAGTTCTGCTTTGCCCGTGAATATATAATCTGCTGCGGCATCGCTGATATTCCATTTATCAGTTGCTTCTTCATAAGTATAACCAATGCTTTTCAAATCAGTTGGAGTGATCGTATCTAACTTACTCAAATCAGCAATTACAACCGGCACATGTTTTCCGCCAATATTGTCAATGGAAAATGTTTCCCTTCGCTCATAATGAAAAGGATCATAGGGAAGGCCCCTATCCAATATCGAAGGTATAACCGGATTTACTAATTGACTTTTCACCTCTGACTTCTGACTTCCGACTTCCGGCTTCTGATCTCTGACTTCATACCTCTTCACTATATCCTTACACACCGGTATCTCCAACTCAGGGTCTTCCGTCAATGAAACCCTTATCGCATCTCCTAATCCATCTTCCAGCAATGTGCCAATGCCGATTGCACTTTTTACACGGCCATCCTCACCATCGCCGGCTTCCGTTACGCCAAGATGCAATGGATAACATTCACCAAATTCATCAAACATTGTTTTTACGAGCAAACGGTAAGCCTGCACCATCACCTGCGGATTGCTGGCTTTCATACTTAGTACAACGTTATGATACGATTCATCTCTTGCAATTCTTAAAAACTCCATGGCGCTTTCTACCATACCCATTGGTGTATCGCCGTAACGGCTCATGATGCGGTCACTCAATGAACCATGATTAGTACCAATGCGCATGGCAGTTCCATATTCCTTGCAGATTTTAATAAGCGGCGTAAACCTTTCACGAATGCGGTCTATTTCTTCTGCATAATCAGCATCGCTGTATTCGATGAGCTCAAATTTTTTCTTGTCAACATAATTGCCGGGATTTACTCTTACCTTCTCAACTATTCTTGCCGCTATTTCTGCCGCATTGGGTGTAAAATGTATGTCGGCTACCAAAGGAGTTTTATATCCTCGTTTGTGCAACTCATTTTTTATGTTCAATAAATTTTCTGCTTCTTTTTTTGATGGCGCCGTGATACGAACCAGTTCCGCTCCAGCTTCTATGCAGCGAATGGATTGCTCAACCGTAGCA
>Ga0187893_10009647_pt1 | contig 14747 bp, 11 predicted proteins | sample MA1701074metaG_FD_139574 | JGI IMG/M metagenome (GOLD analysis project Ga0187893, IMG submission 139574) | White microbial mat communities from a basaltic lava cave in the Kipuka Kanohina Cave System on the Island of Hawaii, USA - MA170107-4 metaG ...
CCGACCCGGCGCCGCCGCCGGCGCGCTACTCGGCGCGCGCGTTCCCGCCCTACCGGTTCGTCCCCGGCCGCTCGCCGCACCCGCGTCGCCATCCGCGGGGGCACGCGTACGGCACGCCGGAAGTGCCGCCGCCGCGCCACGACCCGGACCGCTGGCGCGAGAACGAGGAATACCTCTACGGGATCGACCTCTTCAATCACCGCTACTGGTGGGAGTGCCACGAGTCGCTCGAGGGGCTCTGGCACCTCACGGGCCACGCGGGGCGGGAGGCGCTCTACCTGCAGGGCGTGATCCAGGTCGCCGCCGCGAACCTGCAGCGCTTCGTCGGCCATGCCGACGGCGCACGCCGGCTGGCGGCGGAGGCGATCGAGAAGCTGGTGCGGGTGGAGGCGAAGGAGTTCATGGGCCTGAAGCTGGGCCCGTTCATCCGCCAGGTGAACGACTATCACCTGGACGAGGACGCGGATGTGCCGCCGGTCGCGATCCTCGACGTGCCCACCCTTTGAAATCCGTCGAAAATCGAGGGGCAATCGCGCCGGGCCAAGTCGGGGACGTCTGGCGGCGACCCGGAGGCGTCTCGACGTGAGTCGGGGGCGTCTCGTGGTGAGTCGGGGGCTGCTCGCGGCCGTCCTCCTGCAGACCGGCGGCCGCACGCCCGTCTTCATGACGCTCGAGGACGGCTCGCACTTCCACGCCACGGCGTGATTCGGCTCTCACCGCTTGCTGCGCACGAACTGCCCCCGCGCGTCGAGCTCGATCGCGCCCTCCCGCAGCAGCGCGTTGATCAGGTCGCGCACCTCGGCCTCGCTCTTCCCCTTCAGCGGACGCGTCACGTGCGGCGGCGCCAGGAAGAGCATCGCCCGCGCCATCTCGTTGATCGAGAACCGCCGCCCCTCGAGCTCGCGCACGCCCATCACGACCGCCTGCCGCGACACGCCCGCGTCCGGCGACGCTCCCTCGCGCGCCGCGCGGCACCGGTCGCAGCCCGCGCACTGCCAGCCCGCCGGCAGCCGCTCGCCGAAATACGCGAGCATCTCCATCCGGCGGCAGCCGCGCGCCTCCGCGTAGCGCTCCATCATCCGCAGGCGGTCCTCCGCCTGCCGGCGCCGGCGCTCGACCTCCATCGTATCGAGCCGCTTCAGGTCGGGCGGCGCCGCGACCTGCGCCCAGCCGGCCGCCGTCCGCTCCACGAAGCCCTGCTGCCCGAGGACCTCCAGCGACGCGCGCGTCTGCGGCAGCGCCTCGTCCACCGCCTGCTTCTCCGTGACCGCCTCGTACACCGACAGCACCGTCGCGCGATCCGGATGCGCGCGCTCGATCGCCGTCGCGTGGGACGCCTTGTCCTCCGGCGCGTGCAGCAGCACGCACTGCGCGGGCTCGCCGTCGCGCCCCGCCGTCGCCGCCTCGAGATAGTACTGCTCCAGCGACGGCGGCATCTGCCAGTGCACGACCGCCCGCACGTTGCGCTTCTCGACCGGCGGCAGGCCGACCGACACGAGCACGCGCACCTTGTCCGCCTGCCACTCCTCCAGCGCCGCGCCGCGCACGTCCGGCTCGACGCCGTCGTGGAACGGCTCCGCGGAGACGCCGATCGTTCGCAGCGCCGTCGCGATCGCGTCCGCGTCCGACCGCCGGTGCGCGACGATGAGCACGCCGCCGCCGCGCTCGGCCAGCACCAGCTTGAGCGCCGCCGTCCGGTCCTGCGCCTCGATCACGCTCCACGCGAGGTTGCGGCGGTCGAAGCTCGCCGCCTGCACGATCGGCGACACGAGCCCGAGCTTGTCGGCGATCTCCAGCCGCACGCGCGGCGTCGCCAGCGGCGTGAGCGCGAGCACCGTGCCCGGCGCCCGTCGCTGGATCATCTCGCGCAGCCGCTCGTACTCCGGCCGCCACGCGTGGCTCGCGTCGCTCACCGCGTGCGCGTCCTCGATCACCAGCAGCGCGATCGACACGCCGTCGAGCACGCCGTCGTCCGTCGTGATGCGCGCGATCCTCGACTTCCCCTCGCGCAGCGCCGCGACGGAAGCCGCGTCGCACGCCGCGCCCACGATCACCGTCGCGCCGTCCACCATGCGCGACGGCAGCTCCCAGAGCAGGTCGCGGCCGCTCGCCGGCGGGAACACCGCGATCGCGTGCTTCTGCCGGAGCACGGCCTCGATCACCTCCCGCTGCCCCGGGCGGAACGTCTCGAGCTTGAACTCCGCCTTCAGCTTCTCGACGAGCGGGTCCGGCGGAGGCGGCTCGTCCTCCGGGGGCGGCGGCGGCGCGACCGGACGCTTCTTGATCGGCGACGTGTCGTGCGTCGGCAGGACCGTGCGCGGCCCCGCCTCTCGCTTCGGCGCGATCGCCTTCAGCGCCTGCGCCTTGGCGAGCGCCGCCTCGGCGATGTTCCTGTGCGCGTCGCCCGACAGCTTCTTGAGCGCCAGCGCGTAGAGCGCGCACGCCTCGTCCAGCCGCGCGGCGTCGTCGGGCGACACCCAGACGATCGCCTCCGCGAGCTGGAACGCGAGCCAGCCGTCGCCGGTCTCTTCGAGCCCCTGCCGGAGGAGCTCCTCGCCCTGCGAGTGCCGGCCGTTCAGCAGGTGCTTGCGCGCCGGCATCACGTACCGCTGGTTCAGCAGGGCCCACTCCATCGGCGCGCGACATTATACGCAAGCGATCGGTCACCACAAGCCGCGATCGGCGCGCGTCGTACAAGAGATGCCGCCCCGTGTGATAGAATCCCCCGCGATGAACGACGTGGCGAGCCGCCTCAAGTCGCTCCAGGACAACGTCGAGCGCGTCATCCGCGGCAAAACCGACTCGGTGCGGCTGCTCCTCGTCGGCCTCCTCGCGCGCGGCCACGCGCTCATCGAGGACATCCCGGGCGTCGGCAAGACGACGCTCGCCCGCGCGCTCGCGCAGTCGATCTCGTGCACGTTCCGCCGCATCCAGCTCACGAGCGACATGCTCCCGAGCGACGTGCTCGGCGTGGCGATCTACAACCCGGAGACGGACGCGTTCCGCTTCAAGCCGGGGCCGGTGTTCGCGAACATCGTGCTCGCCGACGAGCTCAACCGCACGCCGCCGCGCACGCAGTCGAGCCTGCTCGAGGCGATGAACGACGGCCAGGTGTCGCTCGACAGCCAGACGCACGCGCTGCCGAACCCGTTCCTCGTGATCGCGACGCTCAACCCGCTGGAGCACGCGGGCACGTACCCGCTGCCGGATTCGCAGCTCGACCGCTTCCTCCTCTCGTTCGAGATGGGATACCCGGACACGAACGCGGAGCTCGAGATGCTCCGCGACCAGAACGGCACGTCGCCGCTCGACTCCGTGAAGCCGGTCTTCGGACTGCCGGATCTCCTCGAGCTGCAGAAGGCGTCGTCCGCGATCCGCGTGAGCGACGACCTCGACAAGTACATCGTGCGCGTGATCCAGACGACGCGGTCCGAGGACTCGGTCGCGCTCGGCGCGAGCCCGCGCGCGTCGATCGGCCTCCGCCGCGCGGCGCAGGCGTCGGCGCTTCTGTCGGGACGCGACCATGTGCGGCCGGACGACGTGAAGTCGCTCGCGGTGCCGGTGCTCGCGCACAGGATCATCCCGCGGGAGGGCTTCGGCGCCGGGCAGAGAAAACAGAGGGTCGAACTCGTGAAGCGGCTTCTCGACCGTACTCCGGTTCCGGTCTAAATGCTCCGCCCCCGGAAACCGCTGATCTTCGTTTTCCTGCCGCTGTTCCTGCTCTCCGGCTACCTCGCCCTCGTCTACGAACTCAGCCTCATCCACGTCGCCTTCTGCCTCCTCGGCGTCATGACGGTCCTCTCCGCGCTCCTCGCGTGGCTCGGCCTGCGCGGACTCGCCGCGCGGCGGCGCCACCCGCACGAGGTCATGGCGGGCCAGCCGTTCGAGGTGCGCGTCGCGATCGAGAACCGCACGCCCGCGCTCTCGTCGATGTTCTTCACCGTCGAGGACGCGCTCCAGCGCGAGCACGAGGCGAACCCGAGGTCGACGGCCGTCCTCTCGCTCGTCCCGGCGGAGGAGGCGGTCGTCACCTACCGCGCGCGCGTCGAGCGGCGCGGCGAGTACCGGCTGTCCGACGTGAAGCTCTCGTCGCGCTTCCCGTTCGGGGCGTGGGAGAAGCGCGCGACGCTCAAGGCGGCGACCACGCTCCTCGTCCTTCCGCGCCCGGGGCGCCTCCGCCACGACGTCGTCCGCGAGGAGCCGGCCGTCTCCGCCGAGCACCCCGTCCCCGTGCGCGGCGGCATCGGCGAGTTCCACGGCGTGCGCGAGTTCCAGTGGGGCGACAACCCCCGCCACGTCCACTGGGCCACCTCCGCGCGCAAGGGCGGCACGTGGGTGCGCGAGTACGAGCGCGAGATCGACCGGCGCCTCCTCATCGTGCTCGACGCGGCGCCGCACCCGGCGTTCGAGCGCGCCGTCACGATGTGCGCCACGCTCGCCGACCACTACCTCGCGCGCCCGTACCGCGTCGCGCTCGCCCTCGTCGCCGCGAGGCCCGCCTGGGTCCCGTTCGGCGCGGGCGCCGACCACCGCACGCGCCTCCTCCGCGCGCTCGCGACCGTGCGCGAGGAGGACGGCCCGCGCGTGTCGCAGTGGGACACGCACGACGTGCGCGGGGCGCAGATCGCCGTCGTCGGCGCCTCCGTCCCGGCCGGCCTCGCCGCCCTCGGCGCCTCCGTGACGCGCATCGATCCGGCCGACCCGGCCCTCGAGGAGATCCGCGCCGATGAACCGCTCTAGGGGGACGCCCCTGGCCGTCGCCTCCGCGTACGCCTGCGCGGCGCTCGCGGGCGCGGGCCCGGTGCTCGCGTTCGGGGAGTGGGTGCTCCCGACGTTCCTCTGGCTCGTCCTCGCGCTGACCTACCTGTTCTTCGAGCGCGGACGCGCGTCGCACCCGCCCGAGTGGATCACGCGGCACGTCATCGCGATCCCGGTCTTCGCGTTCGCCCTCCTCGACGTCTTCCAGCGCGGCACCGCGCTCATGCCGGCGATCGCGCACATGCTCTGCCTCCTCGCCGTCGCGAAGTCGGTCAAGAAGAAGACCCCGGGCGACCTGTGGACGATGTTCTTCGTCTCGCTGCTCCTCATGCTCGTCGGCGCGGTCATCGCGCTCCACGTCCTCTATTTCGCGCTGTGGATCGCGTGGTCGATGGCCGGCATCGCGTTCCTCAACGCCGCGCTGCTCGTGCCGCGCGGCGACGGGGCCGTCGGCGTCCACGTGCCGCCCGGCGTCTCGGTCGTCGGCCGGTGGCTCCGGCTCAGCTCGACGCTCTGGATCGTCGTCACCATCTGCGCGGGCTTCTCGTTCTTCTTCTTCCCGCGCGACCTGTCGCAGGTGCGCGCGGCCCTCAACATGCGCCGCAACACGGACCGTCTCGCGTGGAACGCCGGCATCATGATCCCGGAGGGCCGCCAGCAGACGGTCTCCGGATTCTCCGAGAACCTCGACATCGGCAGCCTCGCGAGCGCCGTCCTCGACGGGACGGAGGCGCTCGAACTGCGCATGACGCGCGACGGCAGGCCCTGGCGCGCGCCGGCCGACGAGATCTACCTCCGCGGACGCGCGTTCGAGAAGTTCGACGGACGCCGCTGGACGACGTGGGGGAAGCCCGACGATTGGGAGGACGCCGTGCGCTACTCGGACGCGCGCTGGCTGGAGCGGCGTGCGGACGACCGCGTGAGCGTCGACGTGCGCCCGACGGGCGAGAAGTCGCCGATCATGTTCCTGCCGCGCCCGGTCACCGAGGTGCGCGTGCCGGCGTACTACCGCAACCCCGCGGGCGACCTGCGGCACATCGCCGGACCCGCGCCCACGTTCGCGACGGCGCACTGGAAGCCGTGGGAGGCGCCGGGATTCCCGCGCGCGTCCGCGCTGTACCACCCGAACTGGACCGAACTGCCGTCGAGCCCGCACGAGCCCGAGTACGACGCCCTCGCCGAGCGGATCGTCCAGGGGCTCGGCCGCAACGTGCACGCGCGCGCCACGGCGATCTCGCGCTGGTTGTCCGAGAATTGCGAATACACGCTCCAGCTCGAGTGGCAGTCGAACGCCGACCCCGTGCACGAGTTCCTGACGCGGCGCCGCGGCTACTGCGTGTACTTCGCGACCGCGATGGCCGTGCTCCTGCGGTCGCTCCGCATCCCGTGCCGCGTCGTCGTCGGCTACGCGGGCGGCGAGTGGGACGATCAGCGCCGATGCCAGGTCTTCCGCAGGAGCGACGCCCACGCGTGGGTCGAGATTCCGTACGGCACCCCGCGCAACCTCCTCTGGGTCCCGTACGACCCGACGGCCGGCGCGCGCATCGCTCAGCCGCGCGACCTGGCGGCGTCGCCGGGCTGGTGGAGCGGCCTGCGCGGCGCGCTCGACCGCAACCTTCTCTTCTACGACGCGGGCCGGCAGCGCGACCTCATCCAGTCGATCGGCGCGTTCGTGCGCGTGGGGCTCACGACCGTCACGGGCTGGGCGGCGATCGCGGCGGGACTGGCGATCCTCGCGTGGTACGCCCGCTACGCGGCGAAGAAGCGCGCGAAGGTCGAGGAAATGCTGCGCTCGCGCGGGCTCGTGCCGATCGCGACGTGGCCATCGATCGCGTGGTACGGCGAGATGCTGCTCGCGCTGCGGCGGATCGGCATCGAGCGGCCCGCGAACGTGACGCCGCGCGAGTTCGCCGGCCGCGTCGCCGCGCAGGACGCGACGCTCGCGCCGCCGGTCGCTACAATCACGGTGCTCTTCGAGAACGAGCGATACGGCGGGCGCCGCGCGGACCCCGCGAAGGCGCGGCTTGCCCTCGCCGAACTGCGAGCGAAATGCTGAAGACCGTCTGCCCGCACGACTGTCCCGACACGTGCGGGATCGTCGCGACCGTGGAGAACGGCCGCGTCGTGAAGGTCGACGGCGACCCGGCGCATCCGTTCACGCGGGGGTTCCTCTGCCACAAGGTCGCCTGCTACGACGAGCGCATCTACTCGCCGCACCGGGTGCTCCATCCGATGGTGCGGAAGGCGAAGGGCGGTCCGCTCGTGCGCGCGACCTGGGATGAGGCGATCGAGATCGTGTGCGCGCGTCTCGGCTCGGGAGAGAGCGTGCTCCCCTACTCGTACGGCGGCACGATGGGGCTCGTCCAGCGCGCGGCGGGCCACCCGTTCTTCCACCGCCTCGGCGCGTGCCGGCTCCTCGGGACGATCTGCGACGAGGGCGCGGACGCGGCGTGGAAGTCGATGATCGGCCGCACGATCGGCACGGATCCGGAGCGCGTCGCCGAGAGCGACCACGTGCTCGTGTGGGGCTCGAACGCGTCGGTCGTCAACATCCACCAGATGCCGTTCATCCGCGAGGCGCAAAAGCGCGGCGCGAAGCTCGTCGTGGTCGATCCGTACCGCACCGAGACGGCGAAGATGGCGGACGACCACGTCGCGGTCCGCGCCGGCACCGACGCGGCGCTCGCGCTCGGCATGGCGCGCGTGATGGTCGACGAGGGCCTCGTCGACCGCGACTACATCGCGTCGCGCACGGAGGGATTCGACCGCTTCGCCGCCTCGCTTCCGGACGTCGCGCGGTGCGAGCGCATCTGCGGCGTGCGGGACATCCCGCGGCTCGCGCGCGAATTCGCCCGCGCGAAGGCGCCGTACATCCGCTTCGGCGTGGGCTTCTCGCGTCACGCGAACGGCGGGCAGGCGGTGCGCGCGGTGCTGGCGCTTGCGGCCCTCGTCGGCGCCTTCCGGCGCGGCGGCGCGCTCTTCGAGACGTGGGAGGCGTTCGACTTCGACATGAGCGTGCTGCGCCGGCCGGATCTGCTGGCGCGGGAAACGCGGCAGGTCAACATGGTCCGCCTCGGCGAGGCGCTCACGCAGGACGACCGGGTCCGGTCGATCTTCGTCTACGGCTGCAACCCGGCGGCCGTCGCGCCGGACCAGACCATGGTGCGCCGCGGCCTCGCGCGCGCGGACCTCTTCGTGGTCGTCCACGAGCAGATGCTCACCGACACGACGGACTTCGCGGACGTCGTGCTCCCCGCGCCGACGTCGTTCGAGACGAGCGACGTCTACCGCAGCTACGGCCACTACTACCTCCAGCGCGCGCGCCCGGTCATCGCGCCGGCCGGCGAGGCGCGCTCGAACGTCGAGCTCTTCAACGCGCTGGCGAAGCGTCTCGGCTTCAACCACGACATCTTCGATCGCGACGCGGAGTCGCGGATCGAGCTCCTGATGTCGACGCTGAAGACGCCGATCGACCGCGCGGCGTTCGACCGGGGCGAGCCCGTGCGGATGGACTTCCCGCGCGGCGACTGCTTCGAGCGCGGCTTCCCCACGCCGAGCGGCCGGTTCCTCTTCGCGAACGGGGGCGTGCCGGCCTACGTGCCGTGTCCGGAGGGCCACGAGCACCGCGGCTCGCGGCTCCAGCTCCTGGTGCCGAGCGGCAAGCACTTCCTGAACTCGACGTTCGGCGCGGTGCCGTCGCTCGTGGCGCGGCAGAAGCGCGCGACGGTGCTCCTGCACCCGGACGAGGCGGCGCGTCGCGGGCTCGCGGACGGGCAGCTCGCGCGGGTCTACAACGAGCGCGGCGAGACGCAGGCGCACGTGATGGCGACGGACGACGTGCCGCCGGGCGTGGCCGTGCTCCCCGGCCTCTGGTGGGGCAGGCACACGCCGTCGGGCGTGAGCGCCAACGCGCTGACGTCGCAGCGGCTGTCGGATCTGGGCGAGTCGACGACGCTTCATTGTGCGTTGTGCGAGGTCGCGTCCGTGGTGGAGAAGGAGAAAGGCTAGCGGAAGGCCCAGATGAGCAGCACGGCCAGCGCCGCGACGATTCCGATCCAGATCCATGCCGGCAGCGAGCGCTTCGCCGCCGCGTGCGCGACGCGATACTCGCCGCACCGCGGACACCGGTCCGCCCCCTCGTAGATCGCGCGTCCGCACGAGCCGCACGGCGTGGTCTCGTCGTCGTCACGCTCCGGGAGCTCGTCGTCGCCGAACTCCTCGCCGTCGCGGAGCTCGCGCTCTTCCATCGCCCTACTTTACCACCCCCAGCTTCGTGCCCACTTTCGCGAACGCCTCGAGCGCGCGGTCGAGGTGCTCCCGCTCGTGGGCCGCGCTGATCTGCGTGCGGATGCGCGCCTGGCCCTTCGGCACGACCGGGAAGCTGAACCCGATCACGTAGATGCCCTCGGCGAGCATCTCCCGCGCGAAGTCCTGCGCGAGCTTCGCCTCGTAGAGCATGATCGGCACGATGGGCGTCTCGCCGGGCCGGATCTCGAACCCGCGCTTCACGATCTCCGCGCGGAAGTACTTCGTGTTCGCCTCGAGCCTGTCGCGGAGCGCCGTCGACGACGCGAGCAGGTCGAACGCCTTGCGCGCCGCGCCGACGATCGGAGGCGGCAGCGTGTTGGAGAAGAGGTACGGACGCGACCGCTGGCGGAGGAGCTCGATGATCTCGCGCCGCCCGGCCGTCACGCCGCCCGCCGCGCCGCCGAGCGCCTTGCCGAGCGTCGTCGTGATCACGTCGATCCGCCCCTGGACGCCGTGGTGCTCCGGCGTGCCGCGGCCGGTCTTGCCGATGAACCCCGTCGCGTGCGAGTCGTCCACCATGACGAGCGCGCCGTACCTGTCCGCGAGCGCGCAGATCTCCGGCAGCTTCGCGATGTCGCCGTCCATCGAGAACACGCCGTCGGTCGCGATCATGCGCGTCTTCTGCGCCTGCGCCCTCACGAGGCAGTCCTCGAGCTCCTTCATGTCCGCGTGCGCGTAGCGGTAGCGTTCCGCCTTGCAGAGTCGGACGCCGTCGATGATCGACGCGTGGTTGAGCGCGTCGGAGATGATCGCGTCGCCCTCGCCGAGGACGGTTTCGAAGAGGCCTCCGTTGGCGTCGAAGCAGCTCGTGTAGAGGATCGCGTCGTCGAGCCCGAGGAAGCGCGCGACGGTCTGCTCGAGGTCCTTGTGGATGTCCTGCGTGCCGCAGATGAAGCGGACGCTCGACAGGCCGTAGCCGTGGGTGTCGAGCGCCTTGTGCGCGGCCGCGATGAGCTCCGGGTGCGACGACAGTCCGAGGTAGTTGTTGGCGCAGAAGTTGAGGACCTCGCCCGACTTCACCTTGATCCGTGCGGCCTGCGGCCCGAGGAGCACGCGCTCCTCCTTGTAGAGGCCGGCGTCGCGGATCTCCTTGAGGGTCGATTCGAGCGTCGCTTTGTTCGTGTAGCTCATGAAGAAGAAGTTAGAAGATAGGAGTCAGGAGCTAGAAGGAAAAAGGGATCTCCCGGCGAATGAGCGCTTCTGACGGTTGACATGAGTCGACCGGGTCCCCTCAGCATCCGGGAGTTGACGCATGAGCAGTACAGATGACGCACGCAGAGAGGCCTGCTACAGCAATGCAGAGCTCCAAGCGCTTAGGAAGCAAGAAAGGCCTCCCCTGCTTCCCGAGCGAGGCGCGTTCTGCTGGCACTGCGAGCGCTTCATCCCGTACTTTTCGGATCTCCCTGACACGCGACGGGTCGCCGATGCGTCATCCCCGCGTGCTGGAAAATGGGAAACGCGACAAGCCGCATCGAAACGGGCAAATGGAGAAAGCAGTTTCTGAAAATGTCGCACAATTAGTGAATCCATGGCCGGTGCAGCGGGCAGGCAGGCGGCACTTCTGGCGGCCATGTCAGGAGGTCTGGAATCGCACGTCCCGGTCACATTCGGCGAGCCCACGGACCTCTGCGCGGCGTCTCCGCGGGCGTGGCCGCCTACCTGCGCGTGCCCGTGCGCGTCGAACGCGGCGACAAATCGCATCTCGATCGGGTCGATCTCTCCGCGGCGCTCGGCCGGCCACGATGAGGCCCGGTGAACGCGGCACCGTTGACGCGGGCGAGCCGGCGCGCTAGATTGGATACATGATCAAAACGTACAAAACGTACAAGCGCTGGCGCCGGATGCCTGCCAGCAGGGCCCGCTCCGGCTTCGCCGAGACGCTGAACAACGTCGCCTACGGGGGCGAGTGGATCGTCATCCAGAAACACGAAAAGGACCTGGCCGGCATCGTCCCCTACCGCGAGCTCCGCGTGCTCATGGATCAGGCCGAACACGAGCGCGAGGATCTGGCCACGGGACAGATCGGGGAGGCGGCCCTGGCGCGCCTCATGGGGTGGCACGCGTCCGACGTCCGAAAGGCCTGTGCCCGCGTGAAACTGAGAAGGCTGTCCGCGCTCTTTCTGCGCGCATGGGATCTGGCGCTGTCCCTTCGCGAGGCGCGGTCCTGGTTCCAGCGCGCCATTCGCGCCCTCGGCAACAGGACGCCGAAGGAACTCATCCTGCGCGGGGACCTCGAGGCCGTGGCGGGAGTCCTCTCCGAAATCGAATCCGGACCCGCGCTCTAACCTGAAGAGGGATCGGTTTGCTGCACGGCGCCGCACTGAGGCGGGCTCTGGGCGCGCTCGCTTCCCGACCCCTGCGCGATGTCTTCCACCGCGCGGTGCCTCTGCGATACGCGCGGGATCCGCTCGGCAGGCGTCGGCCGATCGCCGCGCAGCGCTTCAACGCGCACGGCGGAGCCCGCGTCCTCTACCTCGCGGAGGACCACGCCACGTGCCTTCACGAAGTGCAGGCCTTCGGATTCCCACCGGCCACCTACGCCATCGTCCCCGTGCAAGTCCATCTCCGCGCGGTTCTGGATCTTCGTGATCGCCCCGTGAGGCTGGCGCTGGGTCTGAGCGTCGCGGAGATGAACGCCAACTTTCGGACGGCACGGGCCGGAGCGTTGGCGCCGACCCAGGTTCTGGGCGAGGCGTGTGCGGCGTCGGGCCTCGTGGACGGCCTGCTCTACCCGTCGCTGGCCCGCCGAGGCGGCACGAATCTCGCCGTGGTGGAAGCCGGCTTGCGGCACGGCGGCCGTCTTCTCGTGAACGACCCCGAGAACAATCTGCGCGCCCATCTGCCGTAGCGCCGCGTCTCGTGATGGCGGAGTAGACTCACATCGTGCTCCGCGCCGTTTCGAGGCCCCTCTGCCTCGCGCTCGGCTCTTGCTTCATCTTCCAGTGCGACGGCTTCTTCGCGCTGGCCCACAGAAGTTGGACGATAGGAGTCAGGCCTGTCCGCGTACGCGCATCGCGCGGGCTCGGCGGACCCTCATCCCTCCGATGGCCTGAACGCCGACCAATCTGTTTGGCGCTTTGGCGTCTTGGCGGTTCATTCGTTCCACCACGTGGTCAACGAAGCCCTAATGCTGGAAGAGGAACTCGCTCGAGTTGAGCAGCGCCCACATCACGTCCGCGTAGCCGCCTTCGCCGTTCTCGATCACGTACTCGGTGTGCCGCGAGAGCTCGCGCTCCGTCGGCGGGCGCGTCAGCACCGTCAGGAAGATCGCGCGCACGCGCTCCTCCGCCGGCACGTGCTTCTTCAGGATCTCCGCCAGGCGCGCGGACGTCCGGCCCGCGGGCATCCGGCCGTCCGCCGGACGCTTCCCCTTCATCCCCGCGGCGGACCCGCCCGTCGCGCGCGTCACGATGTCGCCGTTCATCATCATCAGCGCCGCGGTGATCGTCCCCTGGAACTCGACGAGCTCCGTGCCCTCGTCGTCGCCGAACACCGTCCGGAACTGCTGGACGATCCGGTCGCGCTCCTGCGTCGCGTACGTCACGCCCGTCGCCTCCGCCAGAGCGTTCAGGATCTGCTCCGGCGTGAGCGCGCGCACCGCCGCCAGCGCGAACTGGCGCTCGCCCATCCGGTCGCCCGACGCGGACGACCGCTGGTAGGCCTGCGACGACGCGATCTCGCGCACCAGCCACTTCACGTCGTAGCCGTGCGCGACGAAGTCCGCCGCCAGCGCCTCGAGCAGCTCCGGATGAGACGGCTTGTTCTTGCCGCTGAAGTCGTCCGGCGGGTTCACGATCCCGCGCCCGAAGAGGAACGCCCAGTACCGGTTCACCGCCGCGCGCGCGAACTGCACGTTCGAGCGCGACGTCAGCATGCGCGCGAACTCCGCGCGGAGCGTCGCGTCCGCCGCCGGAGTCTCGCGCGAGCCGAGCCACGAGGGCTTCACGACGCGGCCCGTGACCTTGCGGCGAGCGTCGTCCGCCGGCTGGCCCGCGTCCGGGATGAGCAGCCCCGCGCCCTGCCCCTTGCCGCCGCGCTGCATCGAACGGTCGGCGATCTCCAGGACCACCTTCTCCTCGCGCGTCTTGCCGCCCGTGCGCTGCACGGACACCTGCGTGAAGAACGCGCCCATCGCATAGGCGTCGTCCTGCGTCCACCGGTCGAACGGATGGTCGTGGCACTGCGCGCACGTGATCTGGATGCCCATGAACAGGCGCGTGAACTTCTGCGAGATCGCCAGCGGGAAGTCCCGCCCCGCCCGGCCCTGCGCCGCGAACCAGAAGAGCGCGAGGCCGTCGACGTCCTCCGACATCTGCATCATGCCCTTGTCCTGCGGGCTCATCTCCCACTTGCCCGTCGCGGTGATGATCTCCCGCGCGAACTGGTCGAGCGGCACGTTCTTCGCCACGCGATCCCTGACCGCCGCCGCGATCCGTCCGGTGTCGCCGTAGCGCTTCTCGCCCGTCGGCCCGCCCGACATGAGCGCGCGCGTCCAGATCGCGCCCCAGTTCTCGGCGAACCCGTCGCTCGCCATGAGCTCGTCGACGAGCTTCGCGCGCTTGTCGGTCGCGCGGTCGGCGATGAACCGGTCCGCCGCCTCGGCGGAGGGGATCGTCCCCACGAGGTCGAGGTGCACGCGGCGGAGGAACTCCGCGTCGCTGCTCGCGCCCGCGGGCCGCAGCCCGATCTCGTCGCACTTCGCGCGCACGTGATGGTCGATGAGCGCGCGGCCGCTGAGCGGCGCGTCCTGCGCGGCGGCCGGAACGAGGAGAAGGAGCGCAAGAACGGCGGCGAGTCTCATAGGCGGTTCCTCCTTGAGACATTACGCGCGGGAACGCCCGTTATTGTGCCCCGATCAGTGCTGAAAGATGAACTCGCTCGAGTTCAGGAGCGTCCACATGACATCCGCGAGCCCGTCGCGCCCCTTCGCCTTCACGACCGGCACGTAGCGGGCGAGTTCCGCCCTCGACGGCGGGCGCGAGAGCGCGGAGAGGAAGACCGCCGCCACGCGCTCGTCGTCCCCCTTCCGCTCCTTCCAGATCTGGTCCACCCGCGACGGCCCCGTCCGCCGGTCCGCCGCGCCCGTCGCGCGCGCGATGATGTCCGCGTTCATCATCATCAGCGCCTCCGGCACCGTGCCCTCGAACTCCACGACCTCGACGCCCTCGTCGTCACCGAACGTGAACCGGAAGCTGCGCAGCAGCTGCGCGCGCATGCCCGGATTCACGGCCGCCGGGTCCGTGAACGACGCCGCGATGATCGAGTTGAGCAGCTGCTCCGGCGAGAGCGCCCGCACGCGCGCCACCGCCAGCAGCTTCTGCGCCTCCATCGTCCGCTCCTTCGCGCGCGACGAGCGCTGGTAGGCCTCCGACGTGCAGATCTCGCGGATCAGCCACTTCGCGTCCTGCCCGCGCTCCATGAACGCGTGCGCGAGCGCCTCGAGCAGCTCCGGGTGCGACGGCTTGTTCTTCACGTTGAAGTCGTCGGCCGGGTGCACGAACCCGCGCCCGAAGAAGTGCGCCCACGTCCGGTTGACGATCCCGCGCGCGAACTGCAGGTTCCCCCTGTCGGTCAGCATGCGCGCGAACTCCTCGCGCATCATCTTGCCGGCGGCCGGCGCCTCGCGCGATCCCAGCCACGCGGGCGTCGCGGGCTTGTTCGAACCCGGCACCGTGAGCCCG